>Ga0214246_1000445_pt1 | contig 11180 bp, 34 predicted proteins | sample TroBogypolimnion_41_FD_153084 | JGI IMG/M metagenome (GOLD analysis project Ga0214246, IMG submission 153084) | Freshwater microbial communities from Trout Bog Lake, WI - 29MAY2009 hypolimnion | ecosystem: Environmental > Aquatic > Freshwater > Lake > Hypolimnion/Profundal zone | place: Trout...
ATTTTGGGATTGCAGTATGCCCTATAGTACCTGTAATGGCTAAATACTCTGATACTATCCCTTGTACTTTCTTAGGAGTAAGGTCAATTTTTGATAACCTAAAGACTACTTGCACCCTTTATTGGGCTTTAGTAGATTCTACAGGAGCAACTCATATAGATGGTAATTCTACTATTGGCGGTGCAGACTATCAAGGATGGAACGGAAGTAATACTTTTCCCTTTGCGTTTGTCGGCCAACAAATTAACGTAACATTCGTAACACCAACAACAAAATAAAAAAAACAAACTATGAAAAAAACAGGACTATTGGTATTAGGTTGTATCCTACTATTCGCCTTTGAAGAAAAAGAATTAACGGTGAAGTATGATGCTAAAACTTGGAATGAAAAACTACAACTTATCGAAGCAGCAAAACAATTACTTAAAAATTCAGATGCCCCTTCTAAGTACGCTAACCCAGTTTGTGATTCATTATCTAAGTTTCAAAAAGAATTAGTAGACCAATTACAACCGCAAGTGCCTAAAGAAGAAAAGAAGTAAACAATGGAAATAACTACCGAAATAACGTTAATGGATAACAGACTTTCTACTATGGAAGATAAACTAGCAGAAATGGAAGAAAAAATAGATTCAATAGATAAGAAGTTGAACCAAGTAGTAGAAGCATTGGTCGGTAATAAGTTGACGCAAAACGGTGGTTTAGTTAAAGATTTACAAGATATAAAAACAAAAGTAGATAAACATGAGGAATTAGCTAAAAAGTTAAGATGGTCTTGGGCAGTTGTAATAGGAGTAGCTGCTTTTATAGTCCTTGTAATTAAACTAATTATATTATATTTCTCAAAATAGAAACAATTATGAAAAAAGTAAAATTTATTTTAGCAGTAGCATTAGTATTAATCGCAACTTGCATTTTTGCTCAGGATAGTACAACAGTAGCAGTAGCAAATACATTTTTAGCTCCATTAGAGGCTAAATATCCGTTTATATTGACCGGATTAAGCATTATGGCAATACTTAGCGAATTGTTAGCTTATATCCCATCAGTAAAAGCAAATAGCGTAATACAGTTAATAGTAGGTTGGATAAAAGCACTTTCCGCACCTAAAAAATAATGTGCAAGTGATTAAAATAAAGGGTGCTAATAGAATAGCACCCTTTAAAATTTTATACCATGAATTACATTTGGATAATATTCTTAGCTCTGGCAGCAATAGCTAATGCTACAATGGATACCTTAAAGGATCATTTTACAATTAGCATATTCAGAAGTAAAAATAAATATTTTTGGAATCCCGAATTTAGTTGGGATGCCCATAGTAAATTTTTAGGAATTGTAGAATTAGATGCTTGGCACATATTAAAATACATGATGCTAACTTTTATATTTGCAACCGCAATATTTTACAAGCCAATATTCCCTAATTATTATGATTTATTAGCCATGTTTATATGGTGGTCATTATGTTTTGAAATATTTTATAGTAAAATTTATAAATCATGAGAAATATATTAGTGTTATTTATTGTTTTAGTTGGATGCAGTATAGCTAAAAAGAATCAACAATCGGTTGATAGGGTGCTTGGAAGCCGGGAATTGATGGATAAGGTTGCACCAGAGATTAATCGCATATATCCATGTAATTCGGATACTATCTTTAAATTAGTTTCAGATACAGTAACAAAAGTAGAAAATGATACCACATACACATTCTATCATTACAATGATACAATAGTAAAGAACAATATAATAACCAAAGTAAAAACAATTAAGATAACAGATACAATAAAGCAAATAGTTGAAAGTCACCAAAAAGAGGATATTCTTAATGCGCAAATTGCAAATAATCAAAAAGTGCATGAGCAAGACCTGGCAACAGTAATATCCCAATCTGCTATAATAAATACAGAACAAACTAAAAATAAAGAATATTTATCTGTAATGATATTACTAGCTGCATTAATACTAGGATCTGCTATATTTAAGATATATAAAACAATAAAACCTATTTAATAATGGCCGATTTTTCATTACTATTCCCTAAGATATTAAGTTCAGAAGGTACAGCATACGAGAACGACCCTACTGATAATGGTGGATGTACTAAATTTGGGCTTGTTTTAGACGATGTAAAACAATTTACAAGAGATACTATCAAAAATTGCGAAGATGTCAAGAAGCTAACTAAGGATGACGCACAGATGATGTATAAAAAATTATATTGGGATTATTTTATGGCAGATAGTATAAATAATCAATCATTAGCAGAATATATAGTTGATGGAGCAATTAATCAAGGCAAGCCAACAATAACAAAGTATGTTCAACAGATAGTAGGTGTAACTGTAGATGGATTATTCGGCAACAAAACGCTCGCTGCAATAAATTCGCATAATCCACAAGACTTATTTAATCAACTAAAGGCTTTAAGAACAGATAAGTATAATAGAATAGTATTAAAAGATCCATCTCAGTCTAAATTTATAAATGGTTGGATGAATAGAGTAAACTCAATAAAATACATAGCATGATTAAGTTAATAATCGCCTTATTATTCCCTATAATAGTTTTCTCGCAACAAACTAAAATAGTTTATCCAGGATATACAAGTTATTACAATGTAGCTACAAAAATACCTGATTCAGTAATATGGATGTGCAAGCAGCATATAAAAGTAGCTACAAGAGAGCCGGGATTTCATAGTACAGGAGGAAGGCCTAACTTATCTAAAGATTATGCTCATTCAGGATATGATATTGGCCATAATTCGGATGCAAGCGATATGAATGGTAATAAAATAGATGAATATAATTCGTTTGACTTCTGCAATACATTCCCTCAGTTGCCAAATCTAAACCGTAAAACATGGTTAGCATTGGAAAATCGTTGCCGACAAATCGCTCCCTGCAAAGTAAAAGTATCTTGGAAAGGTATAAAGTTATATATAGGAATAGACAGAGTAGCAGTTCCCCAATATTGCATAAAGGAAATATGGTACGGCAAAACTTATGAAAAATACATGATGCCGAATGAAGATTCGGTAAATAAGCATAATTTTGATTACTATAAAATAAAATAATACACAATCATGTCAGCAAAAAACAGTTTAAAATCAGAAACGGCTCGCAACTATAGAAAAAAATATGGTGCTGCAATGCCTACATTAAAATTGGCAAGAATGATGTATAATGACAATAACCTTTTATTTAAAGATGTAGAAGATGCAAGGGGTTCATTAAGATATATTGAAGGAAAACAAGGCGAAAAAAGAATAACCAAATCAATTAAAGAAAGTGAATTTAGAGTATTAGAAGATAGAAGTAAGAATCCTTATAAACTGCCAGATTCAGATGAGGCTAAATATGAACCTTATGTACTTAAAGGATATAAGAAAATAGGAATGTTATTCGACATACATTGCCCTTATCATTCTATAGATGCTTTAACATTAGCTATTGATTATCTTAAAAATCAAAAAGTAGACTTATTAATATTGGGTGGAGATTTTTGGGACTTTCATGGTTTAAGTAGATTTTTGAAAGATCCAAAGAAAAGAAGTGTAGGTAAAGAAATAGAAGCAGGAGTTGAACTATTAGATATATTGGCAAAGGAATTAAAATGTAAAATAATATATAAGGAAGGTAATCATTGTGAAAGATTGCAACATTTTATTTGGCAGAAATGGGGTGAAATAGTAGAACTTTCTGATTTAGAGGAAATAAAGGATATAACATTAAGCAAAATAGTTAAAAGAAGATCTCCTAATTTAGATATTGAATTTGTATCTGAAAAGAGAATAATAAAAGCTAATGATTTAAATATAGTACATGGGCATGAATTTGCATCTTCTATTATGTCACCTGTCAATATAGCTAGAGGCCTTTATTTAAGAGCAAAAGCTAATACAATATGCGGCCATCATCATAGAACTTCGGAACATACAGAAATGAATATTAACGGAAAAATTACGACTACATGGAGTGTCGGATGTCTTTCTGAATTGCATCCAGCATATATGCCAATAAATTCTTGGAATTGGGGTTTCGCAATGGTAACATTATCGGATGATAAAAAATCATTCGAGGTTGAAAATAAAAGAATATTTAATGGTAAAGTTTTTTAATAATGACAAAGCTACAGGATCACATAGACCACATTAAAGCTACTTTAAGTGTAGCAAATGTTATACAAAGGATTAAATTAAAAGATAAGTATCAATTAGCGGTTAATGAGTACCTTGATCTTTTTATAGAAAAGCAAAATATAGAATTTAGTGGATGGGTATCAAATGATATAGGAGGAGTTGCCTGCTTTATAGATGAATATTTTATCAGTTTTGATGATATTAGGATGGATATAGATAAAAATGCAAAACCAGGTTTAATATTGAATTGGCAGGATGATACTTTAGAAAATAAACCCAAAAAAATAAATTACTATTCATACATTAAAGGACTTAGATACGAAAATATCTGATGAAAAATATAAAAGTAGTATATAAAAAACTTAAAAAAGTACATGGATATGCTATTATTGGCAAATCTACAATAGAAATATCTACTAATATATCTGGCAAAAAATTACTAGAAATACTTATTCATGAGGGCAATCATTTGCTTTTCCCCGATATTGAGGAGGATGAAATAGAAAGCAAGTCCATCATACTTTGTAATATGCTTTGGAAGCAAGGTTTTAGGCTTGTAGATAACAGCAATGATATACCAATGCAGGATGGCACTAAATAAAAAAACCCTATTGAAATAGGGCTTATTTTAAGTAATTTACAATGTTCTTATAAACTCTCGCATAAACTCCCGTTCTTTCATCTCTACTTCCCTTTTTGTCCCCGAAAAAATAATATCATATCCAGCGCTAATAAAAGTCTTATATCCTTCGCTATTTTCAGCTATTGGTACTGTAAAGGAAGATAAAGGGTGTTTTAATAAATGGTACATAAATTATTTTTTGTAATGGTTTTTATAATATTCGATACCTGTTTGTTTAATAGCCGGATATAGATTATTTACAAATCCGCTATTGTAGGCATCTATAATGTCTTGCTTTTCTTCAATTATGTAATAATGTTTAAGATAATTAGCTATTGATTCTTTAGTAACTAATTGATCTTTATTATATCTTAAATCATCTATTGCTTTTTGCATGGCTGTTTTCATAACTTATAATATTATTCCTTTAACTATTGTATAATTTCCTTTTTTAACAAAATCATAGTCTACATCTCCATGATTGCCATAATAGTAATCATCGTACACATTTAAGGCTACTTCCCTAACACTACTAACATTAATATCATCGTACCTACCTTCATAACCATTTACAAATACATGTAGTTCAGAATCAAGTGTTTGTAGTTTTGTTATTAGTTCTTTAATTGTCATAACTTATTTGTTTTGGTTATAGGTTTGGTTGTAGTAATTATCATTAGGATTAGGCTCTTGAACGCCATCTCCATATCCTTGAGAATAAGCTTCTACTATCTGCTCTTTTTCTTTTTCAAGTGCTTTTTTTTGTATTGGACCAACGCTAAAGTGTTTAGTTTGCCCTCTTCTAAATTTTTCCTCTTCTTCAAAATACCATTCCATTGCTGTTTTCATAGGTTATTTATTTTATGTTCCAAACTTCTATTGGTAAATACTTTCTACAAATGTCTGCTGTTAATTGTTGATTTTCTTTTTTAGCAGCAGCATAAGCAGCAGCAGCAGCATAAGCAGCATAAGCAGCAGCAGCAGCAGCATAATCAGCAGCAGCAGCAGCATAATCAGCATAAGCAGCAGCATAAGCAGCATAAGCAGCATAAGCAGCAGCAGCAGCAGCATAATCAGCAGCAGCATAAGCAGCAGCATAATCAGCATAAGCAGCAGCAGCAGCAGCATAATCAGCAGCAGCATAAGCAGAAGTATTCAACTTCTCTCTACTTATTTTACCCTCCCCAAATGCGATAGCTGCCTCAACAGCTTTAAGGCTTCTTTCGTCTTTCATTAAGTGGCGAACAGTATTGGCACAATGTCCTTTAGCTAAGGTTAGTAATCTCAAATCATCAGGATTAGTTCTTTTGAATAGCCACAACAGCCAATCGCCTATGTGACAGGTAGCATAACATTCTTCCCAAGATTTATTTCCTACCCATTCCATTGCCTCTGGACAAGCATTTAATTTCATTAGTAGTTCTTTCATGATTATTTGTTTTGGTTATACTTCATATTATAATACAAATCTCCACTTGCTAATTTTCTATTGATTTCAAAAGCCTCGTCTAAATCACAAGACTTATAACCAACCTCAAAAGCATCTATTATCTGCTCTTTTTCTTTTTCAAGGTACATATCCCAATTAGGTATAATTCCTTTTTGTTTCATTTCATCATCTAAATGCTCAATTAATTCTGTCATTGCTGTTTTCATAATTATTCATTTTTATAGTTCATTTTAAAATATTCTTCACTATCAATATTTGATTGATTTTGTAAATTGATTTTACCATCCATATAAGCTATTTTAATTTGTCGCTCTTCAATTACCTTTATAACCTGGATAATTTCAAATGCTCTTTTATTAATACTATATATATCAGGTAGTTGTTCTATTAATAAGTCTATTGCTGTTTTCATGCCCAAAAAGTTTTAACTATTTCATGGTTCTCTCCGTATTCGTAACCATCTAATAAGTAAGATAAAAATTGTTCTGCCTGTGCTACTGATTGAAAAATAAAGGGTGTTTCATTTATCCATTGCCGGTTAAAAAAATTAATTTTAAGCGATTGAATTGCATAGCTAGGACTCATAAACCCAGATCCAACTAAAGTTGTACTTTTTAATATTCTGTATTTTTTCATAGTATTTCTATTTTTTGGTTAATTTCAGTTTGAGGATAAAAGATAGGTGGATCATAGGTTTTATTCTTCCATTTATCTATTAATTTATTTAATTCATCAAAGCATATTTGATTGTAAATAATGTAATGATTTAGTTCTGCTATTAGCATTTTTTTATCGTCGTCTGGCATTTCTGCAAAGGTTGATTTTATCATGTTTTTTATTTTTTAATGAATAATTTTTTATCTACTTCTACATAATTAAAGTCTATTGGCTTTCCGCTAAACATATGATCGCTAATTAATTGGTATATCCTGGCCGGTGTAACGGGTTTATTTCTCCATCCTATATAAGTCTTGGCAAAGTCTTGGATGGTAATTAATTCATCCGTCGATTGATAGGGTACTTTACCTTTATAATTGCTGTTTTTTTTCTTTTCATTCATTTTATTTTTGTTTTGTCCGGGTTTTCTCCCTTTTCAAAATGAGTAAAATTGGTTAATATGCCATCATGTTTAATCGGAAATAGCTCATCAAATTCTTCATTGGTATATGATTTATTCTCGTATGTATATGATCCTATCCCGTTTTTTAGTGTGTAAGTGGCCGTTAATCGTATAGTCTTATTGGTTACATATATTGCTACATTCATGGCTTATGGGTTTAATTCTATTATATTTACTGTCCAATTTTCATCTAAATAGTGTTTAACTATTATTTCTGTATCATGATCTACTATTTTTATATATTCTTTTTCGTCTTTATACTCTGCTATTGTTTCTAATTTTTCATACAAATTTTTAATGTCGGTTACTTCTTTTGTGTTTTCTTTTGCTGCAAAAAATAATGCAGCTTGCATCAATGTACTTACTTTTTCTGTGTTGGCTTCAATGTGTAACATGGTTTTCTATTTTTTAATTTTAAAATTCAAAATTAGTATTTGATTTGTTAATAAATATTTAATTGTAATTACCTAGCTAAAAAATTGTGCAACTTAACCTGGTATAATTGATCCATTAGCTTATGGCATTTAATTTTAGCCGCTAAAATATTCTTAACCTTACCTTGTTCTATCTTTTTATTTATTGCTCTTATTTGGGCTTGTATTGCATCCTGTTGTGTGTACATAGTTTTATTGGTTTAATGAGTTTAAATAATCCATTTTATATTCTGCTGCATCAAGTTTAAACATAGCCGGTACGTTATATCTATTTAAGATTAATTTTATTCTTTGCTTAAATATTATATCCTTGTACTTTTTTTTCAACTGCTTGATTGTTTTACCTGTCGCTAACTGTTGATCAATGTATGTCTTACTACTTTCTTTCTGTTGTTGTTCTATTAAGTCTATCATGTTATATATTACTTTTTAAGATTACTAAATTTCCGCTCTCTTCCATTCTTTTAATGTATGCTTTCCACCTGGCTGATAATAATTTTATGTATTTCATTTTTTTACGGTTTTAAATTTTGAAATTATTTGTTCGTTTGTTGTATCATCAATGTAGTATGTATGTTTATTTATTTCTATAAACAAGGCCTTTGTATCTCTTATACTTATCTTTATATCATTATCGCCTATTGATAAGTTTAGAAAGCCGTTTTCGTCTGTAAATATATCTATATCTGTTTTCATGGTTTACAGTATTACTTTGTTAGCTAATTTGCCGCTGATTACTTTATCCTTACATAATAAATCAATATAGTAACTAAATACAGTCTTAACTTCTACCGGATAGTCGTTATGTTTTTTATTTGTTCTTTTTAATTTGTACATTTCCGGATTGACTTCCTTAATGTATTCCCAAAAATCTTTTCTAACTTCTTGTTGTGTTGTCATGGTTTTTTGTTTTTTAATGATCTAAAATTAATTATTTATATTCAAATTTATAGTTAAGTAGTTGTTAAAACCGTTTTCCATCTTCCGTAAATTCGTATTCATTGGCTAAAATGGTTTCTGTTATACTTTCATCGCTGGTTAAGTATTCGTATTCTTTTTGTAACATAGTACTGTAATCTTCTAATATAGATTTTTTAAATTCAAATTCAAGGTCGTTACATTCATCATCGAAAATATCTTCGTTACCTTCTGCTACTATGTCTATTTTTATTCCGTCCGAATGTTTAGCTACTAATTTTGCCTTATCTGCTAAAAAATTTGCAGCCGTTTTATAAGTTTCGCAATGTTGGCCATGTTCTAGCATTGTTTTTTCGGCCGTAAATTCTGGGCTATCCATAAATTTTCCTTCACAATAGCCGTAAATATCAAAAATAGTTAATTTAAGGCCTATATTTTCTGCATCATCATATACATACTGCCACCAATTTTCTTCTATATTTATATCCCTATGATTTAGGATGGCTACTTCTTTTGCTGTGTTGTTTAGTTCGCTAAAATTGTAAACGTTTGTTGTTGTTGTTACTGTTTTCATTTTATTAGTTTTTTATAGTTTTAAAAATATCGGTTTAATAGGATTACCGAAAACCTTTATAAATTAATGGCCTGCTATTATTTTTACTGCATCATTTACTCCGTTTACGTTTGCACCGGCTTTTATTAGTCCTAGGGCAATCAGTTTAATAGTACCTATTCCTTTATTGGAAAACCTTGAAAGGATATTCATATATTCACCGTAATAATTTTTAGTAGTTGATGACTTAGAATGTATTTCATTCAATAATGGTGTAAATTCAGTAGCTAATTTTTCGATTGTGTTTTTTAATTCAGTTGTCATTTTTTTTAGTTTTTTTGTTTGTTCAAAATTAATATTTTATTTTCAAATTTATAGTTAAGTAGTTGTTAAAATAATATACTTTTTTTATCTATTTTCTTTGCTATTTCTAACAATTCAGGCCGTTTTTTAATACTATCTAATCTGTAATACATCATCTTATCAATAACTAAATTAGTTTCATCTGTTGGTTTACCATGTAGTGTACTATATTCTATTAATTCGTTACAATTCTTTGTAAATGTCTTTATTTCTTTTATGGTTAACTGTTTCATTTTATTAGTTTTTTATAGTTTTGAAATACTTTGCAGCGTAAAATTGTTTATCAAATACTACCATACTATTATTACTATCTGGATAGCTATTAACTAATTGAAAGGCCTCTTCTCTGGTTATGCCGGTGCGTATTATTTCGCGTCTTCCTGACTTTCTAAATAGCTTATAAACTTTGTATGTGCCTATGTATATTGTTTCTGTTTGCATGGTATTAATTTTTATTAATGATTAAAAAAATAGGGGTATATTTCAACCCCTGTAAGTATGGTTAATTTAAGTTAGCAAGGATATATTTACCTTCTTTTATTTTTCTTTCGGTTTCCTTAGTGGTTTCACCTAGAAACTGTGAACGGTATTTTGATGTAGTCCGGCTATAATTCCAATATCTTTCATCCAATTGTATTGTGCCATCATTAGGGATGTATGCGATAATACTGCGATAAGATTGAAAATAACGGCCATTAGATGCGTTAATTTCAAATTGGTTAAATACTTTGTTTCCTTTGCTGCTTTCGAGGTTTGAAACCTTCATTTGTGTTGGTGTGTTCATGGTTTTTTGTTTTTTTTGTTTGTTTAAAATTGTTTGTAAGCTACTACGCATTCGTCAGTGAATCTATTGAATGTAACGGTATAACAAGAAAAGTAGGAAGTGCCGTATACTCCATGAGTAAAATTATTTTCGGTTCTCATAAACATACTTAATGGCAACACTCCGTAATAATTTTTTATGTTGATAATTACAAAACTATCTTGCTCGGCTTCTTCTAATTCTATAAGGTCTAAAATTTCGCATTGTTGGCTTTCTGTAAGGTCATAAAAGGATAGAATTTCGCTTCTGTTGTAAGTTGATGTCATGTGTTTTGATTTATTGGTTAATACGTTTTTTCGGACGTTTCGGCTAATTTAAGCCTCATCAGTTAACCTTTATTTGATAATTAATTTATACCCTAATCCTGTAATTAAATCTAAATCATTTCTTGAAAACGCTTTGTTATTTAATAATTCAAAAAATATACAAGCCGCATCGCATTCCGCCGATGGGTAAAAAAATACATTGCCGTTAATTATTTTTTCTTCTACTGTTACTGTTTTCATGTTATTTATTTTTATTGTTAATTAATATACTGCAAAGATATATACTTAATATATTCAAAATTCAAATTTATAACTAAATAGTGTTAAAGTTTTGTTAACTCTCTTTACCTATTAACCGCCGAATAAACCACCCAAAAACCCAACATAAAACCCAATACCAACACAAACAAATAACTAACCGCCACCAGGTGATCAAGTAACTAACCGCCACCTGGTAAACCCTGAAACCCAACATAAAACCCAAT
>Ga0214246_1000447_pt1 | contig 11177 bp, 23 predicted proteins | sample TroBogypolimnion_41_FD_153084 | JGI IMG/M metagenome (GOLD analysis project Ga0214246, IMG submission 153084) | Freshwater microbial communities from Trout Bog Lake, WI - 29MAY2009 hypolimnion | ecosystem: Environmental > Aquatic > Freshwater > Lake > Hypolimnion/Profundal zone | place: Trout...
GCTCGGTGGTAACTACATTGGACAGGCTTACCTTGCCCAGGGTTACGCTGGTAGTACGATTACCTACGGTACAGGGGCGGTGTCGGGAAGTTTCTCGGCTAGTGCTTCTGGGTCTGTATTTTTACCGGGAACGGCTGCGGTTGTCGCTACCGGTTCTCTTGCAGCAACTGGTGCAGCAGCGCTCTACGCAACAGGAACTGTTTCTGGTTCTGTAAATCTTAGCGCAACTGCTAATGCCTATCTTCCAGCAAACGCTGCTCTTACTGCAACGGGAACACTTAGTGCAACTGGTGTTGGCGCATTGTATGGCAACGGAAGCCTTTCATCTAGTTTTAGTTCTTCTGCGTCTGGGTCTTCGTTCGAACCCGGAACAGCACAACTTGTTACAACATTTAGTTCCTCGGCGGTTGGTCAATCATTTGAACCAGCCCAAGGTTCTTTGTCAGCCAACGCAACGCTTGCATCCACGGCCTCAGCATTTGTTCCTGCTTTTGCTTCACTAACAAGCAACGTTACTCTTTCGGGCACTGGCAGTGCAGCGCTCTACGCAACTGCAAACCTTGCAGCATCCACAACACTCAATGCAACAGGTTCTTCGTTTGAACCTGCTTCCGCAAGTTTGTCTGGTTCAATAACTTTATCTGGTGCAGGCGTTTCTTTTGAACCGGCGTTTGCAAATCTTTCATCTGACTTCAATTCAAGTGCAACAGGTTCAGCGTTTAGTAATGCGCAAGGAACACTTACTGCGACTTCATCGTTGTCGGCGACGGGTTCTTCTGCTTTGTATGGAACCGCTTCTTGCACAACGTCATTTGTTTCAAACGCCGCAGGATACGCTTTTTTGCCAAGTCAAGGTTTGCTTGTTGCGTCAACAACACTTAACGCAACCGGTAGTTCTGCTCTGTATGGCCAAGGCTTATTGTCTGGTGACACAACACTTTCAGGAACAGCACAATCCTATGAGCCTGGAACTTCACAACTGGTTGCCACCTTTAGCGCCAGTGCCACGTCCTTAGTTGTTCCTGCTGCATCGGCACAACTGACTTTGACCTTTACCTCAAGTTCAACAGCAACGACTTTCATTCCTGCGTTTGCTTCGTTGATTGCTTCAGGCGCACTTGACGCTACCGGTTCATCTGCCCTCTTTGGAGCAGCAAGCCTTCAATCCAGTTTCTCTGCAACGGCGGCTGGGTCTGCGTTCTTGCCAGGTCAGTCAACACTGACAGGCTCCTTCAACGCATCTGCGGCTGGGGTCATTGAACACCCATCACAAGCATCGCTTTCGGCCACCTATTCAGGTTCATCAAATGGCCAAAGTTTTGAGCCTGCGTTTGGTGCTTTGGCTTCGGACTTCTCGGCAACCGCAACGGGCTTAATCATCGATTTGGCAACTGGAACCCTATCGGTCCAGGCCAATCTTCAAGCGTCCGGAACGGCTTTTGAGCCTGCTCTGGGAGCCTTGCAGGGGCTATTCTCTGCAACGGCCCACGGTACGGTTATTGACATTGGTTACGGAACCTTGTCGGCAACGTTCAGCGCTCAAGGAACTGGCGTTGTTCGTTTTGCCAAGAAGCCAGCATTTGTGTACGGCTCAACGGTTTACCCAATCGTGTACGGTTCGGTTCTTACATCGACCATCTATGCAACGGTAGAATACCCAACACTGTACGGCTCCGTACTTTTAGAACCTTCTAGTTAGGACCAATTATGTCAATGATTCCAATCAGCCCCATCGACATCTACGAGGGCAACAACGTAACCTTCTACACTTCTTCTTCGCCAAAGGTCGGGGCAACACCTGGACCATTCCTCACAACATCTGGCGAACCAGTTGACCCTGACATTGTGGAATTCTCTTACGTCGTGCAAGGCATGGAGCCAAATGTGTTTACGTACACCCAAGGCTCAGGCGACCCAACCAACACAATCATTCGTGTTTCAGAAGGTGAGTACCAAGCAACGCTTCCAACCACTGCTCAAGTAGGGCGATGGATTTGGCGATGGGCCGGGTACCCAACACCAGGCGACACATCAAACACTTACGCTGCTGCCGTTGAAGGCGTAATCAATGTTCTAGGAAATGACGTAGATTCTTCGTATTAACCCTGATAGGCTTCCCTTAATCCATCAGGGGGTCGGGCCTTGCCAAACATCCACGTTGTTATTCCAGATACACAAGCCAAGCCAGGCGCTCCCACTGAGCATCTGCGATGGATTGGCCAATACATTGTTGACCAGTTTCACGATGAGCCAATCAAAATCATTCACTTAGGCGACCACGCCGACATGCCATCGTTGTCGATGTATGACAAGGGCAAAAAGTCAATGGAAAACCGTCGCTACAAACTTGACATCAAAGCAGCGAATGATGCGTGGGAAATTCTTAATGCTCCGTTCGTTGCGTTCAATGCAAACCGACGCAAGACACGACATGCTAAATGGAATCCTGAGCGACACATCTTGCTTGGCAACCATGAGAATCGCATTGACCGTGCAGTCGAATCAGACGCACAACTTGAAGGAGTCATCTCAACAGACGACCTCATCTACGCCAAGACCGGATGGAAAGTTCACTCTTACCTAAGTCCCGTATTCCTTGATGGCGTGGGGTATTCGCACTTCTGGTACAACCCGATGAATGGGCGACCACTTGGCGGCACTGCTGAAGGAAGACTTAAAACGTTGGGTCACTCATTTACAATGGGACACCAGCAGACATACCTCACTGCAATCCGTTACGTCAACGACCAACAACAACGTGGACTCATCGCTGGTGCGTGTTACTTGCATGACGAAGACTACAAGGGTCCGCAAGGCAATCATCACTGGCGTGGAATCTTAATCAAGCATCAAGTCAACAACGGTGCATACGACCTGATGGAAGTGTCTTTAGATTATCTTTGCCGTCGTTATGAAGGCATGTCTCTTGATAAATTTATTTCTAAGAAGTACCCGACATTACGCTTGACGTAGTGATAAAATAGCGTCCTATGTTCACACCACTTGATGACTATGTAGCAGTACTGCCAATTGAGCCAGAGAAGGAAACTTCGTTTGGACTTATTATTCCTGAGGTGGCACAGTCTGCTCCTCCTATTGGAACTGTCATTGCAGTTGGCCCAGGAAGGCTATCCAACGACGGTTCCTTGATACCACTTTTGGTATCAGAAGGAGACACGATTCTTTATCGTGAGAACCCTCACTACTTACGCTTCACCATCGAAGGTCACAACTGTTTGCTCATGCGTGCTGGCGACTTAATCGCTAAGTTGTAGACATGACACTTCAGTATGTTTGCGACCAATGCGGAACCGTCGTGGTTTTGCATCACGGTGAGATGAGCCGTATTCCATTTGGCAAAATGCCACAAAAGATTCTTGACGCTTCTAATCACAAATGCCCAAAACGAAAGGCAACAAAATGAACAACATGGATAGAAACATTTGCCGCACCGCAGTACCAGCAATCATCGGAGCAATCGTGGCGTGGGTCACAAAGGAATGGGCAACCCTTCCATCTGCTGACTTGATGTACTTAACACCGTTGGCAACCACGGCGTACTACACAGCCATCAGGTTTGCTGAAGAGAAGTGGCCTAAGGCTTCTTGGCTTCTTGGCTGCCTCCCAGTTAAGGCTGCACCGACAGAGATTCAGGCAACCGGGGTAGTTACACCACCGAAGCCATAGTGTCGTTGCTTGAACAAAGCACAACCAAAACACCAGTTCCGGGAGACATTGTCTTTGCCCATTCATTTGGTTGGATGGCAAAATGCATAAGGTTTGCTGAGTTCCTTCGTTGGCGTAGTGGTAGTTATTGGAACCACGTTTGCGTTGTTTCACGAGTTGACCAAGACGGAACGGCTTACGTTATTCAGGCCCAACTTAAAGGCGTTGCAGAAGCACGTCTTGATTCAGTGGGGCAGTACATTCTTGTTGAGCCACCGTACCGGGTAAACCGAAACAAGGTTCTTGCTTTCAGCAAGATGCAAGTTGGCAAGAAGTACGGCATTCTTTCAATCATCAGCGTGGTGTTTGACATAATTTCACCTGACTGGTTCTGGTCAATGCGTGCGCCAAATACTTGGATTTGCAGCGCAGTAACCGCAGAGGCTCTTAGGTACGCCGGATGGCTTGCCGATTGGAGCGACGTGTATTGCGTTACCCCTTCACAATTGTTTGCTGCCCTGGTAGACTAACCAGGCGGTCAACCGCTTTCATTGTTACTTACCTCAGGAACAATCAAGATTTGCCCTGCTGGATTAAAACCCCGGCAGGGCATTTCTTATGATAGGCTGTCCTATGTTAGGACTTACACCTGAGGAGGAAACATGCATTGGGGAAATTGCAGTAGATGTTTTGAGTATGAAGTAGGCGAGCGACTGAACCCGTGGGAGTTCGCATGTAACCGTTGCATCAAAGACGAAGAGTGGATTCAAGGAATCGCAGCACTTGTTAGAGAATACGAGGAACCAAATGGAACAGACCGTGCCTAACTATGACGGCTATGTCGCAAACCAAGAAGTAAAGATTCGTGGTGAGCGTGGCAACTTTAAGATTCGTTCTTTCCGTGTTGACGAAGAAAACAAATGTCTATGGGTTACAGTGATTGGTGGAACGTCAGGACACTCTGCGTTTCGTCACTTCGACTATGACCGATTGATTCGACCAAAAAAGAAGAGAGGAGGAAACAAATGAAGTTAACTGACAAACTGACCGAACTTGGGTATGTCTATGACGAGGGATTGTGGATTTCAAACGCAAGTGCGAGCATCACTATCTACGTCACGGAAATCGAAGACGGGGTGCAGATTGCAAGAATGCCTGAGGATACGGAGTCACCGGCTCTTATTGTTCGGTTCAACCGTTATGACTCAAGTGTATTTGTATTGCTAGAAAGTTGGGCCGCACATGCCTAGCAACTTGCAACTACTAATAGATACCAAACTTGGCTTTCCAGTTGACAAATGGATAGCCGATGCAATGCAGCAAAAAATGTCATACCGTCAAATGGTGGATGCACTGTACGACGAGACTGGCGTGAAAGTAAGTAAGAGTTCACTGCACTTGTGGTGGACCAAATAACCCTGAGGAGGGACAATGGCAAGACAGATAGATAAAGAATTGACAGACATGATTGATGAGTTCAATGCAAACATGGCTGAGAAATTTGACAAAATAGAAGCGACGCTGGAGAAATTGAAAGCGGCGATTCGAGGGGAAAAGGTGGAAGACTAATGGCCGGACGTTTTAACTTAGACGATTACGTTGATGTTGCAGAACGTATTGACCAGTTCTATGAGAAGTATCCAGAAGGACGGTTGATTACGGAACTGGTGAACGTTGCCAACTGGCAGGGGAAACAGTCACAGTTCATAGTGAAGTCGTATGCGTTTGATGGGCAGAACCTTTTGTCAACTGGACTTGCTGAAGAATCATTTGGCAACTCTGGACCAAACCAAACATCGGCTTTGGAGAACGCAGAGACATCCAGTCTTGGGCGTTGCTTGGCAAACCTTAACTTCTCTACTACTCGTTCAGGCAACCGCCAACGTGCGAGCAAACAAGAGATGCAGAAGGTAGAGCGTGGAACCGTTGAACCAGTGTTGAGTCCCGACCACAAAGTGTTGAAGGGATTGCTTGCAAAGAAGTTTAAGGAAGCAAAGGAGCGCAAGTCATTTATTGAAAGTGTCTTGTTCCATGATGTAGATGGCGTGAGTTCGCTCACATCGGATGAAGTAAAGTTGTGCATCGATGTACTAACCACCCAGGAGGGAAGCAATGAATAATTTGACCATAATCGGAAACGTGGTGCGACCAGTTGAACTGAAATTTTTGAACAACGGTTCTGCTGCTGCACGTCTCACTGTTGCTGTTACCAAGAAGGGATACAACGACAAGCCAGACACAACGTCTTACGTCAACGTGTCTCTCATTGGAAGCATCGCTGAGAACGCCGCCAATTCACTAGACAAGGGAACTCGTGTAGTTGTCACTGGTCGTATGGAGCAGCGCACGTGGGACAAAGAAGACGGCACCAAGGGAGAAATTTGGGAACTGAATGCAGAAGCAATCGGACCAGACCTTCGCTTCGCAGTAGCAAGTCCACAGAAGACACAGATGACTAAGTCTGTTGCTACTCCTGAACTTGAGGAAGCGTTCTAAATGGCGCCCGTAAAACTGTCAGCAAACATCAAGGTGATGCTTGACGCTCTTCTTGATGTAGCAGGAGAGCGTGAGTTCACAGCAGAGATGGCTGAACAGTTCTGGGGTGGGAAAGAAGCAGGTCAGATTAAAGACCTGACGACTACTCAGTTGTTGCAGTACGCACTCACGATGACGTGGCTTGAAAGAGATTCTGTCGCAGAGGCTTATGATAAGTTGATTGAAGAAATCAAGAGTCAAACGCAACAGCCAAATCGTGCTACAAGAAGGAAGATGTCTAAGGGCGGTATTGCTCTTCCGTAAGTAGCCTGCTAAAGAATGCCCCGGGTGTCCACATCAATGCCCGGGGCTTCTCCCTTTTACCTTGCAAATAAAGGGTTTTAGAGAATACTTGACATTGTCCTACGCTAGGACATAGAGTTGACACATGGGGAATTACCCCAGTTCCTGAGGAGGAAAGATGAACAAGTACCAGTGCCAGATTTGCAAAGCAAAGTTCGCAACACTTGAAGGTGCGCAGAAGCACGTTGCATCACAACACGACAACGGTGCAATCGCACGTCGCAACGGAATGTCATTGTTCAGCGAGATGAGCCTTGACCACAAGTACGAACTTGTATGCGACGCTCACGGATACAACGTTGGTTTCGACAACCTGTCAATCGCTAAGGGTTGGTTGTCAGCAACAACATCTGAGTTTTGCGATGTATGCAGTGGCCGCATTGAAGTTTGCGCAACATGCGGCGACGAGACTGCAATCAACGACGAGAACTTTGGTCGAGTAATTGAACACTCAGAAGCACAGTGCGCTGCATCAGTTGCTTCATACAATCGAGTTGCTGAGTCTTACGGACTAGCAGCAAAGTAATTTGCTTTACCCGTTGACAACCCGTAGTATTTATGCATCACCTAATTCCTGAGGAGGGAACATGATTAAAATGAGTATTCGTACCGGAAGAAAAATAACCTGGGGAGCAGCAGCAATAGTTGCTCTTTACGTTGACGTGACATCAAGCGGCGGCATTAGTTTTTGGATGGCTGTTTACGGTTTGGGAACAGCAGTGACGGTGGCCATTCTTCTTGCATTCATTACAAAGCGATGAATAAGTGGATGGACGAAGCGTCCTGTAAAGATGCACCGACTGAATGGTTCTACCCAGAAGGTGCAGAGATAAATGAAAACGCTTTGCTTCTTTGCGAAAAGTGTCCGGTCCAAAAAGAATGTCGTGACTACGGAATAACTAAAGAAGAGTGGGGAATCTGGGGTGGGCTTAGCGCCAGCAAACGCAAACGTCTTCGTAAGGAACTAGGGATAGTTCTAAATCAATCAATGTACATACCTAAACCTCCGCACCACAACAACTGCGGCACCAACGCTGGATACATTGCGCTCATGCGTCACTACGAAAAGTTTCCAAATGTAGAGAAAATCAAATGTGAATTTTGCTCGTTGGCTCACCGTGAACTGAAACGAACAATCATCCTTGAAGAGGACAGATTGCTTAAACGTCGTGAGCGTGACAGACGAAGAAAGGCTCGCAAGGCGGTAAGAAGTCGCATGGAATCAAAATGAAATAAGGCCCCTGACCAGTTTGGTTGGGGGTTTTGTTTTTGCGAGTTGCGCCGTGAGTTGGTTTTATGCTAGAACCATGTGTAAAAAGTAACCCTAAGTGAAGGGCGAAAAGTAATCACTCATTCTTCAACGAACAAAGAACTTCTATCTTCTTCTCTTGCTACGGAAGAGAGACGGTCAAAGCGGCCAAGTTACCAGTGTTACCAATTCAACGAGAACTTCAAGCCGGCGAGTGGTAACGTTTGAGAATGAAATTGAACACAGAAGACGAAGAACTACCTCCGCTAGATAGTTATCTAAAACTGTTGATGGCCCTTTGGCGAGCAGACATTTCTGTTAACTCAATTACAGTCGAACGAAAGATTACGGTCATACCTGCTCCCGACCAGTCTTTGACAATGGACATTAGAAACCATTGGGAACTTCTGGCTCACTATCTTCCCGGTTCCTGCGATGCCTGCAAGCACTGGGTGCTTTCAAGAACAGATGTGTACTGGGGTTCAGGCGCTCACTTATGTCCGTCTTGTGTTCAACTTGCAATTATCTATTTCGAAATCAACGACAACTGGCCAGAAGCCAATTGGTATGAAGGAGAATGTTGAAAAGGTCAAAAGTAAATCCCGTGTCGAAGAAGAGGATGTCACTGAATAGAGAACGCCGAAAGTTCGTCAGTGACATTCTCAAGTTCAGGTTGATGTGCGAGGCACGCATCAGAGGTTGCACCATGACGCCCACTGACGTTCACGAGATTCTGACTCGTGGTCGTGGTGGTGACATCCTGGACCCTGACAACTGTTTGGCGTTATGCAGGTCGTGCCATCACTGGATAACAATCAACCCAGCCTGGGCCGCCACGAACGGGTTTGTCGTGTCTTGGTCCGTGACGGTTGACGCAGACCTTGCAGCCGCTAAACGAGCAAGGGACCAGTTCGTCTATGGGAACGTTGGACCTGATGAAGAGTTTGACATCGCCGTTGAATGGGACGACAGCATCGATTGGCCTGAAGATGACGACTGACCCATTGTTCGGAAAAGCCAAATGGCGTGATACGGAACTAGAGAAGGATTTTCAGGCACGTGTTACACACCTGGCAAAGTTGTACCACTGGCAGTGTTACGCAGTCCCAGACAGCCGCAGGGCCAGCCTCGCAGGGTTCCCAGACCTTACGCTTTGGAACGTTGGCCAGCAGCGTCTTATCTTTGCTGAACTGAAGCGTGAGAAAGGCAGATTGTCGGAAAGTCAGAAAGTCGTACTTTCGGAATTGCAACAACTTTCAAAGTGCGAAGTGTACATCTGGCGACCATCGGACTTCGACGACATCATCGACATACTGAAAGGCAACAAATGAACAACCGTGACCGCATTAGCAGAGACGTTGAACGCTCGTTAAAGACATTGAACACCCTGACGCCTGCACTCATTGCTGACCTGGTGCGTCGTGCTGGCACTCGTGCCACCCCTGAGCGAACAGGAGCGCAAGGACCCAAGGGCAAAGGTTCACACTCAGACCCAACGCTTGCATCAGTCATTCGAAAGATGTCCGGTGATGATGCCCCCGACCCAATCTACGAAGCCGTGAAGACACTGGCTCAGACGTTGAGCGACATCGCCACGTTGTCTCAGTTGATTGACCAGCAGATTCGATTCGTGACTGAAGGCGCTGAGCGTGAGAAGGAGTCGACCATTGCCCACTGTCAGGCATGTGAGCGTGAAGTGTCTCGTACCCCCAAGGACCGCATTCGTTCTGGCTACTGCCACGCTTGCTACGCCAAATACATAAGGCAGGGAAGGCCATACAGACTGGCTTTTGAGGCAAAAATAAAGCAAGAAATTTCAGAAACTTTGCAAAACTCCTGATAAACAAGGGTGCAAAATACCGCCAAAAGATTGGCGTCCGAGCGTAGGACATGCTTAAATAGATACATGGGGCAAACGCCCCGGTACCTGAGGAGGTAAGTATGGAAACAGTGAACGAAGTCTTAACAGAAAATGGCAAAGAAGGCGTAATACCTACGCTTGGTCAATTTGATGACATGGGTTGCTACGATTCAGATTTGTACGAAAAGAATTTGAAAGCAGCAAAGAAGGCTGGTTTTACACCATGCCAACATTGTGCAAAGGGAATCAAGAACAACAACGGTTGGGCAATTATGTCAACTGGTAATCAGACATTTGTAAAAGTTGCTTATTGGAATGACGCTGAATACGCAGAAGACTTAAAGAATCTTTGCTACGTTGGGCCAACATGTGGAATCAACCTTTGTTCAGATGAATACAGAGTGAAAATTTCAGAGGTGCAAAACTAATGACAAAGTCAACCATTCTTCAACGTGGCAACGAAGTTCGCCGCATTGATTTGATTAAGGGCGAAGTTGCGTACCACGTGTACTGCGAGGTTGTGGCGTCAGACTTTCACAAGGCCGGACACCGTGAACTTCTTGAGACATGCAAGACAGCAAACCTTGCTAATTCGCTTTACAGAATCAAGATAAACTTCTTGAAGGGATTCAGTTACGAGGAGGTTGTTGAATGCCTCGCATAATTTATGATGACGATGTCATTTGCATGAAATGCAATCAATTGATGGAAGAAAACTCCAACAGATGTGGCGAGCCAAATTGCGATTGCCACGAGCATAAATGGGTTCACGTCACTACTCAATCTGACGAATGTGAAATGGACACTCAAACGTTGTAAACTGGATAGAAGCCTGAGGAGGCAACATGACTTACGCAACACTCTTTGATGTACCGCCGTACCAGCCTCATAGTGAGACAAGCATTGCTGCTGCGAAATCCGTGGCACCGAAAGCAGCGTCACTTCGAGAGCAGGTGTATAACGCTTTGCGTTATGCCCCGATGACAGACGAGCAGATTGCCGTCCGACTATCGCTGAACCCATCGACATCACGACCACGCCGAGTAGAACTCGTTAAGGCTGGAAGAATCGTGGAAGTAGGTAAAGCCTCCACAGCATCAGGACGTACAGCCGTCCTTTGGGGAGTCGCCCGTTCAGAGGACCATCTTGATTAAATACCTAGTTGCCCTAGCGTTTGCATTCTCAGTAGTGTTGTCGCTCCCAGCAGATGCCAATGTACAGAAACCAGCACCACCAGTTGTACATAAGGCGGCGCCAATCAAAGCCAAGGACGCAACTCCCGAGCCGGTGATACCACCAGCCGTGATGCACCAGTGGTCGCTTGTGGCGCAATGCGAGACGGGGAGTAATTGGCACATGAAGGGAATAATTTATTCAGGGGGTTTAGGTGTTTTAGAAGCCAATTGGTACGCCTATGGTGGCCAAGCATTGTTTGGGCCAGAGTGGTTAGCAACACCAGCAGAACAAGTATTCATTGCAATAAAAATCCAGCACGGACTTTCCGTGCCGGACCAATACGGATGTGGAAGGGGATGGTGATGACAGAGTTCAGCCAGATACTGA
>Ga0214246_1000450_pt1 | contig 11112 bp, 11 predicted proteins | sample TroBogypolimnion_41_FD_153084 | JGI IMG/M metagenome (GOLD analysis project Ga0214246, IMG submission 153084) | Freshwater microbial communities from Trout Bog Lake, WI - 29MAY2009 hypolimnion | ecosystem: Environmental > Aquatic > Freshwater > Lake > Hypolimnion/Profundal zone | place: Trout...
ACTCTCATCAATACCCCAAGTCATTTCGTCATTTTCAATAGTTAAACAACGCTTAGCTACAGGAGACATATGGGGAAAAGCTTGCTGAACTCCATAAGCACCCAACTGACCAGAGATATGGATATTAATCTTGAGATCTTGAAACTCTTTGCCATAACCCATCCAATGAGCCATATCAGCATGATACTCTAACTCTTGCAAACTCTTACGTCTAACATCAGCCCTATGACTGGCAAGTACAGTAAACTGACCAGGATGAAAGGAAAGTCTAATATCTTTTTCTTGAGCATATTGCCCAATCTCGCCAAACATATTTTCTAGACGTTCTTGTACACCCCAACGACGATAAAAGTCACACCAATCATCATGGGTATATAGAGGAAGTAAGTCACTACCCAAACGAACCATATGGTAAATAGGGTCACGAGCAGCAGTTCGTTCTAGTAATAATTTTACACTATTTAGATTATGCTCAATAATATCCCAAAGCTTGATCTCAGCCTTATTACCAGCATTACGATTCATCCAAGTAGCAGTAACAGTACGAGTATTTAATTCTTTGGCATCATCTTTATTTCCGATGCTCATAATCTGCTCTACGTTATCAATCCATTTACAACAAAAACCCACTCGTTTTTTCATTCGTCCATTTTCTTACAAGGAGTACCGTCATTATGAAAGTACCACGTTTTACTATTCTTTTTCAAATTACTAATCCACTTGATCTCACGATTACAAGGACAAACTCTATTACTAACTTCTACTAAGGTTATACTCATACATAGAGTATAGTTTATTAATCTTTTCTAATCAAATGAGCTAACTTCTCGTGATTTTTAAGAATATAATCTGGATAAGAATTGTCCAACTCTACTGTTTGAAGATTAAAACCTCTATTAAATACATCTTCGTTATTGAGCAACCGAGTTTTGATTTTAGAGATAGTCTCTTCATTATCATGTTCTTCATGAGAATAAGATTTGATTTTCTTCTCAATTGCCTCTTCTCCACCAAGAAATGCCCAATGCCATCCAGCATCTAAAATAGTGAGGCAAAGATCTTTTCTTTGTCTTAAAAATTCTGCATCATATTTAAGATAGGTTTCTGTACTACAGGCTCTAGAACCAGCCCATTCTTCACTAAAGTTCCTAACATTAAGATAATATTGATGCATTTTTTGTTCAAAAGCATAAATTGCATCTGTATTAAAATTTTCTCTTAACCAAGATAGGGCTTTGGGGTCTGGAACTTCATCTAAATCACTAGTAAGAATAATTGAGTCTTTTTTAATCCCAAATTCTTCAAAATTTATTTTGGCTGATCTTTGAAAGCGTTCTCTTTCCCAAGTACTTAAAGCTGTTGGAGTTTCAATTGTTGAGACAAATACTTTTGGATGTTTATAAGTATTGGCTAAACACTCTTTTAAATCTCCTTGAAAAGTATGAGTTGCTTCTCTAATAATAAATTTGTCAACTACATCTTCAAGAATTTTTATTCTAAGATCTAATACTTCCATTTCATTATTAAATAGAAATATATCTACAATCTCTCTCATACTCTACACTCCCATGTGTCTTTAATAATTTCTGTTAATGAAGATTGTTGAGGATTCCAATCTATAAATTGATTAGTAGAATCTATAAAAGCTACTAAACTATCAGGATCTCCTTCTCGTCTCTCGACTATTTCTAGATCAATTTTTTTTCCTGTTACTTCTTCAATAGTTTTTACGACTTCAAAGTTACTATAACCAACGCCTGTACCTAGATTTAGTTTAAAATAAATGTGATCATTTAATGAATAAAGAGCAGCTAAATGACCCTTTGCTAAATCACTTACGTGTATATAGTCTCTGATACAAGTTCCATCTGGGGTATTGTAATCATTTCCAAAAATTTTCATCTTTTTACCATTTTTTATAGAATCAAAACATTTTGGTATAAGGTGAGTTTCTGGATAATGATTTTCAGGATGCTTTTTAGTACCACCAGCAGCATTAAAATATCTAAGACTAGCTCCTCTAATTCTATATTGTTTGGTCATCCAATAGAGAGCTTGTTCTATCATATACTTGCTCTCACCATAAGGGCTATTCCTAAATTCTGCAGCAGCAGAAGAAGAAAAAATAAAATACTTTACATTCATAATAGCTAGAGCATTGAGTAGTCTAAGAGAATTTGCAACATTATTGTTAAAATAATAATCTGGGCTAATTATAGATTCACTGGTGATGATACTACCAGCAAAATGCATACAAGCATCTATATTTTTAAAACTTAAGATAAGATTTGTGTCACCACAATCGCCTTCAATAAACTCTATTCCTTCTGGGACGTTGTCTCTGTCCCCGGTAGAAAAATTATCTATTCCAATTACTTCGTGACCATTCTCTAAGAGTAATTCAATAGTATTAGAAGCAATAAACCCTGCAGCCCCGGTTACTAAAATTTTCATCTAGTTTTTCCATTGTACAGTTCCACCCTTGAGTAGATTTGCACTCTTAGATTTATTGACAGCTTTATTAAAAATATTCTTCCAATCTTCAACAACTGTTTTCCAAGTGAGATTGGTTGCCCATTCATAGGCTAGTTCTGTTTTCTTTTCTACAATTCCATCTTTATTTTCTATAATTTCAATAATTGCATCAACTGCTTTTTCAACATCCATAAGGGGTCGAATTCGATCATTATCATTCTCTTTAATAATCCAATGAGTAGGAGTAGAACCAGAAGGAATCATCCATCCCCGTTCATTATTACCAGTAATTTCTGGAAGACTTGTATTACCGGGAACTACGATGGGTAACTTGCAAGCCATTGCCTCGGTAATACCCAATCCCCAACCTTCACCCAAACAAGTAGAAAGATAGATATCAGCTGAATTATAAAGTTGATTTACTATTTCAATTGGAAATCCAGAATGAGCACTAAATTGTTGAGGGTTTGGTAATATCCAATCTTTTTCTAATTGTAATCCAAAGTTTTTAGATTGTTCGATAATACTCCCACCAAAATCAGACTCTTGCATATGCATATAGAGGAATGGGTCATCATATCCTCTATTTCTTAATTCTTTGAGAATCATAAAACTTCTACTAACATCTTTACGGCCTTGATTCCTATTGAGATTCATAATAATAAATCTATCAGAATTAACTCCAAAAAATTGTTTTTTAGTTTGTTCTTTTACTTCATCTGGAAGTGGAAAAAAATCAGTTGTATTAGTTCCATGATAAATGACATTATGCTTGTCAGCATCTTTTCCAATCCATTTATGACTTTCATTCTTGGCATATTCAGTATATGCAACAGGGAAATCATAAGATGCAACACACTGACTAACCCATTCTTCTTTAGGGGCACAATCGAATGGGTAATAATAAATTGTACTAAAGCTCTTTGGCTTGTTCCTTTGAATTTCTAAAACCTGTGGGGTAATAGGGAGCATAATAAAAGTATCTTGAACAATAAAGACTACATCATAATCTCCCTGCCCAAGTCTATCTAGGAATACTTGTCTACCGTGTAAGTCAGCATAAGGTCCCTGTTGCCTCAAAGCACTAATAGCAGGCCAAACTTGACCAGGCCATTTTTCTCGATCATAAGGTCCACCATCATAATTGATAGCAACTACATCAATTTCATATTTCCCAGTATCGTTTAATTCTCTGAGAATATTTCCCATAACAGTAGCAAATCCGGTAGAGCAACAATAATCCCCATAGGCTAATACACGAGTTTTTGACATTATTTAATCCAGTCTTTTGGAGTTAGGTTGGTATCATTATAAGGGTTCTTAAAGGCTTCAATCAAGTTTCTATTATTACTTCCCCACTTCTTTTTATAATATTCTTGACTTTTAAGACTATTAATAGGAAGTTTCATTTTTTTGGTTGTTTGATTGCCAAGATGAATGTATGGAATTTTATACTTGGCTATATCATACCCCAAAAGTTTAATACGATAATGCATATCATTATCTTCCCACCAGCATGGATCAAAATTCTCATCAAACCAACCACACTTTTGCCAGAAATCAGCTCTTACCATTATCATAGAAAAAAGTTCTTTTTCTTCAAATTTATAATCTGTATCTTCATCTGAGAATACAATCTCAAATGGGTCATCAAAAGTTTGAGCAACATGCAAAGGAGCAGTCAATACAATCTTATCTGTCTCCTGACTCATTGCATCTACCCATGCATCAATTGACCATGGAGCAAATAGAGTATCATCATTTGCAATAATAATATAATCACAACCATCAGTAATGGCTTGCTTCATACCATTATTCCAAGCCTGTGATAGAGGGAGTTGGTATCTATATTGGGGTTGGATATAGACTTTTAATTCATTATCTTTAGTTTTTGCACTATAGATAAGATCAATTGCTTGATCAAAATTATTAAGGATGGGTATTACTAGTCCAACTTTAATCATGAGGCCACTCTCTTTTTCTTATGATATTCTTTCATATCTTCAGCCTTTGCATCTTTACAAGCTTGGCATGGGTTAGTCTTATTTCTCAAATGCTTACTATATCCAGAGGCCGTTCCACAAACAGCAGTACTAGTTTTAATTCTAGTTTGTGGAAGTCTATCGGGATTAAATAACTCTACTTCACCCATTGCATAATTAGACTGGGGAGATCGAACAGAAATCTTTAAATTTTTTCTAATCCTCTGTCTTTGCTTTTCAGAAGTACCTGCCCAATATCCATGCTTTTCATGATGAAGGGCATGTTCCAAACATTCTGCATTTACTGGACAATCTAAACATGCTAGCTGTGCTCTTTGATCTACTGCTTCTCCTTGACTGGGGAAGAAAATATCTACGGGTAAATCTCTAACTCTACAAAGACCTTCAGCTTGCCAATCATTAGCTACTTTATGGTCTGTCTTTTTACTATAAGTCAATATAACCTCACTAGTATTCCTCTGCCTTATACAACTGCATACTAATAATTAAATTATAACAGATTAAAATAACTAAATCAAGATAGACATAGAGAAGGCCGGAAGGAGTCAAGGTGGTGAACCGACTGCAACTTCCGGCATCTTCTCTAAAGGGGGAGCTCTGACCGCTACACCCGACCTAATAGCAGCAGGGATGCTATAATATGGTCATGACTTAATGTAAGATTACTTTTTCTTTACATTGTCATGTTTGCGGTCATCAAAATCCTTTGCCCTCCAAATCAAATTACTAATATATTGAGCAAATTCTCTAATCTCTGTCTTATCTACTTCACTATCAGAATGATTGACCATAATCTGTTTTCCAATAATTGTAGAGTGAAGTTCTCCAGAATTAATAAAATCATAAACCATATCTTCAACTTTTTGTAAATCCATAACTACCTCTTCAAAGTTCCTAAAGTAAATATTGAAATAGCAGAAAAAATTGGAATTAATGAGCCCATAAAAATACTCCATCCAGCAGCTGTACTATTATGATAATAAAATGCTTCAATTAGTAATGGAATGAATGAAACTGACATAAAAAAAACTAATAATGCTGAACTCATCCCTACTATAATAAAAATTCTTTTCATAAATCTTGTCATTCTAATATTTCTCTCCTCTACCAGCCATGTCCGCAACCCCATTGGTCAGGAATATAGCCACTCGAATTTATTTTTGTTGCTATGTATATTTGTTCTTCTGGTGTAGCATCTGCTGCATTATCAGCAAACTGTCTACCACCATATTTAATCCAATTGTGATTGGTAATACCTAATCCCCCAGAGTATTGATAACCTCTAGAATTCCAATTATAACCAGTTTCACATACTGCAACCTTTTCCCATTTTAATACTATATCTCTAGGTACAAGGCCTACATTTACTACAGGTATTTCTATTGTTGTTTCTGTTGTCGTTGTTACTGTATTGTTAGTATTGGCTGCTACTCCATTTATCCCAAATGTTGAGGCTACCAAAGTTCCAAGTGCAATTAAACGTCGCAAAATTACTCCAATGTTCGATTAACAAGTACATTAGATCTTATAGGCATCACCAACTCTCTTACTCATATATTTTAGTATAATAAATTCAAACATTAAGAATCAAATCCAAATAGAAGAGAACGGGGACTAACATCGATGGTATCTTCCATGTCAACATTTTCATCTACTACTCCTCGAATAGCTTCTGCTTCAGCTCTTCTTCTAAGAATCTTGCTATCCACCCGCTCCTCAATAGTTCCCATTGCAACTGGACGATAGATCCAGGTATGCTCAATTCCCTTCGACTTACTATCGGCACGATTGATACGGTCTTTCCGTTGTTTGTATTCTGCATAAGTGCGGGGAACTTCGATATTCCAGAGATAGGGAGCATATAGATTTAGTCCTTCCTGACCAACATCTGAGGTGATTAATACAGCAGGTCCTTCACAGGAATTAAATTGTTTAATATTTTGGGTTACTTGGCTAGTATCCATACCAACTCCCCAGATGGGAAGAACAGGAATACCATGAAAGTTATTTTTAAGAGCTTCCATATAGGGGAATAAAGTACCATGAGTCCAAAAGGTAAAAAGAACAACCTTATCGTTACTTTCAAATGCTGTTTCTAATGCAGCTTCGATTAATTGGTACTTGCTACTATTTTCAATATTAATAGCATCTCCAAATTTTTCTACAATTTCCTGAGCAAAACTACTCTTACTAGTCTTTAGACCAGCTGTAGTATTGCAAATCATTCTTAAAGTATCAATATACCCCCACATGGTAACAGGATTATCGGGATTATACTTACTACGAGCTAGTTTTTCAGCAAACTCATAAATTTCTTTATCAATATCTGAAAGTTCATATACAACCCTTTTAGGCATACTCTCCGGAAATTGCTTGGCAATATCAGGGTCACTCTTCATTGCAATATGAGTCCATTTTTCATGCTTTTTACCAAGTAAAGGGAGTTTTGTTCTATCCCATTCTTTAACATGAAGTTGCTTGACATATCCAATACCAAAATATTCTAATTCTTTGGCATAGTGTCTTTTAAATTCATCTCTAGTCATATTACTAACTCCAGGAATACCCGGAGCAATAGTAGAAAATATATTTCTAATATTCAAAGGACTAGTAGTATAAGGAGTAGCAGTAAGAGCCAAACTCATTACTTGTTGACCTTCTCGATTGAGTAACTTATCAAAACCATCTGATAATAAACTAGTTCCAGTATTAATCTTTTGAGCTTCATCAATAATAACTAAGGTTCTCTTGTCTTTAACTAAATCTAAAATCTGTAATAGATCAGTTCTAGAAAAATCATCAACTTTGGTTCTTTTACCAGGAACCTTAACTCTAGAAGGACCTCTTACTTTTTCATAATTTAATACTAATACTTGAGATTCATCTTGAGCATAAAATTCATGACGAGTTTTTCTGGCCCAAGAATCAACACGTTTTACATCAAGAGTAGTCATACGCTTAAACTCCTGTTCCCAGTCATATTGTTTGATTTTTTTACAAAAAACAAGTACTTTATCCACTCGTCCTTCATCAAACAATTTTTGAGTCGTTAAACAACTAAGTAAGGTTTTACCTGCTCCTGTATCCCATTGCACTAATACTCTAGGATTAGAAGCTTGTAACTGTTTCCAAACAACATTCAATCCCACGTTTTGGAATGGAAATAAATGATTGTCCTTTAAAAAAGGACTATTGACTTCATACGGTATTTCAACTGCATCTAGAAGATTTTCATGTGAATCCCTGGCGGAACCATTCATAAACTCTAGGTCTAATCCATTTTGTAGTAAAAATTTTTCAAACTCTAAAACCTTATCTGGGTTTTTGAGAGTATCGAATCTATCTATAAATCCAGAGCTTTTTAAGTCATGAGTAAGAGAAGAGTATCTAAGCACTCCATTGAGCATTTCACTCTCTTGCACATATACAGGATATTCCATAAACTAATATTAATCTAGTTCTCTTAGAAAATCAATCCAATGAGTATTTTCTAGTTATATTCATTAATTGAGTAATATCGTATTGTAATGGATGAAGTTCTGTACTCAATTGAAATAAAGGTTTTAAGGTTGCTGGATCTCTATTATATAGTTGATTGACTTTAGGATCACTCAAATAATTAATAATAGTACTTGTATAGTAGGGGGTTTGTGTGTATACAGGGACAATATCAATTGCAGAAATTACTGAATTATCTTCTAAGATTGTACCTTGAATAGCTAACTGTTGAGAAGCTGAAGGTAAATTAATTGAAGTATTTGCATTATTAATTCCAATAGTAATAGGGAACCAGTTAGTACCATTGTCTACCGAGAATTGGTAGGTAACTGGATTGTAGAATAAACCTAGCATTGCAACTTTATAAACTTCTCCAGCACCAAATGTTTGTGTTAATTTAGCATAAAATTCTGTATTTGTTCCAGTATTCGGAAGAGTATATGGTACTTCAATATCAACCCAAGTTTGTAGAGGGATATTTTTAAAAGATTTTTTAGCTAATAAAGTTCCATTGGATGCATATAGTCCACAAGTATAGGTACCTTTGCTTGAATTAGGAAGATATATTCTTGCTACAGCTGATACTCTCATGTTTTTTGTAATAATTGGACTTACCCAGTTTGAAGTATAACCATAAAAAAATCCAGCTTGAGAAAAAGTAACTGTTCCAGAAGTAGTAAGCTCAAATGCAACTTGAGAACTATTTAAAGGTTGAGTTGTTAAAAAGTTGAGATTAGTAGTCCCACTAATAATAGTAGTTTGAGTAAATAATCCACCACTAACTGTTACTCCACTGGAGTTTTGATAGTTAACAGTAATTGTAACTGATCCATTTCCTGATGCAGTTACTAGGAAGTCATATTGATTTTGTTGTTGTCCAAATATTGCTGAAGCCCCATAACCTTCATATGCATAGGGAGACTCTGCATAAGCAGCATCCCAAGTAGTAGTAGTTAATAGTGGAATTTGAACTAATGTAAGCCCAGAAATAGATGTATTTATTACAGTTGGTCCTCCACTCCATCCTCCAGTAGTAAAATTGGCCTCAGCTGATGTTAAAAGATTTGTTCCACCACCATTTGCAGTTTGTAATGATGTAGTACCAGGACTTCCACTAATCGTATAAATACCATAGTTAACATTTGAAGTATCTACAGCTGGATAAACATTACTAAAATTAATACCTGAAATAGTAATATTGGTCTGGGTAGTAGGACCAAGTAATAATGTAGATGTATTACTTAGAAATGATTGCCAATCTGTATTAAATGCAGCAAATTTAAAACTCTTAAATTGATTTACTGTTTGAATATTTTGAGTTTGAACTGTAGTACCAGCTAGTCCTGAATAACCACCACCGGAAATTAAAGTTGCAGTTGTCCCAGAAACTGTATTGATTAAAGTATTAGCAGATGGAGTATAGCTGTTACCTGAAGCATTAACAGTAAGAAAATAGTCTGAATAATCTTCATTATCATTTTGAATCAAAGGATCAAAGCAATAGAAATATAATTGTTTAATTCCAGCAAAATATGCTTGATGCCAAGTTTGGTTAATGGTAACTTGCTTGTACTGATGAGGACCTGTAGCATAAAATCTTCGATTAATAAAAGTTGTTGCATCAACATTGGCAAAAACAGAACCAAGATTTGAAATGTCTTCAAGAGACTTATAAGAAGTTGTTGGATCAGTAATTGTATAGCTACTATTATTTACTCCAAAATTAGCAGCTCCCAAATTATTACTAGCATTTGTATTTGGGGAACCATAGGTGTTAAAAGACAATTGATTGACAGCTAGACCATAATTTGTTTGAGTTGAGGGATTGATATAATAATTGACATTTGGATTTGGGTTGGTAGTACCTGGAAAAAAGTTTTGACTAGGAGAGTTCAACAAAGCTTGTTCAAGAGTAATAAAATAACTGTCAACCCAATCTGGAAAAACATCTATAGTTCTCTGAACAGAGTCAAAAGGTAGGTCATAGGGTTGGGCAGTAAGCTGAGTAATTTCAAGCTTAATATATCTAGCATTAATTTGAGGAAGATCATAAATTCCCCTTTTTAATGTCATATCTTTGGGTATTGGAGTCCAGTTAATAGAATCATTTGAGTAATAAACGTTTAAAACATTTCCAGTATAGAGTGGGTCAAGAAACATTTTATTAATAGTTTGTATATAGCCAAGATCAACTATAAAATAAACAATTGCATCTTTTACTGGTTGTGGAGAGCATTTCCAATACTGCTGTACCCCACTAACAGTAACTCCCAACATATTAGAATAAGGATCGGTTTTTAAAGTATAATCTTCAATGAATCCCAGAGTATTTTGAACAGTAAATCCAGAAATTGTTGTATTATTAACATTGAGATCAGAAAGATCCATGACTTGTAATTTTGCAAGTAAATTACGAAGACCCAGAGTATATTGAGTATTTGTTGGTAACTTATTGATTGTAAGAACTAAATTAGTTTGACTATCAAATTGATATGTTTGAGTAAATATAGCTGAAGTTTTTAACCAATTACCATTGTAGTCAGTAATTGTATTTGAATAAAGAACTGTTGATGTTGAGGTAGAAGTATTTACTTGTGAAAGAGTCCAGGTGCAAGGGAAGTTTAAAATTTCAAAAGAAACATAGTTGATAAAAGTTGTTCTATTAAAGTTAAATGACAAACTATAACCAGTATTATACACATCGTCGACTGGTGTAGGAGATAACCATGGTGGATTGCCAATATTTCCATAGGGTAGATTGACTTGACCTGTTTGACTAATTTGATTTGTAGTTGGGTCTTGATAGGTTGTAAGGCTGTTAGAATTAATTGTATCAATAACACCAGTAAATGCATAAACTTTATCAACAACTATTCCATCTACAGTCATTGCAGGAGAATCTCCCGGAGTAACATAACCTTGTAGTGGATTAGTATTTAAAGGAATAATTGGCATTATTGTGACCCATATGCTGTACTAGTAATTGAAAGAGTTGCAGAACTGGTTGGAGCATTGACTGTATATGTACTTGGAGATCCAATTGACGAAATAGGAGTAACATTCATAGTGGAAATATTTTGTGTAACATCAATTAGTGCTTCTTGAGTTTCTAAATGTGCAAATTGAGGAGCTTGTA
>Ga0214246_1000453_pt1 | contig 11038 bp, 19 predicted proteins | sample TroBogypolimnion_41_FD_153084 | JGI IMG/M metagenome (GOLD analysis project Ga0214246, IMG submission 153084) | Freshwater microbial communities from Trout Bog Lake, WI - 29MAY2009 hypolimnion | ecosystem: Environmental > Aquatic > Freshwater > Lake > Hypolimnion/Profundal zone | place: Trout...
GTTGCAATTCAAAAAATTGAACCATGACTGAAACACTTATTAATACTGATAAATTGCTAAACTTTGTTTCGCAAAAATTTGAAAATGGTGAACTAAATAATGATTCGTTGGTGCAATTAATTGAACTGGCAGGGAGGTATTTAAACTTGAAAACGATTTCTGATTATGCAAAAGACAACAACATGAGTTATAATGGCGTGAAGAAATGCCGAACTGTTGTTAAAATATTTAACCAAAAATTTGTAATTGATAATGAGTAAACATTTTAAACAAAAAATGAACCAAAAACTAACACCGATGGCGCAGTTGATTGAATTTTGCGAATACAGACAAAGCAAAGCTACTTCTGGCAATCAAGCTGCGTGGAATATTATACTTGCAAAAATAAAAGATGATGGGCTTCTTAAAGAAGAAAAGCAGATGGTAATTGATGCTTTTGCAAAAGCCTATTTAATTGGCGAAGATGAAATTAACAGCACGGATGCGGAAAAAGCAGCAACCGCATACTTTAACCAAACCTTCAAGCAATGAAAAAATGGACTAAAAAAGATGTTGAAAAATTGCAGCAAAATAGTTCAACAAAAATGGTTTCTATACCACAACAATATTCTACTACTCCACCCAAACAATTCAAGCAGAAAGGCTTTGACCATTGTCTTAATTGTGGCGAAAAAGGACATAGTGGGTTAGAGTGCCCTGACTTCAAAGAATCGCTTAAAAAGGCGCAAAAATTAGATGATGTCAAAAAAAAGACACATAGTAAAACTGACTTGAAACCAACTTCAGCCAATGCGCTCACAAAGGCCGCAATCAATTATTTCAGCGCAAAAGGATTTGAATGCTGGAGAAACAATAATGCAGCGGTGTGGGATAAAAAGAATAATTGCTATCGTTCTAATTCAGCTAAAAAAGGAGTGCCCGATATTATAGGGTATCACAAGCGAACAGGGCAAGCTCTATGGGTGGAAGTGAAAGCAGGTAAAGATAAACTTTCAACCGAGCAGCAGCAGTTTTTGAATGATGCAGAAAAAGCTAATTGCACGGTGGCAGTAATCCACTCAACAGATGACCTCGAAAATTTTTTTAAAACTCAAAAATAATCCACTAACTTTGTAAAATTATGGATGCGATAATTTGTTTAACTTTAAACGAAATGCCAAATAAAAGCGAAGGCTATTATGTGCAAGCAGCAACGAATAACCAGTTACTGTTTCGGGAACAAAACCTAACACACGATTCTGCAAAAGAATTATTAAATAAGGCTTTGTTTTTTTATGGGTCAAAAGAAGTAATGCAACCAAGCCCTTTTAAAAAATTTACATCGGTGCGAAAATTAGTTACTATAAAATTGTAAAATTATGGCAAATGAAAACGGATACGACAACGAAACAAAGTTTACACTTTACGTTCAAATGTCAGAAACAAACATTAATACTGGCAAGTGGTTTACAAAAGTAGCATCTGAAAAGAAGGTAGTATATTACAACGACTTCGATAATGAACCCGATGCAAAATCAGATTACCAAAAACTATTAAACATTTACGGTTATGGCGAATGATGCGGTAGTAAAATTTCACGAAAATTTAAGCCAATGAAAGTTCAACTTCAAATCAAAAAAGTAAATTTAGACCTCATAAAAAAAGGCACTAAAAAAACTGAATGGCGTGAAAATTCTACCTACAACAAACGATTGCTTTTCAAAGCTCGTGAGTTGGATGGGAAACTTGATGGTAACAAAGAAATTACCGAAATAGAATTTATAAACGGCTACGCAAAAGACCGAGAAAAGTTGATTGTGCAATGCAAACAAATTCGGCTTGTAAAATTCAGCCGAAATATTGAAATACCTGAAGATAATTTTCAAGCCCTCGAAGGGCAATTTGCCATCGAAATTTCTTTGGGCGAAATTGTTGGTAAATAATTTATGCACAAAAACAAAATTTCTTTTGTAGTTTTGTGTTTTTATTTTCAAACAATTAAACTATTTCAAAATGAAAAACGCAAATCAAAGAGCGCAAGTAATTAACTTGCAAGAAGAAGGTTCGTTTATGGATGCTTCGGGCGACACGGTTTATTTTAACTACTAAACCAAATTGGGCGGCTAAACACCGCCTTTTTTTGTATGTTCTTTCATCAAACAATCAAAGCACTTCGTGAACAAACTGACGAAGTTATTCTTTTTCATTCAGCAACAGGAAAGGATAGTATCATGTTATGCGATTTATTGAGTAAGAATTTTACAAAAGTTCATTGTGTATTTATGTACATTGTTAAAGGGTTGGATTACGAGGCTCGATACATGGAATGGGCGAAGAAAAAATACAACAATATCGAATTTTATCAAACCCCACACTATTGCTTGTATTCATTTATCAAACACGGTTATTTGGGTATCAAAAAAGACCCAACACAAGATAATACTACTCTTTTCAAAATTGATAAGCGCATGAAAGCGAAGTTGGGCGTTGAATGGAGTGTTTACGGATGGAAAAAGATTGATGGCATTACTCGAAGATTTACGCTGAACCAATATGAAGATGGTATTTCGCATAATGGACGCAAGGCTTTTCCTTTGATGGATTTAAAGAATAGTGATGTGCTGAATTATATTGCTGATAATAATTTGATACAGCCCTTTAATTATGGCACAAAGAAGTCCAGTAGTGGTTGTGATATTTCGACACCGCAATTTTTAGCCCACGTTAGAAATAAATACCCCGAAGATTTGAAAAAAATATTTGCACAATTTCCGCAAACGGAAGTGTTGCTTTTTAAATACGATAACTATGGCACAGCCAAAACTAAAACAGAGTGAAACGGTTACTATTAAACGTAGCTTAATAAATTTTGCGCCTTACAACCCACGAAAACAAAACAAAAAGGTGGTTGAAGAATTAAAGCGAAATTTTAGACGTGTTGGTTTTTTGGGTGGCATTCAATGGAATGCTACCACTTCTAATTTAATCGGTGGACACAAAAGATTAGAGGCTTTAGATTTGATTTATGATTACAATGGTACTGTTGAAAAAGATTATGATGTAAAGGTTGAGAAAATTGAATTGGACGAAAAAACAGAAAAGGAACAAAACATTTTCTTAAACAACAAACGGGTCCAAGGCGAAACAGACTTTGAATTAATGGCGGCATTGGTTACTGAAATTGATTGCGAAGCAGCAGCCATAACAGAATATGATATTAATTTGATTGAAAGTTTTGTGCCTGATTTCAAAATGGGTAAAAATGAAGAAATTAAAAATGATATTTCCGATTTAAAAGACAACAAAACCGCCGAAGAGAAAAAGCAAAACATCAAAGATTTAAAGAAAAAAATCAAAAGCAATTTTGGTGAAAGTCAATTGCCGACGCATATCACAATCACTTTTAAAACTTACGACGAGAAAGCGGAATATCTTGAAAGTATTGGTATCAATGGCGATACTGTGATTATTACTTCAAAAGAATACTTACATAAATTGAGCGAACAATGAAACCATCGAAGCAAATAATAGTTGATTTTATTGTTGCCGAATTGAAACTTGGCAACTTCAATAGTTTCACAACCCAAATACCGACAAATGAGTACTACGTTTATGCGCTAATAAACCCATTAACCAACTCTGTTTTTTACATCGGAAAAGGAAAAGGAAAAAGAGTTTTATCACATCAAAAAGACTTCACAACGAATAAGTATAAGGCAGAGTTAATTTTTGAATTAAAACAAAAAGGGCATAATTACAATTATATAATAGTTGATAATTTTACAAATGAAAAAGATGCCTTTGCTTTAGAATATTTATTGATTAATCAATTAGCAAATCAATTAACTAATATCTCATGCGCTAAACAAAAAGCAAAATCAATGTGGGCGGAAAAAGTTAATCAATCAATTATTTTAGAAGCTAAAAAAAGAGTTAAATTTTTAAAAAGTAACGGTGTAGAAATAATCAAAAATGTAGTATTGTTTAATAATGAACTTTACTCAACAAAAATTTATAGAGCAAATATTTTAGGACAATTTGTGCCAGTATGAAAAACGAATCCGAACCAAAAGTTCGCAATCGCCAAAACATAAGCGATGCGCAACTTACAAGCGAATTAATCAAACTTTTTGAAAGCGGAAATACTGCAAAAGCGAACTCTTACGAACTTTTGCGAACTCGATTTAAAATTTCAAAACAAAGGTGCTTGAATTTTTACGATTCTGCCCTTGCAAGTTGGCAAACGGAACGAGTAAAAGCCGATAACGAACAAATACAAGCGAATGCAAAAGAAACGCTAAAAAGCGGCTTAAAATCGAAAATCGAAAAGCAAAAGCATTTACAAAAGCAGATTGATGATATTGAAGCTGATATAAACGCTGGTATTATGGTTGATTATGTTGTTCTGGGTGGAAAATTGCAAGTTGTAAATAAAATAATGGATGCCGAAACAAAAGCATTTCTTCGCAAAACAATCAAAGATATTTATACAGAGCTCAACAAAATGGAAGGCGATTATGCAGCGCAGAAACAAGATGTTACTATTCACTCACCTATGATAATTGATTGGAATGGCGAAAATAATACCGACACCAAAACAACGTGAGGCATAAAAAAAAGGCAAAAGATTTAAAAAATCAAATGCCTTTTATTATATTTGCAGTCTACTAAAACAACAAATAACGATGCAAATTACAACAGAATTTTACCCTTTAAAAGGTTTTGCCGAAAATTATTTTATTTCAAAACAAGGTGAAATAAAAACTACAACATGGAGAGGCAGCAAAAGAGAAGCAGTATTGAAGCCTGCCAAAGACAAAAAAGGATATTTAAGATTTGGGTTAATTCATAACGGGAAACTAAAAACATTTAAAGCGCATAGATTAGTTGCTGAACAATTTATATACAACCCATTAAATAAACCACAAGTAAACCATATCAACGGAATAAAAACCGATAATCGGGTTGAAAATTTAGAGTGGGTAACTCAATCTGAAAATACAATTCATAGCTTTAAAAATAAATTACAAATTTCAAAATCGGGGAATGAATTTCATAGAACTAAATATTCTGATGAGTTTGTTTTGATGTTAAAAGAGGAATTAAAAAATGGGGCTTCAAAAAGAGCCTTATCGAGAAAATATAAAGTAGATAGAAATATCTTTAAAAGAAAAATATTGTGTCAATAACACCAACCCAAATTATACCCACCCCCAAGCAACGTGAAGCGTTTAAGATTGCCGAAAGCAATTTTATCACGTTGTATGGGGGTGCCTGACTATACGAGGCGGCAAATCTTACTGGGGTTGCTTGGCATTAATAACCTACTGCTTCAAATATCCAAAAAGCAGGTGGCTGATACTTCGTGAAAACTTGCCAACGATAAAAAGGAACCTATTGCCAACATTCAATAAGTTTTTAGCAGATGGATTTCAGCAATATGTAAAATCGTACGACCAGCAAACACTTACATTAACATGGAATAACGGAAGCCAAATTATTATAATGGCTGAAGGTTATGATACCGACAAAGAACTAAATAGGTTTCGTGGGTTGGAAATTAACGGAGCTTTTATTGATGAAGTAAACGAAATTCAAGAAGAAACATTTAACAAGATAATTGAACGTAGTGGCAGCTGGTTTCATTCGCCTGGATGTCCAAGTAAAATTTTGTTAAGCTGCAATCCAACCCAAGGTTGGGTTAAGCAAAGGTTTTATGAAAAGTGGCAGCAAAATGGTTTGCCTGAAAAACAAGCGTACGTACCAGCAAAAATATTCGACAACCCACACATCCCATCCGAATATTTAGAAAGTCTTAAACAGTTACCACGTTATCAGTATGAAGTGTTTGTTGAAGGCAACTGGGATGTATCATTGAAAACAGGCGGCGAATTTTATAAATGCTTCGAGTTGGATAGGCACGTTGCGCCAACGAAATACAATCCGAACTTACCACTTCACATCAGTTGGGATGACAACGTTAATCCCTATTTGCCCTTGGGTATATTCCAAATTGAAAACAAGGAGTTGCGAATGATTGATGAGATTGCAGGTAAAGACCCGAACAATACAGTAGCGAAAGTTTGTGCTGAATTTATACGCCGTTACCCTGCACATTCAGCAGGGTTGTTTGTCTATGGCGATGCCACAGCAAAAAAAGAAGATACCAAAATGGAAAAGGGATTTAATTTTTTCAGATTAATAACCGACTATTTACGCAATTACAAGCCATCGCTTCGGGTACTTAATGCTAATCCTTCAGTTGCGATGCGTGGCAACTTTATCAATACCATTTTAGAAAAAGAATTTGAAGGCATTAAAATAATAATTGGCGAACATTGCAAAATGACGATTAATGATTTAATCAATATCAAAGAAGCCGCTGATGGAACAAAGAACAAAGAAATGGAAACTGATGCAAAAACTAAAGTTCGCTATCAGAAATGGGGACATTACAGCGACCTTCTCGACTATCTAATTTGTTATGCTTTCCAAAACGAATACGCCACCTATCAACGTGGCGGCACTTCCACTGCCTTCACATTAGGCAGGAACGTTGCAAAGAACTCCTACAAATAATATTGTTGTGCTAAATAGGTGTTGAATAATTGCGCTTTTTGTAATGTTGCAAAATGTATCTTCGCCTTTACGATTATCAGCCTTTAATCAATGCCGATAACTTGCAACAAGTTATTTCGGCAAATGATTCATTGCGTATTTTAGCGGAAAAAGCAGCGCAGGAAGAAGCGTATTCATTTCTCAATACCAAGTTCGATTTAACTCGTGAATTGACTGATACCAACCCATTCAGCTATATCAAAACCTACACAGGTGGCGATAGAGTGGAGTTGAATTATGCGGCTTATGATGCAACAAAAACATACGCTTTAAATTCACTGGTGATAGTTCCAAATGCAACGGCTTCACTTCCCGGTACAGCATACATTTGCACAACTGCAATAGTTACACCCGAAGCATTCAACCCAGCGCATTGGGGTTTATTGGGCAACCAATACGACTTATTTTTTGTAACCTATCCTTCCCCATACTTTGATGCTTACCATGTGTACGCCAAGGGTGATTACATTTTTTACAAAGGCAAAACGTATCAATGCCAAATTGCAACGATACTGCCAACGCAACAAGACCAGTTGAATTGGATTGAAACCAATAATTCAACTACTCCAAATGTTTTTCCTGATGATGCAACCAACGGCGTTAAATATTGGGGTGTGGGCACACCGTATTTATTTAGTGGTGATTTGCCAACAGATACAACGAAATGGACTCTTGGCGATAATCGTTCGCAATCATTGGTGGAAGCCATGGTAAATATTACATTGTATCGTTTGCATAGCAGAATTGCACCGAGAAATATACCTGAATTAAGAATTACCAATTACAAAGGCATTCAAGAAGATAGAGTAATTGATAAAGATGCGATTTTGCGTTATCCGATTTATTCAGCATTGGGCTGGTTGCAGTCGTGCATTTATGGTGATATTGACCCGAAGTTACCATTGCAGCAACCAACGCATGGTACTCGTATTTTGTGGGGTTCAACAACAAAAGCAATAAACACCTACTAAAATGGATTCTAAAAAAGATGCGATTTACGATTTTGTTTATCAATTTTGGTTAGCGCATAGAATGAATTATGGGGCATTCGATGAATTAGAAATTATGGGTTTAATTACCTACATAAACATAAACTAATGGCACAGCCAAATTTAAGCATAACGAACCGATTAAAAGTTTCTGCATCTGCGATTATCGCAGGTGTGAAAAATGTATTTGTGCCACAGCAATTAATGCAAACAGGTGGCTTGGATAGCGGTTTGTATACACCGCATTATGTTACGCCAAACCCAAAGAACATTAGCAGCTACATTGCACCCGTACAATTTCAACGCCAACGCCCTGATATTCAAACGTGGAGGGATGCAGTAAATGAAGCTGAAAACGCATGGTATCCGCATCGGATTAAGATGCAGCGATTGTATATTGATACAATCCTAAACGGTCATGTGGCAGCTTGTATGGAAGCAAGACAAAATTTAACTTTGCTTCGACAATTCAAACTTTATAAAAACGGCGTTGAAATTGAAAAAGATACATTGTATAAATCTTTAGGCTCAAATTGGTTTTCGCAATTCGTTAAAAACACTTTAGATGCCCAGGCATTCGGTTATTCACTTATTCAAATTGGCGATATTGTGAACGGCAAAGTAAATTCAGTTAGCGAAGTTAAAAGATGGAATATAAGCCCTGACCGATTCAATGTTACTTCATTGGTGTATTCATTGAGTGGGCAACCATTTTTAGAGCCGCCATTTTCTGAATGGTGCGTATGGGTAAGCACTCCAACCGACATTGCACAAAGCCAAACAGGCTATGGCTACCTTTACAAAGTTGCGCCGTATGAAATTATGTTGCGAAACATTTTAAGCTTCAACGGCGATTATATTGAATTATTCGCAGCACCATTTCGCTATTTAAAAACTACAAAAACCGAAGATATAGAACGCCAACAGTTATCATCTATGTTAGCGCAAATGGGTAGTACAGGTTGGGGCATTGGTGATTTGAACGATGAATTAGAGTTTATCAATGCTAATGGTTCGGGCAGCGGCTGGCAAGGTTATGAAAATTTTGAAAAAAGATGTGAGGCGAAAATTTCAAAACTGATTTTAGGTCATGCGGATGCTTTGGATAGCACCGCAGGAAAGTTGGGCAACGACAACGGCGAAAGCCCAGCACAAAAGGCATTGCAAAACATTCAAATCTGCGATGGTAAGTTTGTGCAGAATATTTTGAATGAAGAGTTGTTTCCAAAATTAGCTGCAATCGGATTAGAGGACTTTTTAGGGCTTACTTTAGAATACACCAATGATGATGAACTCGCCGAACAAAGGCAACGTGAAGACAAAGCGAATTTAGAAACTGCAAATATTTTATTGGTTTTGAAAAATGCAGGGTTCACAGTTTCGCCTGAATATGTAAGTGAGCGTATGGGTATTGATTTGAAGTATTTAGAACAATCAGTAGTGCCAACAGATGATAGTAAGCAAGTGAGCAATGAAGTAATGAATAAGCTGAATGAGTTGTATGGACATAAACATTAATTATCTTTGCAAAAAATAATTAGCCATGAATATACAATCAGTTGCAAAAAATGGGTTCGCTTATTGTGAATATTTAGCTGATGAAGTTTCGCATGAAATTGCATTAGAAAGATTTAAGAATGATAATGACGTGAAAGAAGAAACAATTGTTAGTGAACGGATGAATACGGCTGCCAATATTTATTACATCAAAGCTGAAATGAAAGAGAATAAAGAAACCTATTAAAATGGATTTCAAAAAGAAAAAAGGTTATCCTGATGCAGCAATATTAGCGCAGCAAGTGTTTAGCGGAAAGGTTACGCCAAAGAATTTGCCATTAGATGTTTATGTTTTCAATGCCACACAATTAAAAAGTGCAAGTGAAAAGGCACTAAAAATAAAGTTCTCTGAAATTGATTACAAAACGCCAAACTTCAAACGCATTGAGGCTTGTCGTACAAACATTTGGAAGTTTAGCGCAGCGAAAACATTTCACCAAGTTGTGCAAATGAATGATGCACTTATTCAAGATAACAAAATCATTCCTTTCGCCGACTTCAAAGAAAAGGTTGCAGAAATAAACGACAAGTTCAATGATACGTGGCTTGAAACTGAATACAACACGGCATTCGGGCAATCGCAAATGATTGAGCAATGGGCAAGGTTTGAAGAACAAGCGGATATTTTACCTTACTTGCAATACATAACAAGTTCGGGTGAAGCCACTTGCGATATTTGTCAGCCATGCGATGGTGTAACGCTGCCAGTAGATGATGAGTTTTGGGATACTAACGGCGTTTTGCAGCATTTTAACTGCGAATGTTTGATTATTCAAGTGCCAGCAGATGAAGCGAAGGTAACGCCGCAACGTGAAGCCGATAGAATTAGCGAAGATGTGAACCCTTTGAAGCATGGAATGTTTATGAGCAATGCAGGGAAGTCAGGTATAATTTTCAACAAAGAAACGCCTTACTTTAACGTGCCGAAACAATACGAACAATTTGCTAAAACAAATTTTGGGCTGCCGATTCCGAAAAAGAATTAATTTTGCATGAGTACAAAAAACAAATTTGAGTTCGATAAAGTATTTGAGAAATTGCAGCAAATGAAACCGAAGTTGCCGCAAGAAATCGCTGCCATTGCTCAAAGCTCGTTCGTAAAAAATTTCAATACTGAAAGTTTTTTTGGTAAAAAGTGGAAAGAAGTACAGCGTAGGCAGGAAGGAACAAAAGCATATAAATATCCAAAAACAAAGAAGTTAAGCCGCCGAGTTAAGCCGATATTAGTAGGCACAGGGAAATTGAAACGAGAAGTAAATAGGAGCATTCGTGAGGCTAACTTTGAAGAAATAAGATTAGGAGTTGCGATACCTTATGCAGGATTTATCAATGAGGGAACGGAAAAGATGCAACAACGTGAGTTTATGGGCAATTCCCCAGTTTTAGAAAAGAAAATTAAAGACAAAATAAGAAAATCAATCAGCGATATTTTTAAATGACAAAGGATTTTTACATAGCGATTAGAAGCCACATTTTGAACATAGGAGCGTTTAAGACTGTGCAACTATGGAATAATCAAATGAGAGATTTGGAAGGCAAAGAAAACAATAGTTATTCATTTGAGCTGCCAGCTTGTTTTGTTGAATTTATTGCACCAACAGAAGTAAAACAATTAGGCGCAGGGGTTCAGTTATTCGAGCCGTTAATAGTTCGGCTGCATATTGTGCATGAGTTTCTGAATAATATTGACGATACAAATGGGATACTTGAACAAGATTTGGCAATATTAGATTTGAAGCAAACAGTTTATTCAACTATGCAAATCTTCGAACCACAATATGCCGTTATGTTTGTAAGAGTTGCAGAAAGCATCAATTACGACCATAACAACGTGGTTGAATTTATCCAAGATTATCAAACGAACCTAATTGACAATAGCCATAGCGATGCAACGC
>Ga0214246_1000459_pt1 | contig 10978 bp, 16 predicted proteins | sample TroBogypolimnion_41_FD_153084 | JGI IMG/M metagenome (GOLD analysis project Ga0214246, IMG submission 153084) | Freshwater microbial communities from Trout Bog Lake, WI - 29MAY2009 hypolimnion | ecosystem: Environmental > Aquatic > Freshwater > Lake > Hypolimnion/Profundal zone | place: Trout...
GTACAAACGAAGCGATTACAGCCTCTGCGGTTATGTCCCCACAAAACAGCCCTGACAACGAAAAGCGTGCCGTTACTGCCCTTATGGATGCCCACCGTAACGGAAAAATCACAATCCCACAGCACATTGCTGAAAAGTTAAACTCATCTAAAGCGTTTGTAAAATCAGGTTTGTCTGTAAATCCAGAACATGTTGGAGTTCCAACTCCTGCCTCTCAATTGCATCCTGCTGTTCTTGCTGCTCTTAGTGAAAAAGATGTCCGTGAGCAACTTCCTTCCCATAATGTAAATTTGGAAGATATTGCTATTGGAGGAAACAGAGAAAACATCTCTAAAGCCATCAACGTTTTGCGTGGAACAACCCCAGAAGATGAAGCAATTGATCCTCATTCTTCGCCCAAGGTTCGTTCTTATCGAGATGCAATTAGAGATGCAGTTCCTAACACACCTCATCATGATGAGTACATGATGCGTGCTGCTGATATAGGTGACAAGTTGCGTGGAGAGGTTGGAAGGGGTCAACTCATGTTTGACTACCACAACCTTCGTAGCAGCGATGAAGGTATGCTATCAAGCACACGCTCTACAGCAGAAGACACATGGATGAATAGCATTAGCCATGGACAAAAGAACACCATTGTCCCTGGAACAGATACTAACGTTATGAAAACTGCAGGTTCATTGCTTGGCTACACTGGAAAGAAAACACACGCAGGTGTATCTGTTGACCCAGATCCACGAATTGGTTCCTCTGCAGTTCAGCATGCAGTCAACAACGCAGCAACTATTAATGCAGGTAAGAGCATTAAAAAGAAATTAAATCTTGATTACTCAGTTCCATCAACTCTTACACAAGAGGCTGCTTGGATTCCTGCACGTCGTGCTGGAAACAAGGACAAAGCATTTAACAAAGAAAATGCTCCTGAAAAAGTTCAAAAGCAAAGTCGTAAAGGTGAGTTTACCCAAGGAACGTTGTTCTAATGACACAGACATTTGACGGCAACTACGACTACACCAAACCATGGCGTGCACCAGTACAGCCTGATCAAGTAGCAAAACGTTGGTCGTATAACGGCCCTTGGTCAAGTAACATGGAAAGACTTACTTCTCAAGCACTTATGGTGATGGGTATTCCAGGAAAAGACATTCAAACAATGGTACGTCCACCTCTTCCACAGATTAGATTGTTTCCTGATCGGTATGGTTACGGGGATAATCGTCCACAACCAGGTATTGAAGATATTGTCAGTGTAGATCGAAACTACCAAGAACCGCGTATCTCATGGTACTCAGGATCTCCTGCTGGTTACTCAGGTAGTTCACGTAACGATTTGGGTAGTAACTAATGTCAAGAGAAGACGGTTTTCCACACTTTAATGAACTTCAACCTGAAGATGCAGGCATGTTCAAAGCACACTTACAACGTGCACGAAATGCAAACCCTATGGGCGCTGCTGTAGACGTTCATAAAGTTGCAGACTACAAGAAGTCTCGCATGTTTATGACTAATGATGGATTGGCTGGCTATGCCGTGCATCCTTCAGGAGAACTTACTTCAGTATTTAAGCACCCTGACTCTTCATACAGAGACGTTGCACGTCACGCTGCGGAGCACTCTGCTCTACTTGGCGGAGCAACCCACGCATCAGCGTTTGACCCTAAGTTGCCACAGATGTATGGCACAGGTGGATTTAGAGCACTATCTCATGTTCAGTGGAACGAAGAGTACAAGCCACCTCGTTGGAAAGTAAGCCGTCAGGGACGCCCAGATGTAGCCTTTCTCGGAGCCGACCGATCTGTGGCAAAAGAGATGAACTCAGGACAAAAGACTTATAGGCCAGGAAGTACTCCTGAAGTACCTGACTACGATACAGGTATGGCACAAGCCAAAAAGCATGGAGAAGGAGAAGCAAATGCCAGGAACAGGTGATGATAGCGGTAATTTGACCATGGATTTGCAAGCAAAACAGGTCATGCAAAACGCTATTCGCTATAACGGATCCGCCCCATGTCCAACCTGCGGAGTAATTATGAATCCAGTAGAATTTATAACTAATAAAGGTCACTGCCTTGATTGCCTTAATCAGAGCAAGGTGGCACGAGTGAAAGGTAAGATGGCATAATGGCAGTTAACTCATCACGATCAATGAACCAGTCACTCGATGCTGGCGCTACTGATGGTAAATATCGCAAGGCTCGTCCAGACACTGAGGTTATTCCAGGTTCAGGTAATGAGCAGACAATGGCTGATCGTCAAACCCTTAATCCATTCTGGGGTTATGACTTCATCACCTCTGAGTACCCAAACAAAGTAAACCCAGGTAAGTAATCATGCCAACAATGGTCCCTGATCGTGGAGACAACCCAAAGCGTCGTGTAAATTTTTACCACCAAAATGGTGACTATAGCCATACCGCAGACATTCGGTTCTTAAAGAGTGGGCGTGCCCACGCTGGAGACGTTAAAAGAAACACCAGAAACCTTGGTGGAGTTAATTGGACTGTTTCTGACCACGACCACCACCCTGACGCACCAAAGAATAATTAGTTTAGCCCCACAAACCTTGTAGGTTTTTATAGGTTGTATCCCTAACAAGGGAGCACTAAATGGCAAACGTACCTATTCTTGGCGAGCGTCAACAGCAGCCTACTGACCCAGTATTTCGTTTACTTCACTGCTTGGTCTGTGACACTCTAGAGGAACTGCCCCCATACGATGGCCCGTCTGATCAAGATACTCTCCTTGAGATCGCATGTGAAGTTCACGTTTTTCCTTCAGGTGAGCCACATAAAGGCAAACTCTACGTATTCCCATTAAAGTATTGGGCAAAGTCTGAGACTAAACGAGAAATCATTCGCCAGATTAAAGGCGGAGGATCTAAGGGTCTTGCAGAAATCGATGAAACTTACTATGATTCTCGTTCAACCTTTATGGACGATGCTATGGCGTGCTATCGCCAACACAACAAGCCCACAACAGGTTGTGATGACTGGCACGCTAAACAGAAGATGCTCGTACCTAAAACAGCAAAAGAACGCAAAGCCGAAGGAATGGCTCGTTATCAAGACGAAGCGGGTCCAAAAACTTATCTATGCGATTTTTGTCCTGTGGCAGTCGCAGTAAACACCCGTAAGCAAAAACTACTAGGAGGACTAGCGTGATTACATTTCAATATGTAGTAACTGTAAACGATGATGGAACTATCAATACCCAAGGCACTGACGCTCAAGAGGGTGTTATTACCCGAAAGCCCACTGCTTATGACATCTACGTTACCAGCAAAGAGTTGTCATCTAACATTGACAGCCAGATGTTGGCAGATAGAGTGGCTAAGATCGTTTTGGAGCAGTTAAGTCCTATGGATCCCAGCGCTGAAATTAAGCAGAAACTTATTGAAGCATTAAGCGATAGAGGCATAGAAACCGATAAAAACTAATAGACTTAGGGTATGAATCGCCCAGATGGTCTAGACAAGTACGTCCAACCAGTTAACCTGGAACAGGGCGCTACTTCGTATTTTTCGGCCCCTGAAGCGGATCTTGATCCTAAACTGTTTTCTGGTAACCAACTTAAAGGTTGGATACGTAATGGTCTTTTACAACTTTTGTTTGACTTCTTACATGAGGTATACCGTCATGCAGACACCTGGACACACGTGTGGATTGCAGGATCTGGAGTATCGTACCAGTGGTCAGCAGCGCGTCAGCCTGGTGATTTAGATGTACTCATCGGTGTTGACTACATAAAGTTTCGTCGCGCTAACCCAGAGTACTCAGGTTTAGGTGATGCAGAGATCAGTCAGATGTTGAATGAAGAGTTTCGCGAACATCTTTATCCAGAAACTGCAGACTGGAATGGGTACGAAGTAACATTCTATGTAAACCCAGGTGCTACAGACATCCGTAGCATTAATCCTTATGCAGCGTATGATCTTACATACAATGAGTGGACAGTCGTTCCTAGTCATGAAGGTGCTCCTCAAAACCCTGTATGGGATGCAAATGCAGAGCGTGATGCAAAAGTTGCAGAGGAAATTGTTTCTCGTTACTCAAAAGCACTAACAGACTTTCAAAATGCTCAAAACGATGCTGCTCGCCGTAATGCAGAGAACCGTTTGCAACTCGCACTAGAGCAAGGATCAGCACTTTATAACAGCATCCATACAGGACGTAAATACGCGTTTAGTAAAAACGGGATGGGGTATGCAGACTTCTACAATTACCGTTGGCAAGCAGGAAAGAAATACGGAACAGTTCCAGCATTACGTAGTTTGCACGACTACCTTAATGCTTACAAAGAGGGAACTGCAGAAGAAAATTACGGAGTAGAATTACCAGATACATCAACACTCATTCGTAGAGCGGCAACGTATAGGAGTAAAGGATGAGTAATCGCAATTTATCTGCTGAGTTATTTAGGGGAGTTTTAACTGAACCTGGACAATATAACGATTCTAACCTTGGACAACATTGGACCTCATCTAAAAAAGTAGCAGAAGTATTTGCTAGACAAGGAGCAGATGAAGAGTCTGCAGAAGGTACAATTTTTCACGCTAAAATTCCTTATAATTCTATTGAAACTGACACAAAAACCCTTGAAAACATGGATATGTTTTCTCCAGAAAAAGAAACTCCAGTAAAGAAAGGAGCACCAGTATTGTTAACTGGTGTAACTACTTTTAGAGGAAACAACAAAACTCGTACTCGTAGGTATAACCCACCAAGAGAAAGAACTGCATAAGGAATAAGGAATAAGTAATGAATATATTGTTGAATCTAGATGGAGTACTTAGTTCGGATACTGGAGAACCAATACCAACAGGAATCGCACTCTACTATGCTTTAACAGCAAGTCATAGAGTCTCGATCATTACTGCCCGTGAGAAGTCTGATGCAGAGCATTGGTTACATTCTCATGGAATTATTAACTACGATGATTTAGTTGATAGGAGTGTTGGGTTAGAAGGCGATGACCTTAAGAAAAGACAGTTTAAAACAGCGCGACATGGTGCCCCAGTAGAGTTGTATGTAGATACTGACCCAGCGATGTGTGCTTGGGTATTTGAAACTCAACGAATTACCAGCGTACTTGTGTCGCACCCTTCTTACGCCAAGATTGAAAACAGACCTGATGCACCTAAAAAAGTGCGAACATGGGATCAGATCGTAGAGGCTGTGGATCGTGTCAATGTTGCTAGAGCAAAAGAGCGCATGGCTCCAAACAATGAGATTGGCGAGTACTCCGATTAAGATCATCTTTTCAGGAGTAGAGGTTGGATCAAACCGCACGCTACTAGAAGGTCAAAATGTTCAGTCCATGGGACTCAACTTTTGGGGTCTTAAAAAACGCGGATTGCCCAAACATAAAACCTGGTTAATTTCTGAGCACTTTCTTCCAGAGACTGCAGTATACATAGAGTCAGGTGCAGCACAAGCAGACAAGGCTAACCTGTCTAGAGCAGAACTCCTAGAGTTTGCTGCTGATTACCAAGAGTTCCTTGTCAATAACGCAGACCGAGCCACAGGATTTCAAGAGTTTGATTCACAGGTTCTGGGTAAAGAGTGGGTAGAAGCACAACGCCCCTTCTTTGCAGGTGACCCTAAGTTGCACGTTATTTGGCACTCTGAGTATGGTCTACCTGCTCTTAAAGAGATGTCTCTTAAATACGACAACGTCGTTATACCTAACGCTGAGATTGAGTCTGTAACTAACCTAGCAAGCCTCACAAGGCTGTATGAACGCCAGTACGGGACGTCCTTTCATGCTCTCGGATGTGCTAAGCCAGATAACCTGCGACAGATACCATTTGAGACTGCCAGCACATTGTCCTGGCTTTCACCGATGCGACGTGGTGAGACGATCGTGTGGGATGGCAGTAAGATAGTCCGTTATCCGAAGAAAATGAAAGACCAAGCCAGACCACGTTACAAGCGTATTGTGGAGCAGGCTGGACTAGACTATTCAGAGTTCGTTACAGATAGTACCCTCGAAGCGACCAGAGTTGCAGTCTGGTCTTACAAGCAACTGGAGTCCTCCATGGATAAGAAATCGCCTAACTTCCACATCATCGAAGGTGGAAAGACCCCCGAAGTATCTGATAACAGTGATCAGTTCATGTCGGGTTTAATGGGATTAGATCTCAGCGCTTCTGATAACAGTGAGCCTCCAATGCGGAAAACTGAGGCTACACAAGTGGTTGCTAGAGACCCTCAAGACATCCAAAATCTACCTGTCTTTGGTTATAAAATGAAGACAGTCGTAGAAACAGACGATGATGGAAAAGACGTTCTTAAAGATGTACCAGTCATTCAAAACCAAAGTTCATCGTTGCGTCAATGCAACACCTGCTTCGTTGCAGCCAACTGCCCAGCATTTAAACCCGATAATATGTGTGGATTTAATCTGCCTGTTGAGGTAAAAACTAAAGATCAACTCAAGGCGTTACTTACTGCAATGATTGAAATGCAGGGTCAAAGAGTTGCTTTTATGCGTTTTGCAGAAGAAATGAACGGTGGCTATGCAGATCCAAACCTTAGCCAAGAAGTTGATCGACTTATGAAGTTAGTGGCTAACGTCAATGACATGGAGTCCAATAAAGAGTTCATTCAGATCACAGCCAGCCGTCAATCTTCTGGCGGTGTGCTGTCTGCAATCTTTGGTGACAGAGCGCAAGCCCTTAAAGATTTGCCTCAAACCCTTAAGGAAGACAGCGTTACTAAGATTATTCAGCAGTCTATCGAAGAATAGTACTATCTGATAACAGTAGGTTATATCAGTTGAAACATGATGGACGCAAATTTTTGCGTTTAGCCACACCATAAGTATTTTACGATTTTGCTTATTACCACCTATGCATTAGGGTAATCCGCAGCACAATAGGGGACTCCCCACATAGGGGTATTTACATAATTAGAGAAATAGGGTACCAACATGTCAATGTTTTCATTCCAGTTAGCCACCGAGTTCGTGGCTCCGTATCGTTCAAAGAAGGCGCCGTTTGGCTACCGCGATGCTGCTGGAAACTCGGTTGGTGAGATCACTTTCTTACGCACCTATTCGCGTTTGAAAGAAGATGGTACGAAGGAAACTTGGGTAGACGTATGTGAGCGTGTCATCAATGGCATGTACTCACTGCAGAAAGACCACGCCAAGTTAAACCGTTTACCATGGTCAGACGCTAAAGCAGCAGCATCAGCCAAGGAAGCATTTGATCGTCTATTTGAGTTGAAGTGGACACCACCAGGCCGAGGCCTATGGGTCATGGGTACCAAGATTGTTAATGAACAGCGTAACTCTGCAGCGTTGCAGAACTGTGCCTTTGTGTCTACTGGGTCTATGACAAAGACAGATCCAGCAAAGCCTTTTGCATTTCTCATGGAAGCATCCATGCTTGGTGTGGGTGTTGGCTTTGACGACAAGGGCGCGGATAAGGACTTTGTAATCTATGCACCACAAGGAGATACCGACTATGTCATCCCAGACACGCGTGAAGGTTGGGTCGAGTCATCGGCAGCCCTCATCAATTCCTACCTTAAGCCAGATCAGAAGCGCCCTGTCTTTGACTACAGCCAAATCCGTCCAGCAGGGGAACCGATCAAGACCTTCGGAGGCACTGCTGCTGGTCCCGACTCACTTATCGAGTTCCACCAAGAACTAGTTAAGATGTTTGATGGCCGTGCTGGTGAGTTACTTACTCGCACTGACATCGCTGACATTGGTAACCGCATCGGTGTATGTGTAGTTTCTGGAAACGTTCGCCGTTCAGCAGAGTTGTTGATGGGTCGTATTGACGACGAGAAGTTCCTCAACCTCAAGAACTACGATTTAAATCCAGAACGTGCTGCATTTGGATGGATGAGCAACAATTCAGTTGAGGTATCAGTAGGTCAAGATCTATCGCCCATTATCGAGGGTATCTCCAGAAACGGTGAGCCTGGAGTTATCTGGATGGATGTATCTAAGAAGTACGGAAGACTAGCAGACCCAGAGAACAACAAGGACTGGCGTATTGCTGGATATAACCCTTGTGCTGAGCAGTCTCTTGAGTCATTTGAGTGCTGTACTTTGGTAGAAACATACCTCAACCGCCATACAGACCTTGAAGACTTTAAGCGCACACTCAAGTTTGCGTATCTTTATGCCAAGACTGTTACTTTGATCCCTACCCACTGGGAAGAGACCAACGCCATCATGCAGCGTAACCGCCGTATTGGTACCTCTATCTCTGGTGTTGCAAACTTTGCAGACAATCGTGGTCTTCCAGTACTTCGCAAGTGGATGGATGACGGGTACAAGGTTATCCAAGGCTACGATAAGACTTACTCAGAGTGGCTTGGTATTCGTGAGTCAATCAAGACCACAACCATTAAGCCTTCTGGAACAGTCTCTATTCTTGCGGGTGAGTCTCCAGGAGTTCACTGGACTGTAGGTGGTGAGTACTTCAATCGTGCTATTCGCTTCCGTAATAACGACCCTATGTTGCCACTATTCCAAATGGCTAACTATCGTGTAGAACCAGCAAACGAAGATCCAAAGGGAACTTCAGTTGTTTTCTTCCCAATCAAGAGCGAAGCAAAGCGTTCTGAGAAGGATGTCTCTATCTACGAGAAGATGGCTCTTGCTGCCACTGCTCAACGTTACTGGTCAGATAACTCTGTATCTGTCACTGTGTCGTTTGACCCAGAGACAGAAGCATCTGCAATCGGTACTGCACTTCACATGTACGATGGACAACTAAAGACTGTTTCATTCTTGCCTATGATGAGCAACGGAGCCTACGCCCAAATGCCTTACCAACAAATCAGCCCTCAAGAGTATGAAGATGAAGGGGTAATGAAACTATTTCCTATAGATCTTGCTGGTGTGTACGCAGGTATGGCAGCAGACGCGATCGGGGAGGCTTTTTGTAGCACAGACGCATGCGAAGTAAAAATGATTAAGGATGTTAAACCAGGAGAAATAATCACAAGTAAATATATTAAAGATTAAACAACTAATCTTTGAGAATATAGACTAGCCTAGTGGTATGAAAACAAAAACTACCACTAGGCTTTGTCGTTCTTGTAAAATAGACAAACCTTTAGACGAGTATTACTTTGATAGTAGAGTAAAAGATGGTCGTAGATCAAAATGCCGTTCTTGCATGACTAATGGACGCCCCCCAGGCCCTGTTCCAATGAACCCTCTAACTCGGCACACTGTGGACGATCGTGGCTGCCATATTTGGTCGGGCGCTGTCCACCCTTCGGGATATGGGAGTATTAAATGGAATGGTAAAGCCACAATGGCTCATAGAGTTGTGTACGAATTAACAAAGGGTGAAATACCAAAAGGATTAATCATTGATCATTTGTGTAGCGTTAAGTTGTGTGTTAATCCTGATCATTTAGAAGCAGTTAATTACTCAACTAATACTCAGCGTGCATGGAACAGGAACCATTGCGCTACATGCACGTGTAACAAAGATAATCAGTAAACGTTAACCTTGTTGATAGGTGTGCAAAGTTACTTTGTTTGAGATAATACTCTAGCAAGGTAACTTGCACTACGAAAGGAAATACAATGTCAAACCTCGACGATATCCAAAATGATCTAGAAGCAATTGCAGAAGATATTGCTGAACTTGCTGCTGATCTAGAAGGCGACGACAACACCGATACAGACGCACCTGTTGCTTCTGATGATGCTTCTGCTCCTGCAGATGCTTCTGATGCTTCTGATGCTTCTGCTCCTGCAGATGCTTCTGATGATGCTTCTGATGCTTCTACTCCTGTAGATGCTTCTGATGATGCTTCTGCTGCAACACCAACCGATGCAACCCCTGCTTCTGCTGATGCAGATGCTACACCTGCTGCTCCTGCAGCCACAGACGCTACTGATGCTTCAGCACCTGCTGCTGATGCTTCTGCTGATGCTTCTGCTACTACTACGGATGCTACATCGGCTAACTAAACGTTCTCATAAGAAAAGCCCCTCACCGCTTGGTGGGGGGCTGTTTCTTTTGCTATGGCTTTACTATCTCTTTGTTAATTCTCTATCTGGCTTACTAGTAAGGTGCCACTGAGAGCACTTTGAGCACTTATACGACCTACAAGGACGTATCTCTATCTGACTGTAAGTCGCTCTCCACAAGATGTTGAGGGCACGTTCGGCTTTAGTGCGTGTTGGATAGGCTTTCTTTCCTTTGCACTCTTTATTACTCATTAGGTTCTCCTTTACATGTTTTATTATGGCTCTGTATGTGCTTCTTTGGATTCTTTAAGTATGGAAGATCAGTTACTTCCATCTTTCCTATCGTGTTGATGTCCACGCTAAGACCCATAGGATCACCGCAGACTAGACATGATAAGGCTATGTGCCTCTCATCGTAGATCTTCCAACCTACCTTTGCTAAATGCGTCCAGTAGATGTACTCAAACTCTGACTTACTTAGTTTGTCCATACCCTTAGACACATGGCTATAGAACTCTTCAGCAGATTCTTTATGCTTTTCATAAGCCTCTTTGTACTTGTCCATATGCTTTGGCTTAAACGTAAGTTCTGGCTGGTGCCACTGCTCATACTTCTTCATCTAATGCTCCTGTGCAAGACTTTTTTACATGATGTAAAACCGCATCAAGTCCTTGGTTTGCAATTTTCTTTGCTTTTTCGTCATCTTCCACTGCATGAAGTGCGTAAGAGAATACGGGGTTTTTACATTCAGAACATAATTTAATAAGCATTATTGAGCCACCCCACCCCTCTGCGTCTGTAACCAACTGCTTCCAGTTTCTACGAGCAAAGTGCTTCCAAAAAAGACCTTGGTGGTAGTTATCTTCTCCTAGTACTTTGCTAGGGTCAGTTCTTATTAAAAATGTTGAGTTCAAGGAGAACGAGGCAACACTAGTGTCAGTAATTACTGGAGTATCCATTGAACCATAGCCATATTCAGTGAGAGTCACTGTGGTGTGGGTGTTGTTACCAAACGTCATAATCCCCCC
>Ga0214246_1000460_pt1 | contig 10972 bp, 20 predicted proteins | sample TroBogypolimnion_41_FD_153084 | JGI IMG/M metagenome (GOLD analysis project Ga0214246, IMG submission 153084) | Freshwater microbial communities from Trout Bog Lake, WI - 29MAY2009 hypolimnion | ecosystem: Environmental > Aquatic > Freshwater > Lake > Hypolimnion/Profundal zone | place: Trout...
GAGTATCACTACATTACAAAATGCGGTGACAAGGTAACAACGCAGAAGAACTGGGATGAGAATTGCGGTAAGGCTTGCACTCGACATAGAACAGAAGACATTACAACGGAGGGTAACCAATGACTGAAGAAGATGAAGAATTTGAACGTATTGTAAAGAAACGACAATACTTAATTGATTACATTCTAGAACCTCCATTGGTTTCTAAACAAAAAGAATGGGTGGGACTGACGGAAGATGAAGTTAAAGAATGTTTTGCCATCACGCCTGATATGTTTCTGCCGTGGCACATCTACAAAAGAATTGAAGCCAAGCTGAAGGAGCGCAATACATGAAAAAATGGTACGGGTTTGACGATTGCGTCATTGGCACCGCCTGCATCTGGCGAGACCAAATGACTGTTGAAGTACTGGTATACAGCGGAGAAAAGATGATTGATCTTTTGATGACGCGAGATGACATGGACGAAGAAGATGCCCATGAATTTCTTGAGTTTAATGTGATAGGTGCATACATCGGTATTGATACGCCGGTGATTTGTTTTGATGATCCAGAATGGGACGAAAGAGAATATGAAAATTAATTTAGAAAAAATCAGAATTGACGGCGACACACAATCAAGGGAATCACTCAAAGAAGCAACAGTACAGGAGTACACCGAGAAACTATTGGATGGCGAGGCGTTCACGGCCATCAAGATAATTTACGACGGAAAAGACTGGTGGTTGGCCGATGGATTTCACAGATACTTTTCGCATAAGCGCGCAAAGATCAACACGATTGAGGCCGATATTTCCAACGGCACAAAGCGGGATGCGTGGCTGTATTCTTTGAAAGCAAATGGTAAACACGGCCTACCAAGATCAAACGAAGACAAGCGCAGAAGCGTGATGCGCGCTCTCAATGATATTGAGTTGTGTGATAAATCAAACATTGAACTCGCAAAGATATGCGATGTATCAGACATGACAATCGGTCGCATTCGCAAAGAGCTGGAACTACTAAAAGAAGTTAAGAAGAAGCCCAAGACCGCTCCGGTAGTTGAGGTTGAAGAGTATGTTCAGGATGAAGTGCATGAGCTACGCACGGAGAACCAAGCATTACTCACAGAGAATACAAAACTCAGAGATCAAATGGCAATCGGTGTTCTTGAGGTTGATGATGAAGAAAAAATAACCATACAAGAAACCATAGAATCATTGCGTGCTGAGAATTCTCGTTTACAATCTTTATTGGAAGCCATGACTATCAGTAGAAATGACTTTCAACAAAAGGCTGCTGACGCTATCAATCAGATTAAATATTGGAAGCGTCGCGCAGAAAAATCAAAGTGAAGTTGGGCACTATCCCATCGGAGTTTTTAAATGCTAGAACTAAGACCCCACCAGATTGAGGTGGTAGAAAAAATCAATCAAGGTTTTCTTGATGGACATAGAGCTCAACTGCTTTATGCTCCAACAGGATTTGGTAAGACTGAGGTCGCCATCCAACTAATGCAAAACATTGCCAAGCAATACAAACGTGTTGCGATGGTGATGGATCGCATTGTGTTGGTGAATCAGACCAGTACACGACTCGCGCGGTATCAGATTCAGCATGGCGTCATGCAGTCCGATCACTGGCGCTATCGTCCAACAGAGCGCATACAAATATGCTCCGCGCAGACCCTCGAGAAACGCGATAACTTTCCCGACCTAGACTACCTCATTATCGATGAGTGTTTTACTGCGGATACCAAAATAGCGACTCCACTTGGTCTTAAAAACATTAACCTTGTGCGTTGTGGAGATGCTGTATATAATCAATGTGGTATTGGTATCGTTGAGGCTGTCTCAATAAAACCTGCCATACAAACATACAGACTGGAGTTTGACGATGGAACAATCACTGAATGCACAGGAAATCACCCCTTCTTTACGGAGCTTGGCTGGAAAACCGCGGGGGAATTGGAGATCGGAGCGTATACATTTGGCATCCAAGGCGTGCGCTTGTTGTGGGAAGGTCTTCAAACCTTGGATTCATTTAAACGAAATGGGGAAAATAGTTTCAGCAATGCCGGAGCAGAATTGGAATACGCAAACCAGTTGCTCAATATCTTGCTCCAAGAAATTAAAGAACCCCATGAGCAATCATCGGTCTCGCCTCAAAATGAAAGCAAAATTACGCGAGATTCGGCACAAACCTATCAAACGTGGAGGGAACGGGCAGTTGCTGCCTTTGCCACAATTGGCACTACTTCATGCCTTGGGGGAGAACTGGGAGTCGGAGTATGCGGTGACCACAAAAATGGGGCGGCAATCAGGCTATCCAAGTTGCTACAAGCTGGACTTAGCAAATCCTTTTCTGATGATGGGAATAGAAATAGATGGCCAGTCTCACACGACACTTGCGCGCAAGGAACAGGATCACAAGAAGACGGAGTTTCTTATTTCCCTCGGTTGGTCAATATATCGCATATCGAACGAGCGAGCGCTGTATCTGTATACAACCTTCAAATCAGTGGACATCCTTCTTATTTCGCTGACGGAAAGTTAGTTCACAATTGCCATGTTCAACGTAGAAGTGTTGTCAAATTCATCGAGGAAAACCCAGAACTCAGGGTGATAGGGTTGACCGCCACGCCGTTTACCGCGGGGCTCGGCGACGTGTACTCCCATGTGGTTGGTGCGAGCTCCACGGAGAGTTTGATCGACAATGGTTGGCTGATGCCCATGAAGATTTTTATCTCAAAAGAAATCGACATGACTGGCGTGACCAAGGTTGCCGGCGAGTGGTCACAGGATCAAGTGACCGAGCGTGGCATGAAGATCACAGGGGATATCGTCACAGAGTGGATTAAGAAAACCAATGAGATTTTTGGCGGACCGAAAAAGACTGTCGTGTTCTGCGCGGGGGTCGCCCACGGCAGAGACCTTGAGCAACAATTTAAATCCCAAGGATATAACTTTAAATCAATCTCTTACCTCGAAGACGACGATTACAAGCGGGAAATCATTGAGGACTTTGGAAGACCTGATACAGACATTCATGGCCTCATAGCTACAGACATACTCACCCGCGGTTTTGACGTCCCTGACGTGCTTATAGGGGTCTCGGCGAGGCCTTTCTCCAAGTCATTCAGCTCTCACGTCCAACAGATGGGTAGGATTATGCGTCCAGCACCCAACAAAACCTTTGGCGTGTGGTTGGATCACTCTGGAAATTACCTGAGATTCAGAAGTGATTGGGATAAGCTCTTCACCGAGGGAGTGACGGAGCTCGAGTGTGGTAGCGGAGAGAAGGCAAAGAAAGAACCGACTGAGAAAGAAAAGAAAGAATCGAAGTGTCCGGCCTGCGGTGGGTTGTGGGTGGCCGGCGAGCTCAATTGCGTCCACTGCGGGCACACCAGGCCGATTCGCGGGATTGCAAGCGTACCTGGTGAACTTCAAGAGCTATTTCCCAGTCAGAATTCCACGGCGGTGGCCAACAAGACGTTTTACTCTGAATTATTGTATTATTCTCGTATGCGGGGGTATAAAGATGGTTGGGCAGCACACAAATACAAAGAGAAATTCGGTACATTCCCGCCTCGCGGTGACCCAACACCGATACCGGTCACACAAAAGACTGTGAACTGGATCAGATCGAGACAAATAGCGTGGGCTAAAAGCCAACAAAAAGCATGAGATTCGAGGAATTTGCTTACGAACACGGCCTCGTGATCGACAATCTGTCTCTTGATAAGTGGATTCGAGTCAAGACTTTGGACAAACCCAACAAGTTGAACGGCGCCTATGTCTTTGATGGACAGGGTGGGGCGGTCATCAACTTTGCTACCATGGAAAAACACGCCATCTTTAAGTCCGATAAGCCTTATGTGATCGACCATGACAAGATCAAGCGCGTCAATCAGGAGCGGTTGGATCGTCAGGAAGAGGCGCGCCGGAAGGCGGTCTACATTGTCAAGTCAGGCGTCTTGTCAACCCATCCATACTTAATTCGAAAGGGTTTCACCGATCGAGGCCTCGTGTGGAAAGAGTTGCTCGTGGTCACAATGCGGGTGGGGGGTCAACTTGTTGGATGCCAGATGATCGATAAGGACGGCAACAAAAAGTTCCTATCGGGGCAGATTACCAAGGGCGCAAGCCTCGTGATAGACAATAAGGGTCGAGACATACTGGTGGAGGGTTATGCGACTGGTTTATCGGTGCGCAGGGCTCTCAAATTAATGAAAGCGAGGTACAAGATACACGTTTGTTTCTCGGCCTCCAATATGATTGAGATCGCGAAATCCCTAAATAAGCCTCTTGTGGTTGCGGACAACGACCCTATTGGCTTGAGCACCACCAAAAAAATAGCCTCGTGCTACTGGGTAGGCGAGACTGGGGAGGACTTCAATGATTTTGAGGCTCGGGTGGGTTCTCAGTTGGCGGGTGAGTCTCTTGTAAGTTTGTTGTAAGCCCAACAAGTTGGGGCAGTCTGCGCATCCAATGGATTGGCAGACCCCCAGTTCCTCGCACCGAGTCAAACCTCTTCCTCGCGGATGTTGCACCGCTCAATGTCAGTTGTCTGTAGGTCGGTGATATCGTCTACATTGAAGAGCTCATAATCTAGATTTACCGCGACCTCGTGGGCGTCATCCTCATCCAAGGCGGTCACATAGACGTGGCACAGGGTCGTGTAGGTGGCGCTCACCTTGTATCGTCGTTTAAGCATGGTCATGTTGACACCTCCGTCATTTCGAAATTGTAGAGGCGCGCGTACTGCTCGAGGGCATCGTAGCACGCCTCATAAAGGACTTCGTTCGCGAATGTGGCCGACTCAAAGACGTGGCCATCGATCTCAAAAAATATGGTTATCATTCTTCATTCTCCTGTTCTTCAACGTCAAATCTAAGCCACCGGCATCCTTCGAATATCTCGACAACCTCAAAGTCAATGCCGGCTTTTTCTAAGGCCTCGTATAGTTCTTGTGCAGTCATATTGGATTTTCCCTTGCGTATTTAATACCGGCCTCGAATGCAATATAGGTATCCATCAAATGTGTATATCCTTCAAAACTATCTACTGATTCGTTATCCTTCAAAAAGCGCAAAATTGTTTCGTCATCGCACTCAGAAATAGATCCGCGATACATCTCAAAAAATGCTTGGTCAATTGCTTCTCTGTTCATTCTTCATTCTCCTCGTCTATTACCTTGACAGTTTTAGATAAAATCCTAAAAAATCTACAGTTATCAGTGACAACAACACCATCTTCCTCGGTTAAAAAGTAAGCGGTGATATTGAATTTATCGTCATCAAACCAAAAATTGAGGTCATACATAACCCCATCGACCTCAGTTGAGCCCCATGTGTCCGAATCAGAGTACATTTCTGGATCGAGTTCCTGCGGTGTTAGTTTGGCTAAAATCTTAGCCCGTAGCATCGGGTCTACCTTTTCATACTGGCATTCACAATCCCAAGTGTTACTTGTAGGTGAGTTACATTTTGAACAAGTCATTTTTTAATCCCTTTCGGCCTCTTGATTACGTTGCATTAAGACCTCATCGATTGCTGAATTGATTGAATTCCAGTTAATGCCAATTTCAGCATCATGTGATTTGACGATGATCTCCAACACTTTGCGGGTTTCCTCGAGGGTGAGCTCCTCGCCAATCTGTTCGCACTGGTCTGTTATATCGTCCTCGCACCATTCATCACGGATAACCCACTGATTCTCAGTTTTAATTAATCGTGCCATTTTTGGCCTCCTGTAGTTGCACAAGACCCCTTGCGGGGTTTCGCCCATTAGGGCTCGTCAGTTGTGCTATACCCTCTCCCACTTCAAATCGAATACAGTTGGAAAGAATTCTCGCCCCCAGTCGTCCTCCGCCGCGCCCACTTCCTTGACGTAAACGCGCCCAGTCGAGCCTTCGTGGTGCGGGGGTCTCCCCCCAGTGAGTTCGAACTCTTCGCCGTCGCGGGTTTTTAGCCTCGCGCCCTTGGGGACTGCTACGCCGTCCTTGTCCACCAATACCCAGTTGTATTTTGTTGCTATAGTTGTCATTCGTGTATCTCCAAAAATTGATCGTATGAGTCGCGCTCGGCGGTTGTCAACAAGTTGGGCGTTGTGACGTGCGCGGGGTTGCCGGTCTGCCCAATATAAAGCACGGCCTCGGATTGAGCCTCGTGCATGGTTTTAAACTCGCCCAAAAAGCGAAAATTGTGGTTAAAGACTAGATACATGAGCGCGCCTCCAGTCTTCCGCGGTTAAACAAAAAAACGGCCTTGTTTTTGTGTTCCTGATATTCTCGCGCAAGCATACGCTCAAATCGTGCGAGCTTAATGCGGTTTTTCTCAAATAGATAACCGGCTTGGATGTAATCGAATTCGGAATATTTCATAATTTCCTTTGTAGTTGCATAAGACCCCTCTCGGGGTTTCGTCCAATCAGGACTCATCGGTTATGCTTTTAATGTTAAAAGGACTATCCGTTAAATTAAATTGAGATACATAATGTGCTTGGTCGATATAACCTGCTTCTTTACAAAACGCGTCCAGAACATCAGATAAATCATCAGATAAATACTCAAAAATCGTTGATACACCATTGTCTAACCATATTTCGTATTTCATAATTTCCCTTGTAGTTGCATGAGACCCGATCGCTCGGGTTTCGGCCTCTCAGGCCTCATCAGTCATGCTTAATGGAGCGCGTAGCTGATAACCTTTGACCCCCAACACTCGCGACACTCGCGACATTCGCCCGCCTGCTCTGGGGCTTTGCACGCGCGCCCCAAGGGCTTAACTGTGTGGACGTTGGACGTTGTCACGCCTCGCACGCCTTCGAGGCTCTTGGGTACCTTCACGGCCTTGTCAGGATACATACCCGAGAGCCGGACAATGAGGTTTTTGGGGATTACTCCACCGGCTGAGATAAAATCCCTAATGATTGAGTATTCACGGGTCGGTAGCCAGTGTTTTGTTTTTGGCGTCAATTGTGCTACCTCAACAATTTTCTTGAAGTGCTCGAGCCCCTGAAGGTCGCCGGAGTCGTGCCACCTAAAATAAGGGTCGACGCCAATTAGAGTGACCATTGCGTCCACCCAATGGGGATCATTAATTGAATCAAGGCGCGCGAATTGGGCGGGTTTTATTGTGTTTTGATAAAGCAGGTAAAAGCCGGAATTAGCGTAGCAGTAAAAACAGATCGATCCCTCAATTTGAGCCATTTTGAAACCGGTCGCGCACGCCTCGGTCGGTAGACTGTAGGAATTGCACGGCATCTTAGAGGTTTCGGTGAGCCCACCAGTGAGCGCGCTCGCCTCTTTTTTCAACATAATTACTCGCATGGTTTTGTTTCCTTGTTGTTGCATAAGACCCCCGCAGGGGTTTCGGCTCTTTAAGCCTCGTCAGTTATGCTTAGTCAAAATAGGCTTGCGCTATAGTTCTTCCAAACTCTGCGCGCGCCAGTACGCGAATTTTTTGGCGGGTTGTCATAAACTCGCCCTCTTTTCGATCTTCGACCCAATGATTCCAGAGTGCGCGAGCCAATACTGCGCAAACCGCCTTGCGGTACTCGGTCGCGAAGTATTGCCCAGTGCAATAGTCAATCCTGATTTCGTCGGTGTAAGAGTTGACGGGCATGATGGTTAACCGGCCTGAGAATGCCTCAGTGCTCGCCTTGATCAAGTCTTGAGCGGTGATACCCGATAACTCTACTTTGCGAAGCAGAGCGCGTGCGTGTTGCAAGTCTCTTGTAATAGAGCGCGCCTCTTCGTGATAGCTAGAAAAGTCCCCATAATTCCCGCGTTCGAGTTGTGGACGTTTGCGTGCGAAAGTGTGAAGGGCTAAGATAATTTTTTTCATGGTTTTGTTTCCTTGGTTTTATGGGTTGAGGTTTTCGACTGCATGGGTGAAACCGCGGTTCTTGGCATAAACTAAAGCATTGGCGCGCGCCTCGACTAAATCGGTGGACATAAAGCCGGTAAGCAATCGACCGCGATAGAAGAGGTCTACACAGTAACCGCGCGCCCCATAAGGCTGATATATTTTTAATTGAATCGTTTTCATTGGTTCTCCAGTAGTTGTGTGAGACCCCTCGCGGGGTTTCGGCTAATCAAGCCTCATCAGTCACACTTGTGGGCATAAAGCGCTTAAATAGGTCTTGGAAGGCGTTCACTAAGATCACGCGGTTGCGAGAGTCAGCGCACTGGTAGGCGTCGCCAATCGCACCGGCAAACGATCCACCAGAACGACGCATTGTGCAAGCTGAGTTATAAAACGGATCAATTCCATCAAACCATGCTTGGAGTGAGTCAAAGTCGCGGTCGTCAACACTTAGGCCGGTCAAGTCGCACAGGAACATGGTTTGCTCACTGGTGAGGTGGTAATCGATAAGATTTTCAAGGGTTTTGAATTGTGAATACATAGTGTGTTTTCCTTGGTTAGTTGTTGAAAATATGGGGCTCTTTTTTTCGTACCCCATACCTTATATGGGACAAAAATCGTGCCAATGCGTGTAAGTTGTTGATTTATAAGGGATACTATTTGATTTTCGGGGTGTTTGCATAGGTCGGTGTTCTCGCTTATACTTGCATCAGTCAACAAGTTGGATGGGGGAAATTATGCCGGCAACAAGTAAGCGCGCGCCAGTCAAGAAGTTAACCAGGGCGCAAATAAGGGAAACTTTGGAGAGCACGCCAATAGAGTCAATTCTAGGGACAAAACAACCGCTCACCAGTAAACAGAGAGAGTACGCGCGTAAACTGGCTGAAGGGACAATGAGCAAGAGACAAGCATATAGAGAGACGTATAACGCTCGGAGCGACTATACGCTTGCCAGTGATCCCTACAAGCTCGCCAGTGATCCACGCGTGATCCAAGAGGTGAACGCTTACAGGCTGGCGATTGAGGCGGAGAAACTGCGAACCCCTAGAGAATTGAAGGCTCTCCTCATTCATCAACTAGTAAAGCATTCAATCGATGAGGATTTCCCACCGGCTCAACGGATGAAGGCGCTAGAACTCATCGGTAAACTGTACGACGTCGGCGCCTTCATGGAGCGCAAGGAGACCACAGTCACTCATGTTAAGAGCGGAGACCTCAAGGCGCAACTGCTCGAGCGCATCAAGGCAGTGGTGGATGTGGACGCCAAGCCGGCGCGCTCAGGCGGGAGGTCATTACTGGAAGAGATATCCGAAGGGCGCGACCCCACCCACGGGGCACCCCCCGCGCCGGCGAGCGAGGCGGGCGGGGATCCTACGCATACAGTTCCACTCATTCAATCCCTAGAAAATACCATAGACCCTCCCCAACTTGTTGACCTGGAACCCCCCCCCGTCACTCTCTGAAACAAAATAGGGTGGGGGGTATATTTTTTCAAAAAAGGGGTCAACTTGTTGGGGGGCTATCGTAAGTTGTTGATTATGAAAAGAAAATATGTCCACACTAAAAAAGAGTTGAGAGCGATGGCCCGGCCTGGTGGGTTGAGTGAGACAGAATGTATGGAGATGGAGATGACGCCTAAAGAGAGGAATGTATTCCTAGTGATAGATGAGCATTGGAAGAAGATGGGGTATGGGCCGTCCTATGAGGATCTCATGAGGGGGACGGGGGATAAGGGGCGGGCTAATCTTGTAAGGATAGTCAACAATTTGTGTAAGATTGGGGTTTGTAAGAAGCTCGCGAATAAAGACAGAAGTGTTCGGCCTGTGTATATAAAGTTTAGGGAGCTTGAATGAATATAGAAGCGATGGAAGCTGCTATACAGAATATGCCTCCAGAGTTGGCGGAGGAGATGTGGGATATGTTTGAGGTGTACAAAGAGAGCCTCAACGTAGAAAAAGCCGCCGATGACTTTATGATGTTTGTTGGAGAGATGTGGCCTGGGTTTATACATGGTAGACATCATGAGTTGATGGCGGAAAAGTTTGAAGAGATCGCCAGTGGTAAATTAAAGCGTCTTATTATCAATATGCCGCCTAGACATACCAAGTCTGAGTTTGCGTCTTATCTGCTGCCGGCCTGGTTTTTGGGCAAATACCCGGGGAAGAAGATCATCCAAACATCTAATACTGCCGAGTTGGCTGTTGGATTCGGTCGTAAGGTGAGGAACTTGGTTGCCTCCGAGACTTATCATAAGATATTCCCATTTGTGAATCTAAGGTCTGACTCTAAGGCCGCAGGTAGGTGGTCAACTAATAAGAATGGAGAGTATTTCGCTATCGGTGTTGGCGGTACAGTAACAGGTAAAGGTGCTGACCTGCTTATTATCGATGACCCGCACTCGGAACAAGAAGCAGCTTTAGCCCAAGGAGACCCTACTGTCTTCGATAAAGTATACGAATGGTACACATCTGGTCCTCGCCAGCGTCTACAGCCTGGAGGGGCTATTGTGGTGGTGATGACCCGCTGGGCGAAGAAAGACCTGACCGGTAAGATCATCCAGTCCATGATTGATAGAGATGGGGAGAAGTGGGAGGTCATACAGCTACCGGCAATTATGCCAAGCGGAAACCCCCTATGGCCGGAATTCTGGCGGTTAGAGGAGTTGCTGGCCCTCAAGTCTGAACTCCCCGCCGCAAAATGGAATGCCCAGTACATGCAGTCCCCAACCTCGGAGGAAGGGGCTATCGTCAAGCGGGAGTGGTGGAAGATATGGGAAGAAGATAAAGTCCCAATATGTGAGTATGTAATCCAGTCTTGGGATACTGCGTTTACTAAGAACGAACGAAGCGATTACTCTGCATGCACAACTTGGGGAGTTTTCTATCTTAACGAGAACGTCCGAGACCCACATGTCATATTGTTGGATGCCTTTAAAAGACGGATGGAGTTCCCGGAACTCAAGCAGGTAGCGTTAGAAGAATATAGGAATTGGGAGCCAGATGCATTTATCGTAGAGGCAAAGGCATCCGGAGCGCCTCTTATTTATGAATTAAGGGCGATGGGTATCCCCGTACAAGAGTTTACGCCCAGCAGGGGAAATGATAAGATGGTCAGGATTAATTC
>Ga0214246_1000466_pt1 | contig 10866 bp, 6 predicted proteins | sample TroBogypolimnion_41_FD_153084 | JGI IMG/M metagenome (GOLD analysis project Ga0214246, IMG submission 153084) | Freshwater microbial communities from Trout Bog Lake, WI - 29MAY2009 hypolimnion | ecosystem: Environmental > Aquatic > Freshwater > Lake > Hypolimnion/Profundal zone | place: Trout...
CATCGCTTCACCAGTTGCTTGGTTCAAGTTATAACTTAGTACACGATAGATACTTGATAAGTTAGCTGAGTATTGTAACGCCGTACTTGGACGTACTGGTTTAACGTTAGTAATGTTAGTAAATTCAACGTATGTATTTGTACGTAAAGTAACCAACTGACCGTCACGTAATGCAAAAGCCAGACCAGTTGATGATGTGATTGTAAGTTGTAGTACGTTTTGTCCAATAGTAACGCTGGTATGACTAATACCGTTTACTTGATATGTAACAATACCGCCACCTTCAACTGAGTGATCGATATCAATATAAGATTGGGCATATGGAATATATTCATAACCGATGATATAAATCTTAGTGTAGATAGTTGTACCAGGTGTGCCCATTTCAGAAGCATATTGACCCTGTTTGTAGACACGTGCCGTTTGAATTAAATCGTGTACCAGGTTAACAGCATTAGGTAATTCAGTGCTGTCTGCACCGCTAGCACGTAGACCGTAGTCACCATAACCGTTTGAACCAGCTACAGAACGAATCTGTCCACCATTCAATGAATAATAACCTACATGGTTATAGTATGTGAATGTTGAAACTTGTTCAGTTAAACCGGCGTTGGTAGCAACAATACCATAACCCAAGTCACAAACTTGTGTAAAGTCGTTAGCCAACATTGACTTGTTACCGCCCATTTCAATATTGATTGGTACATTACCGGAAATCAAATAGTTTGGAATAGTTGTGTTTAGTATAGTTGATCTATTGCTAGTTATAGACGAGAAGTCTGCATTATACGAACTGGTACTAGAACTAATTGTTGGCTTAGTGATAGTTTGTGTACTAGCCCATGTATCTCTAGTTGCCTTACTAGCTGTCCAATAAGTGCTTAACCAGTTTACTAGTGTCTCGATATTTGTAACAGGGAAACTTGAGCCGTTTGGATATGATGCACCTATTTTTAATGTTGTATTTTGAATAACACCATTACCTGCACTTGGATATGTTGTTGTAGATCCATTGATGGTTATAGTTCCAGTAGTAATACCTTGGATAACATTTTCCATTACAGATTCTAAATATTCAAATGCTGTATAGTAAACATTTAAAACAGTATTACGACTGATGTCTGGGTTTTGAACAGTTTTCCCAGTTAAACTATTGTAGTAATATACTCCATCAGTCCACCAGAAGTATTGAGTAGCCAGTTGATTAATCTGACTATTTCCGCCATACAATGTATCATAAATTACAGCATCGACAATATAACCGAGATCTTGTTGTGTTGTTAATGGACTGTAACCTGTTGTTGTTTGTAAACTAAATTGAGGTAATGCTGATAGCCACGCTGCCACTTCTTGTTGTATAAATGTACGATTAGCTTTTAATAATGCAACAGCATTTTGTTGATCGGTAGTAGCACTACTTAATGGTGCTGGATAATTTATATTAGATGGTTTTGGTAATGCTGTAATACCATTATTAATAATACCATAGATCAATGCTAGGTTATTAGTTACGGCTGTTTTATAATTGCTACCAATAGCACTAGGGCTAGTAATGGCTGCAATACGATTGTTAATGTAGTTAATACCAATGTTTAATAAAACTTGTGTAAGACCATTAACAATATTTTCTGGTTGGATATAAACTAAACCAGTTCTAATAGTTTGAGAAGTTGTTCCTAACGCTGCATCGTAAGTAACAGCATCAAAAATATTGTTGAAGTAACTGCTAATTTGACTGTAGCTAGTTGCTGTGGCAAAAGGTGTACTGGTGTCAAGAATCAATCTTGTTTGTGGTGCACCAATGGTGTAAGTTCCGCTAGCTTGTGCGGTTAAACCAGTCCAAGCAACACCGTTTACAAAGTTTGTATTACTTAGAGTAATTGTGTTTCCTGAGATACTGGAGATAAAGACTGCTGGGCTAGCATTTGTAGGAATACCAGTACCGCTGATGTACATACCTGCCGTGATGCCAATGGTACTAGTAACCGTCATTGTAAATGTACCAACAGCACCATCGGAGTTTGCATTTGTATAAGTTACCGTACCGATAGTGGCATTACCGTTGTAATCATAAACTTCGTCGATTTGATAACGATAACCTTGTAAATAGAACGAGCAAGGTACTTGTGGAGGACGAACATCTAAACCACTGTTTACTGTTCCTTGAACTGTAATCAGTGTATTTGCAGATCCGTTAGAACCAATCACAGTTTCTGGACTTGATACAGTTTGAATGCTGCTAATTTGATATGTTCCAGTACCACCAGTTGTTCCGCTTATTTGACTTTGGATATATGGATTATTAACAATACCGCTACCGCTGATAGTCATGCCTAGGACAAAAACTCCTTTAATAGTTCCGCCTACGGTTAATGTATTGCCAGAAATAGTACATTGAGTAGCACTAGCATTTGGAGGATATGCGTCGATATTAACTACGGTACCATACAGACGTCCTGTCATACCGTCGATTAACTGACCACCGGCAAAGTTTTTCTTATTTGTACTACCTGTAAAACAACCTGATTCTTGTCCGTACGGTGATTTGGATTTAATCTGACCTTCTGGGTCAAGTACCATCATAAATCCGCCATGGCCCTGAGCACTGATGTTACTGATACGTGTAGCATCGTTACATAGGAATACATCAATTTGTTTGTTGTTCTTTGGTACACTATTAATATCTAGCGGGTTAGTCAAATAGTGACGTCCGTAGTTGCTTGTTGTGTATAAATGCCACACTCCATAAGCAAATGGACCGATATTACTGAATGGATAAACTACAGTACAGTTCATCACGTTACCGCTAACGCTGTCGATAACAGCCTTACCTGTGGCAATTTGTCCGTAGGATGTAGCGGTACCAACAGCTTGGTTATTAATAAATGTAACAGTACCCACGCCAGTAGCTGTGACAGTTGTACTATTTTGTGTTTGACTGTTGTTTACGATCCATGTATTAGATGTTGGACCTGCAGCAACAATTATAGTTCCTGCACTAATGCTTCCGCCTGATAAAGTTTGTCCTATAGCAAATGCACCAATGACAGTTCCTGATCCAACACTGAATGTGGTTCCAGAGATACTACCAGTTGTAGTGCTAGCACCGACTGTACAAGTGGCTACAGTAAATGTACCATTGTAATTGGTTGGACTCATTCCTTCTATAACAATATTGTCTCCAGTTTTATATGGAACTGAATTAGAAGAAAGAGCAGTACCAGTACTTGAAACAAAGTTTATGCTACAGTATTGATTTAAGTTTAAATTGAATACTGTACCTTGTGTTATCTTATATGTGTCTTGAGTTAATACAAGACCAATCCAACTAGCAGGAACTTGTCCTGTGGCCAGTGTAGCTGTTATAGTACCTGTAGATGCACTTAATGTAATTGCCGAATTGTATCCTACACCAAAGTCTGTGCTGTAGTCAATCGGACCAATTTGCATGCCATCAAAAATACCATCTCGATAGAAGAATAAACTTACCCAAGGACTCTTACTAGGTCTGTCAATAGGTCTAATAATTGTACGACGGAAGTCATCGCCTTTGACTGTTACATTTTGTGCTAATCTGATTGGATAGTCTTCATAGTAAATACCTGCCTCTACACGAATAGTAACTTGTTGTATTCCTACACTTTCAGCGTAATCTAATGTTTCTCCTGGAACAAAGAAACCAGGTGTTAACATATTAACATTTAGTGTATCATAAATTGTACTACCACCTGGGCTGTAACTTAAAATAACAGCAGTGGCTTTTGAAGTATTACCAATTAAAATCTTACCAGGTATGATATGGTTATCTGCTGCTTGGCCTTGGTCAACGCTACCAACACCGCCGTTGTATACTCTAATGCCGTAGTATCCTGATCCTTGTACAGCAGTAGGAGCCGCACTTAAACCTTTTTCAATAATTTGCAATATGGTTGTAAATGAACCATTTACTTGTGCCACAGCACCAGCAAAATCTGAATTTGCTGTAGTTGCTTTAGTACCGTCAATTGAGAATGTAGCACCGTGATAAGCATTTTGTGTAACTAAACTTTGGAATCTTAATTCTTGAGTTTGATTTAATACTTGTGCAGCTAGGCTTTGGATGAATGAAATTGCTTGTGTAGTTGGAGCCAATTGATCACCGGTGATAGCTTTTAAAGCACTAGCATTTCTATAATAACTCTTACCTGCTTGTACAGTTTGATAATTGGCCGGAACACTGCTAGTACCAGTTAATATATCAATTACAACAGCATCTATCATTAAACCGATGTCTCGTAAACAAGTGGCTTCGTTATAAGTCAATCCACCGGTATATGTAGTTTCTAGATAGTTGTAAACATAACTAGTAATTGATGAATTTGCGCCTGTGATAATATTCCAAGCACCTAACGGACCTTTGGTAGTATCGCTGTTAATCAACAATAAAGATTGACTACTACTTGTTCCTTGAGAATTGCCCAATGCACTAGTAGGATATGTAATTACATAGTTGTTGGCCAGTGTGCTAACTGTAGTAGATGTTGAATTAGTATAGTTTGCTAAAACATCTAAGATAAGACTGAATGACCCTCTGATTTGATTTTCAGCGTTGTAAGCCAATCCCCATGCTACTGGTTGTGGAGTAGTTTGAATAATTGTGTTGCCACTTTGAACAGCAACATATTGATTCTTTAAAATTTGAACAACTTCTTCGCGTAGCTCACTGATAGCTGTATAGCATGAACCAGATGGGCTAGTATTTCTTCCCGCCGCCAACTGTAATGTACCGTTAGCATAATATTGCAAAGCAGCCTGAACTGTAGCACTATTACCGCCGTATAACAAATCATAGCATACGGCTTCTAAGATAGCAGAGATATCTCTTGCACTGGCTGTTTGATCAAATACAATACCAGAGTTAGTGTTTACAATAAATGAATTAATGTTTGCTTGTAAAAAGCTAACGTTTGCAAAGATTGCTGCTTTTGCTTGATTAGCAAAATCAGAACCGCTGTTTGTATAGTAAGGAAGACCACGAGGTTGTACACTATTATTAACACCGTATCTTAATAAGTTTTGTATTACATTGAATTTTGCACTAATGGTGTTTACTGTAGGACCATCGTTTACAGTACCTAATAATGAATTACTAATCAGTCCGTTAATAGCTTTAATATAACCAACACTTGTTAATATGATTGTAGGAATTGGACCGTTGGTAGTTGGGTTATGAATGACAAGATTAAATTTGTCATAGGTAATTACACCTGCAGATCCTGGAATAGTAGGAGCGGTACCGTATAAACCAGTTGTTGAATTTTCAGCAACAACTCCAGATCCGCTTAGTATGCTGGCAATTAACGCAATATTACCACTAATGCTGCTACCACCCACGCTACCACCGGCATAGGTTTCGTTTGTATATTGGAATACTGTTGTTTGATATAATACATTAGGTGCTGTATTAGTAATAATATTTTGTGCCAATACTCCAATGTAGTCGATAGCATCGATACAAGCACTTTGTTGTGCGTTGCTAGCTAGATGCGGAGATTGTACACCTCCATACCAATATCTATTGGCAGCGTATGTGCTTTGGCTGTTACCGCCATACATTAAGTCATAGACTAAACTCCAAACAATAGCTTGAATATCTCGTCTGCTTAGTGACTTATCATATCCAACATTAGAATATTTGCTGGTTAAGAATCCACTGATCTCAGCTTGGATAAATGGAATATTATTAACTAGTAAGTTGGCTGCACTAAAACTTCCTGATAGGCTTGAACTTGTTGCTGGGAAACTAGGTGTAGGTGTTTGACCAGTTAGAATAATTTTAACAATAGTTTCTGCTAGGCTTTGTAAACTTGTTGTAATACTTGCAACTCCAACACTGGCAATTAAATTGTTAATCAAGTTATTTCTAACAATAGAACCACCGGTTCCTGCTACCTGTGTAGTACAAGCAAACGTTATGTAAGTAGTGTCGCAAGATAATACAGTCCAGTAGCCTAGTAGACTTGAGCTACTATTATATCCACTAGTAGATACACCTGTAATTAAAATTTGTTCGTTAACCTGGAATGGAACAGTTAATTGTTCATCGAATGTGATAGTTGCGGTAGTTCCATTACCGATAGCATTGGTAATTGTAATGCTAGATGTATCCAATAAGCTAACAATTTCGTTAGCACTAAAATCTGGAACAGCATTTGGATTTACACTATTGTTAGCATAAGGGAACAATAGACCGGCTTGTATACTTTGGTAATTTGAACCAATAGCAAAGTCGTAACTTAAAGCAAATAAAATTCTGTGTAGATAATTTTGTAGTGCTGTGCCAGAGTTTGAATCGTAACTATATTCTAAAATCTGTTTTTGAATTTGAGCTACAGCATCTCTTACTTGAGATAATTCATTTGTAATTATATCAGCATTGTAACTATTGAATAGTATGCTTGCTTGGGTCATAGAATTGAATGTTGTATTCAATGCCAAGTCGTATGCAACACCATTGATGATATTGCTAATAATTGATTCCCAACGTGTTTGATCAAATGTACTTTTGTTTACATATTTTTTATTGATATAACTGATAGTTTCTTGTTGGATAAAAGCTCGGTTATATTCTAATAGGCTAGCAGCATCTAATATACCTTGGACAGCACTGCTACCAGCAATCAGTCCAACTAAGTGTTTTTGTATTGCAGGTGCGTTATAAACATAACCATTAAATTGGTTAGCGCCGATTGTGTAAGATAATGTTTGACGATATGGACCAGGCTCTTGATTAGATAAAGATATTAAATTTTCAGCTTGTAGTGCAGCTTTGCCTACAGTAGCATAAGCATATTGCCATGCACGGCCTTCACGTCCTGCTGGAGTATGAGTTTGTAAGTCATCGCCTTTGGTTGTAACATATAAGTTTACACCGCTGTAGTAAGTGCTATTATCAACATAGTATTTTGTTGCAGCTTGTAAATCTTCCGGATCGTTTACTATTCCTTCTCCTGCTAGTGGAGATGGATGATCGCTTAGATTCAAAGCACCAGTCATTGTGTCACCGCCGCGATATACAACATCTTTACGTTGCATTGCTTCAGTGCTTAGATAGTTACTAGTTAATGTTGGATCGTAGCCTGTTACACCTACTTGTGGGGTTAATGGCTGTGTACGTACATTTAATGCACTGGTAATTTGTCCTTTGCTAACTTTTAAATAGTTAGCATCAGCATATCCTTTAGTTACTGCTAGACTTGCAAGAGTTGTAGTAATGTTGTTAGTTTTATTGTAATTATTGTTGTTAAACGCCTGTACCAGTGCTTCACTAGGATCTGCTAAATTTACAACAGAATATGCACCTTGAGCATTTAAATTTCCACCCAATGTTGGATTCTGATCTGTACTTAGACTAGATGTTGGTGGATGAATTATAAGTTTGGTATTATCACTAGTTGCGTCAATACTGAATTGTATAGCAGGTGCACCAACAACAATATCTCTTGCTGTAAGACCTCCGCCCGTAGTAGCTGCCATGATAATTTGATTGGCTTTGTAGCTAGCTGGAGCATCAGCTAAGTTAGTAAAACGAATAGTTCCACCGCCACCAAAAATAGCGTATAATTCGCTAAAGTTATCGTTTACTTTTTGGAACGACGTACGAATACTGTCGCCTGTACCGTCATTACCTTGTACGCCAATGTCAATTTTCTTTTGTGCCATTTGTATTAAACTCCAAAGCTACTACCGCAGCCGCATGTTGTTGTTGCATTAGGATTCTTTATGCTAAAACTACTACCCATTAAATCTTCTTTATAATCTATTTCTGCACCTGTGAGGTATGTCATACTCATACTGTCCACGAGTACTTTAAATTCGTCTATAGGGATTTCAAAATCGTCTTCGTTCTTTATCTCGTCGAACGTGAACCCATAACTAAAACCGCTACAGCCGCCGCCTTGTACAAATGTACGTAGTGATAGCTGAGGATTTCCTTCTTCATATAACAAATCTTTGATCTTGGTTTTTGCTGATTCTGTAATTGTAATCACACTTTTCCCCTGTATATGATATTTATCAAAAGCATTTTATAACCTTAATGTAAACACGTAAATACACTTATGTACTTAGGAACAGAATTCGTGCAAACACAATATGTGCGTACCAGCAAACGTGGTAAGCACCATACCTACAGCCGTAATAAGACTGTGGTGCTGTTTCGATGCGATGCTTGTCAAGGGGTGTTCAAACGGGATAAGGGGAAGATGGATCCCAATCGCCTAAACAACAATTACTATCATGTGTGTGGTAATTGTGACGCTAAAAAGTTTGCCCAAGAAAAGGGTGTGGAAGCAAGAAGAGTATGGGATATGCCGGTAAGTAGTCTTAAGACATTAGACCAATTTTAGCTTTTATAATCCGGATCGCCCGGATGTATTTGACTATATCCACGCTTCCATTCTTTTCTATATTGATCAGCTGGAATAAGTCCAGAAAAATCCAATTTCTTAGCAACTCTATCTTTGAGTTGCGGGTAAAGTTTTTGTATATACGCTTTATCTTTACTGCGAGGACCTATCAAGGTATAACTTCCCGGCTCAGTTTCATAAGCTACAAACCACTCAGTAGGTGCAGTCTTTCTTGGAGGATTACCGCTGGTATATCCGTTGTCATGTATTTGTAATTTTTTAGGATCTGTATAATCGTTCTGCGGTTGGGGACCAGTATCATCAGTCGATTGAGCTAAGGGATTTTTACCTTCCTTGCGCCACGGTGTAATTTTTACACCTGTCGCACGAGCATGATCAAAAAAACCTCTGGGGATTTTTAAGTCAGGATCATATTGGATTTCGACTACAAATGGTGATTTTATAGGAATAGGTTTAAATACCTGTTCTTCTGTTTCATATTTGTAATGCATCATAGCACCGACTTTAGGAACTACTTTGTAGCCGTGCTTACGTAAAGCATTTTTATCTATAACAAATTGAGCCACACCATGCCCGTAGGGAAAATGCAAGTATTGATTACGAGTTAGACTTATGCGTGGAATAGATTCTTCACCATTTTCTTGATCCATGTCTTGATCAAAGTCAAAGGGCTCTTGAGGTTTTAAAGCACCACTTTTTAATATCTTCATCATAGTAGGACCGTCTGGCACTCCGTGATATAAGAATTGATCGTTTACACCTTCGTCTAATATTTCTCGGATTTTCATAATATATTATTTACCCTACTCGGCCAATTCTAGAGCTAATTTGCCGGAGGCGCAATTTGAACTGGATTATGCCCTACAACTTGGGTATGCCAAACATGAGCATTATTTTTAAGAACAGTGGGTCTTGGATCAATTTCTATATCCAATCCCCGGGGCAATATAATTTCATTTTCATGGGGCCACTGGCTGATTTTCTTAAGACTAGCGGCCGGATTGCCCGGAGGGATAGTCATCATAAGAACCTGAACTCCAAACTCTTCTGATGGAGCATCAGCATTTCTAGGTTGATGTCTTTTCCTTAATACTACTTCGTGTTCTGAAAACTCATAAGCTCGTTTGATATTTGTGGTAGTGCTAGTATAGGCTGGCAGGTGTAATCTAATTGGTTTGGTTACATCTGCTTTGTATTTTAACCATGCATCAGCCGGACTTTCTTTTACACCAGTATATACTACCAATTGATGTTTTAATCTGTGATTGGCTATCAATCTGTCTAAGGCTTCAATATGTTTTGTTGAGTTAAAGTCTTTGTTTTTTGGTAATTTGTTTCTATAATGCTGATGTAAGAAATGATTAAGTGGTCGGCTCTCTCCTGAATAGTCTACAGCATAATCTACGTCCTTCCACTCATCTTCGTCTTTATCGTCGTAATCTTTGGTGGGTTTTTGATCTCCGGCAATGTTTAGTTGATTGTGTATGTCGGTTTGTTGTTTTTTGCCATATTTGATAATATCCGGATTAGCTTCTCCTAGTGTAGTCTCTATGCTAGGATATGGCCCTCTGAATACGGGATTCTTATTTAAAAATTCATATAGTCTCATATGAGTATTTACCCTACTCGACCAATTCTAGAACTGATCAAGTTCCAGTTAATTATTCGCCATTGGTTAGCTAGATATTTTTTCTTGTCAGCTTGATAATCAAGAGCCCAGGCGTGTTCCCAAAAATCAACCAGCAGTATAATATCCATTCGGATTTCGTGATTCTTGATTGTTTTGATGCTGCCATCACGAGCTAGATAAACCCATCCGCTACCTTGAATTTTCATAGCTACTTTTTCAAATTCATCCTTAAATTTGTCAAAACTTTTGAAATGCTTGTTGATAAAATTTAGTGCAATATGTTCAGGATTGTTTGAACTTGCAGGTTTTTGATATTGTCTGAATAAAATATCGTGTAAAAATGCTCCTGCTTCATTAAAGTCGGCATCGCCCTCGCCATTGTTAAATCTTGTAACATAGGCTTTATATAACTTACCATAATGGTAATCTATAGTATCTTCGCTAATGCTGGGTTCCAAATCGTCCCTTGCATAGGGCAACGGAAATTGTTCTAAAGTTTTAGGCGTCTTACCCTCGTTTAGCGTGATATGCTTAATAAAGTTGTACATAATGATATTTATTCATAAATACTCAACAGGAGAAATACTATGAAAGAACTACTAAAAAAATGGTTTGCGTTAAAACCTAAAACTGTAGAAGCCCAAGCGCCTTACAAGGTAGAAACACCAGTAACACCAGTTGCTGACGATGTTACTCGTGCAATGTTGGAATCTATTCCAGCACCAGTGCCAGCTAAAGGACCTAAGGTTAAAAAAGCGCCAGCGGCTAAGAAAGCACCAGCTGTTAAAAAGCCACGTGCTCCTAAGAAGCCTAAAGCAGAGTAAGTTG
>Ga0214246_1000477_pt1 | contig 10724 bp, 11 predicted proteins | sample TroBogypolimnion_41_FD_153084 | JGI IMG/M metagenome (GOLD analysis project Ga0214246, IMG submission 153084) | Freshwater microbial communities from Trout Bog Lake, WI - 29MAY2009 hypolimnion | ecosystem: Environmental > Aquatic > Freshwater > Lake > Hypolimnion/Profundal zone | place: Trout...
TGATGCCTTTTATGTAGCAAAATGTATGGTTTGTCATGGTAACGGTGGTAGAGGGACTTCATTAGCATCTGGCCCATCTGGAAATACTGTGAATAATACGTATAAAGTTCAAGTTGGAGATTTCGTGAGAACAAGAACTGCTGAAGCCATTAATACTATATTCACAGGCAAATTTGGGGCTATGCCTTGGATGGCTGCGACACCAATAACTAAAGACGATATGAAAAACTTACTTAAAGCATTAAGTAATACAACAAAATATCCTTCTGGTGCTATTACTCCTAACAAACAAGTTGGAGGAAATTAAAAGTTATAAAATCTTAAATGATTAAAGTAACAACACAAATTAATTAAAATCTATTCACAATGAAAAAAATATTTCAACTAGTAATGGTAGCATCTGTAGGTTTATTAGCTACTTCATGTTATAATGATGTTCTTCCAGCAGAGCCGCTACCAGCGAATGTTTCATACCAAGCAAACATTCAAACCTTATTCAATAAAAACTGCATAGGATGTCATAAAGGAGCAGCAAATTCAGGTCCAGACTTAACTACCGGTAATTCATACGTTTCACTAACAACTGTTACTCCTAACTCAGCAGGAAAAATTTATGTTACTCCAGGAAATGCTGATGGAAGCATTATTTATCAAGCATTAACTGGAAATGGAGCTCCTCAAATGCCACCAAATGGTGCTTTAAGCAAATCAAAACTTGCTCTAGTAGAAAAATGGATTAACGACGGAGCAGCTAATAATTAATACTATAAAGTCATGAAATTAAATAAATCAATTTTAATCGCACTGTTCGTTTTACCTCTTTCATTCTTTGCTCAAGAGAAAAAAGACAGTATTGTAGCTTCAACTAAATCAAAATTTGAAAGAGCTGCTTTTGAAAGTTCTGCATTAATAGAATCACAAACCAATGTTGTTAATGTTAAAGGAACTTTAGAAATGACCATTAATCACCGTTTTGGTATCGTAAATTCAGGCCCTAATGCAAATGATGGATTAGGTATTTGGGCACCAGCAAACATTAGATTTGCCTTAAATTATGGAATTACCAATAGAATTAATGTTGGTTTTGGAACTACAAAAGACTCAAGACTTCAAGATTTAAATTTGAAAGGAGCTCTATTAAGACAAACACGCGACAATAAAATGCCTGTTAGTGTTACTTACTATGGAGATGTTGCCTATGATGCTCGTCCACCTGAAAATTTTGTACACTCTACTGATAGATGGTCTTATTTCAATCAATTAATTATTGCAAGAAGATTTAATAGAACTATTTCGTTCCAACTTGCTCCAAGTATTTCACACATGAATTATGTTGAAGCACCAATGAAAAGCAATATTACTTCTTTAGAAATGGGAGCTCGTGTTAAAGTAACTTCAACAATGGCAGTATTAGCAGACTATAATTATATGTATACTAAATATGATGGTAATACAACTAAACCTGGAATGGCTTTGGGTATGGAATATTCAACGGGATCCCATGCATTCCAATTGTTTATTACCAATTATAGATCTATAATTTCACAATATAATACTATCTACAATCAAAATGATTTCTTTAATGGTGGTAAATATTGTATAGGATTTAATATCACTAGACTATTTCACTAATTGAGTCATGAAAGAAGAATTAAATAATAAAAAATCATTATCTAGAAGAGGTTTCCTACCTCTTCTGGGTGGTGGTTTACTTTTCCCAGTTTTGGGATTCGGTAAAGGCTCTACTAAAATAGCAGAAGAGTTAGAAGAACATCAAACACTACTAAAACCAGACGGAACAACCGTTAGAGTTAGAAAAAGTGTTATTGAAAATTCTAAAGTAGTTGAAAAAAATATCTCTAACCAATCTCTTTTGAGTTGGTTAAAAATGAAAAAATAAAATGAAAGAAGATAACCAACAACAATCTAAACGTAAATTCTTTGAATTAGGAATCAAGTTTGGACTATTAGCAACTGCAGGCACAGTCTTAGCTTCTAAAGCTATGGACAGTGAGCCTTCAGGCGAAATGGTTGAACTGATGTCTACAGATGGGCACATTGTTAAAGTTCCTGCATCTGAAGTAAAAGAAAATTCTCCAAAACCAAGAAATTATAACCCAAGAGAAGGCTTTCCAGGAAAAAAGTTTGTTATGGTCATAGATTTGGCCAAATGTAAAAATGCATTAAGATGTCAAAATGCGTGCAACAAAGGGCACTATATTACTGGAGAAAATGCTTGGTTAAAAGTATACAAAATGCAGGAGTCTGAAAAAACAGCTCCTTATTTTATGCCTACTCAGTGCCAACACTGTGATAAACCTCCATGTGTTAAAGTATGTCCCGTCGATGCTACTTTTAAAAGAAGAGACGGAATTGTACTTATTGATAATGAACGTTGCATCGGATGTCGTTTTTGTATGGCTGCTTGCCCTTACTCCATTAGAGTTTTCAATTGGCAAGAACCTAAACAAGATAAAACACTCCTAAAAAGTCAAGAATATACTCCAGACTATTGTGGTCAACCTAGTGTTAAAGGAACCGTTGATAAATGTGATTTCTGCCCTCATCAAATTGTAAAAGGAGAATTACCTTTCTGTGTTAAAGCTTGTCCAAATGATGTATTTGCTTTCGGTGACATGTATGAAGATGCTGTAACAAATGGTAGTGGTGAAACTTTTAAATTAAGTAAATTATTAAAAGATAGAGCTGGACACCGTTTAATGGAAAGTTTAGGGACTGAACCTAGTGTTTACTACCTTCCTCCTGTTGAAAGATTGCAAGATTTTGATAAAGGGTTGGAAAATTACAACGAATTTGAATCTGTACATAAAGACTCTTAATCATGAAAGAATATAACAAAATAATAGATGACCTAGCTCCTAAAAAATTTGGGAAATTAGGTAAAATTTGGGTTACCTCTTTAGTGATAATTATTGTTTGTGCTTTATATGCCTATTATCAACAATTAAGCAAAGGATTAATCATCACTAACATGCGAGATTACGCTCTTTGGGGAGTATACATTTCCAATTTCGTTTTCTTTGTGGCAATAAGTTTGGTTGGTTCATTAGTAACCGCAATTTTAAGATTAACTGGTGCACATTGGAGTACACCTCTAACTAGAATTGCCGAAGTTATAGCTGTTGCAGCAATCATAATGGCTGGACTAACAATCATAATAGATATGGGGCGTCCTGACAGAATATACAATCTGTTTTTACACGGAAGATTACAATCGCCAATTATTTGGGACGTATTAGTAATTTCAACTTATTTAGTAATAAGTATCTTATTATTAATATTCCCTCTACTTCCTGATTTTGCAATCTTAAAAAAATACTATAGCAACAATCCTAAATTAAGTAAATTTTACGGTAATCTTTCTTTAAATTGGACAGGGAACAAAACTCAAATATCTCTATATGATAAGTCAATCAGAATTTTATCTGTGCTTATTATTCCGGTTGCATTTGGAATTCACACAGTAACAGCTTGGTTATTTGCTACGACCTATAGACCGGGTTGGGATAGTTCAAACTTTGGTCCCTATTTCATAGCAGGTGCTTTTGTTGCAGGTGCTGGAGCTGTGGTAGTAGTAATGTATGTGTTAAGAAGAGTATATCATTTAGAAAATTACATTACGGATTCACATTTTGATAGAATGGGTAAACTTTTAGTTTTACTGTGCTTGATCTATTTGTACTTTAACGTGAACGAATACTTAGTTCCTGCCTATAAAACAACAAAATCAGAAGCAAGTCACTTAAATGAACTTTTCTTTGGCGGTTATGCCTTTTTATTCTGGACAGTAATTGTAGGAGGATTAATTATTCCTGTAATTGCTCTTATTTTTCCAAAAGGCAGAAAACCACTTCCATTATTTATTGTAGGGATATTAGTTGTAGTAGGATCATGGTGGAAACGTTTCATCATCGTTACTCCAACTTTATTAAATCCTTTCTTACCAATTCAAGGCGTTCCAAAAGAATGGCATCATTATTTTCCTACAGCATTAGAATGGACCATAACCTTTGGTACTTTGGCTTCTGCTTTATTAATAATGACAATCCTATTTAGATATTTGCCAATAATTCCAATCCATGAAACTGCCGAAGAAAGAGGCTTATTAGAAACTCATAATACTGAAAAAAAATGAAACACTTTAATCCTTCCTTTTACAAAAAATCAATATTGATTTTTGCGGTATTTCTTTCTTTAATAAGCATAAAAAGTTTTGGACAAGAAGATAAAAAAAATGCAAACATATCGCTTCAATTCATTAAATTGATGAAAGAACAACATTCTTCTATTGAAATAACAGCTCAATACAAACAAAAGAAAGTTTTCTTTCCTTGTAAAAAAATAGCACTATCCATTTATAAAGCTGAAAATGCAGACGATACATTAGGAATAAAAATTGGGTCTGTTGTAACTAATGACGATGGAAAAGCTAGCTTTGATATACCAAAAAAATTTAATGCTTCAAGTACTTCTTTTACATCTAAAATTGAAAAAAACAAAGCGTATGAAGTCAATAAAGAAACTATTTCTATCAAAGACGCTACAATTGAAGCTTCTATTGAAAAAACGGATAGCACATACAATATAAAAGCCCGTTTATTAGATGAGAACCACAATCCAATAGCCGACCAAGCTCTAGTTGTTGGTTTAAAAAGAACATTTGGAATACTTCAAATGGGAACAGGAGATGGCTATACAACTGATGCTGATGGTAGTATAATTGCCCCAATAGATAAAAATTTGACTGGTAAAAATGGTGTCTTAAATTTTCAAGTGATTTTGAAAGAAAATGACACTTACGGAACTGTAATCTCAAATTTATATACTAATTTTGGAATTACAGTTAAAGATAAATCGTCATTTGACAAAAGAACGATGTGGTCGCCTCCATCAAAAACTCCATTGTTTATATTGATTATTCCAAATATTATTTTGATTGGAATTTGGTCAATTTTAACAATGCTAATCATTAATTTATTCAAAATTTATAAATCTAAAAATTAATTACTTATGAAAAACTTAAAATTATTTTCAATTATTGGATTGTCAGCATTCTTATTGCTTTCGTTTACAGTTTTAGTTCAAAAAAAATGGGATGTGCCAGCTAAATACAAAAGCATGAAAAACCCAACCGATGCTAAAGACAAAGAAGGGGCTAATGAAGCAAAAGCTTTATATGCTAAACAATGTGTTTCTTGTCACGGAAAAAAAGGTCTTGGTGATGGGTCAAAAGCAGCAGATTTAAAAGGAGATGTTGGCGACTTCACAACGGCAGCATTCCAAAAACAAACGGATGGCGAAATTTTTTATAAAATGACAGAAGGTAAAGATGAAATGCCAGCTTTCAAGAAAAAAATAGCAACTGACGAAGATCGATGGCTTATAGTTAACTACTTAAGAACGTTGAAAAAATAATTATTAGAAAGGCTCAAAATTAAATTTTGAGCCTTTATTTTTAAGATTAATATCAAACATTTATAAGATATTTTCTACTTTAAAAGATAGTATAAGTATTTAATCGAATTTGAAGCTTTTTATGATGTAATATTATTTGTAAATAAATATATTTATAATCTAAAATAATATTACAATAATAGAATTATGAAAAAATATCATCATATAAAAAGTTATAAAAGAAAATCTATTTTCTTAAGGCTATTTATAATTGTATTATTTTTCTCTTTTCAAATTACAATTGGTCAAAGTTATAGAAACGCAAAAGCATACATAAATGACTTTGGTAAAAATGAATTATTCGTTAAAGAATCTTTAATGGAATATTCTACTGCTATAATTGACGCAAGTCCAGATGCTAGAGTACAAAACACTTTAGAAAGAATTTATACTAAACTAGAGGAGATTAACGTAAACCTTTTAAAAAATGATATTGGTATTGCAGGGGATACTAATTTGAGAGATTCATTTATCAAATTAAATAATAAAACAATAACTCTACTTAAAAACAAATCATTAAAACTAAACGATTATAAAGCTCAAAGCGGTTTAGGCTATTCCGATATTTATAAAAACTTTGCCTATAAAGAATCCGAAATATCCAAATATTATTCAGAAATTTTAAATTATGAAAGTTCAAAAAAAGAATTTGGATTAAAGTATAAAATTCTAATACGAAATTATAACAAAAAAAATGTTTTTGAGTATAATGCATATCAAAACCTTATTTTCTATAAATTAAATGTACTAGACGAAAAATTAACTCAACTATTTAAATATAGAAATACACAAGATGTAATTGAATGCACCAATTTCATGACAAGTTTAGCCGAGGAATCATTGATAAAAACCGATATTTATAAAAATGACTTCACTGATACTTCATTAAATGATATTAATATTGAATTTGTGAATTTTATGATTAAGCAAAATGAAACTCTTCTACCTTTATATCAGCAATATATAACTGTTTATGAAGATTTTCAAAAATTTAAAAATAAATTCTTAGAAGATAATAATTCCATAAAAGTTGAAGATTATAATAATGAAGTGAAGAGATATAATGACATAAAAAATATTTTTTTTAATAGTTTACATGAAAACCAATTAGAAAAAATTGAGTTATTAAAACGTTGGTATATAACAAATAGTAACTTCTTAAAAAACAATATTCAGTTTGAAGATTTGTATGAGAAGTTTAGCAATATTGATTAATCTTAACATTGATAAGTGTTATCTTTATATTTAAATCTCTCACAAATTAAAATTTGATGTAGTTTACCTTAATTACAACTCTTTTTATCGATTTTACATACTACACCTTTTTCTTTTAATTAAATTTATGATACAATAAATTTGTAATTCATTACAAATAATTAATGAAAAGCTTTAAAATGAAACTAAAATATTCAATATATGGTTTCGTCTATCTATTAGTTTTTCTGCAATCTGGGGAAATTCAATCTCAAAATTACAGAACACCTACGGCTTATATGGATGATTTTGAAAAAAATGAATCCTATGTTAAAGAATCCTTGATAGAGTATTCTACATCTGTTCTCTATAATTATAAAGATTCGAGAACAAATTCTACATTAGAAAGAATATACAAAAAACTAGAGGCTATCAATACAAACCTAATAAAAAATGATATTGGTTATTTGGGAGACACGAGCTTAAGGGATGCTTTTTTAAAAATGAATAATAGTACAATTACGCAACTAAAAAACAAATCTTTAAGACTGAATGATATTGAAGATAAAAAATCATTAGATTTTTCGGAAATTATAAGATGCTTCGCAATAAGACACCAAGAGATTGTAAATTACTATTCAATAATTGTAGATTATTCTAATTGCAAACGTATTTTTAGCAAAAAAAACAAAATTGAAACAGATAGATATTTCAACAATAAAAACTTATTTGAATATGATGCACATCAAAGTCTAATTTTCTTTAAATTAAATGTTTTAGATGCTAAATTATGTGATCTATTATTGACTACTGATGCTGAAAATGTAAGTAAATGTATATTTTATTTAAATCAAGTTTGTGAGGAATCCAAAATACAAACAGAAAAATATAAAAAAATTTATATAGATCATTCATTAAACAATGCCAACATAGAATACATAACATTTCTAGTATATCAAAATGAAAAGCTGATTCCTTTATACAAAGATTATATACAGATAGTAAACAAATTAAACATTTTAAAAAAGAATTTAAATAATAAGAATGAAATTGAAATTGAAAATTATAACGAAGAAGTTCGATTATTAAATAGTAGTAAAAATACTTTTTTTGATAGTTATAATAGCATACAAATTCAAAAAAAAGAATTAATAGATAAATGGCAAAAACTAAAAAGTAACTTCTATAAAAAAAATTTATAATTTAAAACTTAATATAATTATTTTAACAATGAAATTTTATCGATAAACTCATCAAATAAATAAGTTGAATCATGTGGTCCTGGACTTGCCTCAGGATGGTATTGTACGGAAAAACAATCTTTTGATTTCATTCTCATTCCAGCGACCGTATTATCATTAATATGATAATGAGTAATTTCTAAATCTTCATGTTTCTCCAGTTCGTCTCTATTAACAGCAAAACCATGATTTTGAGAAGTTATTTCACCTCTACCAGTTAACAAATTCATTACAGGGTGATTAATCCCACGATGACCATTAAACATTTTATAAGTAGAAACTCCATTTGCCAAACCAATTATTTGATGTCCTAAACAAATTCCAAAAACTGGTTTTTCAGATAGAATCATTTGTTTTGCAGTTTCCTGAACTTCAATAAGTGGTTCAGGGTCACCTGGTCCATTTGATAAAAAAAATCCATCTGGATTGAATTCTTTTAACTCTTCAAAATTGGTGTTATATGGGGAAACTTTAATGTAACAATCTCGTTTAGCAAGATTTCTTAATATGTTCCGTTTAATTCCTAAATCTAATGCAGCAATTTTATACATTGCATTTTCATTTCCATAGAAATAAGGTTTACTTGTAGAAACTTTAGAAGCCAATTCTAAACCTTTCATGTTAGGAACATTTGCTAATTGCTTTTTAAGTTCTGTAATTGAAGTTCCATCTGTTGATATTACAGAATTTTGTGCTCCATTATCACGAATATAGCTAACAAGAGCTCTAGTATCTACATCTGAAATGCAAACTAAATTTTGTTTTTCAAAATAATCATAAAGATTACTTTCAGAATTTGGTCGAGAATGATTAAAACTGAAATTTTTACAAACCAATCCTGAAATCATTATTTTCTCAGATTCGACTTCATCAACATTCACGCCATAATTTCCAATATGTGGATTAGTAGCTACCATTATTTGTCCAAAATAAGAAGGATCTGTAAAGATTTCTTGGTAACCTGTCATTCCTGTATTGAAACAAACTTCTCCAAAGGTTGTGCCTGAAATTCCGATAGATTTTCCGTAAAAAATAGTTCCATCAGCAAGTAATAAAATGGCTTGTGGTCGTGTTGTGTATTTCATTTTGTGTTAGTAGTTGTATTGCAAATTTAGAATATTCTAGTTGAATAATAAAGCTGAATTATTAGAGTTTATAAACAATCCAACAGTTGTCATTTAGGCTTATCAATGGTGAAAATGGATGCCTCATAAGTCTATAAACATTAGCTTCTGATTCTTAAAGAATCCAAAATTAGCATTTAAACATAAAAAAAAGGATAAACTCAAAAGTTTATCCTTAATATTTATGAAATTGAATACATTATTCTGCTGATTCAGTAGTTTCTTCAGAAGAAGTTTCTGCATCTTCATTAGCTTTTGTTTCAGCTGCAGGAGTTTCAGTTTTTTTAGCTTTTCCACCACGACGGCTTTTAGCTTTTTTCTCCTCTTTTTTACCACCATTGTAAATTTCATTGAAATCTACTAACTCGATCATAGCCATATCAGCATTATCACCTAAACGGTTTCCAACTTTGATGATACGAGTGTATCCACCTGGACGATCACCAACTTTAGCAGCTACTTCTCTAAAAAGTTCAGTAACTCCATATTTGTTACGTAAGTAAGCGAAAACGATACGTCTGTTGTGAGTAGTATCTTCTTTTGATTTTGTTATAAGCGGCTCAACGAATTGTTTAAGTGCTTTTGCTTTAGCAACAGTTGTGTTAATACGTTTGTGCTCAATTAATGAACAAGCCATATTAGCTAACATAGATTTTCTATGTCCAGTCTGTCTGCTTAAGTGATTGAATTTTTTTCCGTGTCTCATTTTAAATGCTATTTAATTTGAATAAAGAAACTAGTCTTTATCTAATTTATATTTTGACAAATCCATTCCGAAAGTTAAATTTTTAACTGCAACTAGTTCGTCTAATTCTGTTAAAGATTTTTTACCGAAGTTACGGAACTTCATTAAGTCGTGTTTGTTAAAAGAGACAAGGTCTCCTAATGTATCAACTTCAGCTGCTTTTAAGCAATTTAGTGCTCTAACAGATAAATCCATGTCGACAAGTTTAGTTTTAAGCAATTGTCTCATATGTAATGACTCTTCATCATAAGAATCTGTTTGAGCGATTTCATCTGCCTCAAGAGTGATTCTCTCATCTGAAAATAACATAAAGTGGTGAATTAATACTTTTGCAGCTTCTGTAAGAGCATCTTTTGGATTAATAGAACCATCAGTTTTAATTTCAAAAACTAATTTTTCATAATCTGTCTTTTGCTCAACACGGAAATTTTCGATAGTATATTTCACGTTTTTAACTGGAGTAAAGATAGAATCTGTAAAGATTGTACCAATCGCAGCATTTTGCTTTTTGTTTTCTTCTGCAGGAACGTATCCTCTACCTTTTTCGATTGTTAATTCCATATTAAAATTAACTTTCGGATCAAGATTACAGATAACTAATTCTGGATTCAAAACTTGAAAACCAGAAATAAATTTTTGAAAATCACCAGCTGTAATTTGCTCTTTACCAGTTATAGATATAGTTACTGATTCGTTATCAATGTCATCTATTTGACGTTTAAACCGAACTTGTTTAAGACTAAGGATAATTTCAGTAACATCTTCAACAACTCCTGAAATAGTAGAAAACTCATGCTCTACACCATCTATTCTTGTTGATGTAATAGCATAACCTTCTAAAGCAGAAAGCAAAACTCTTCTAAGTGCATTACCAACAGTTAATCCGTAACCAGGTTCCAAAGGTCTGAACTCAAACTTACCTTCAAAATCGGTTGAATCGATCAT
>Ga0214246_1000481_pt1 | contig 10674 bp, 10 predicted proteins | sample TroBogypolimnion_41_FD_153084 | JGI IMG/M metagenome (GOLD analysis project Ga0214246, IMG submission 153084) | Freshwater microbial communities from Trout Bog Lake, WI - 29MAY2009 hypolimnion | ecosystem: Environmental > Aquatic > Freshwater > Lake > Hypolimnion/Profundal zone | place: Trout...
CGTTGTTATCGGCGCAGGTATCGCGATCGCCAAATACCGCACCGTTCCTGAGATCGCTCCAGAGAAGGTCTCTATCTTTACCAAGATTGCTCGCAAGGATCTTTATCAAGATGACTTCAACAATGCGGTCTTGGTCAAGCCTGGTGCCGCACTTACCGAGGGATTGGTTCTTACCGATAACAGAGTTATCGATGGTGCAGTGCGCCTCGTCGGTTGGGTTATCAGCGAGATCTCTGATGTCTTACGCAAGATTCAAAATGGATACGTGAGGTCATACGCACTCACTATGTTTGTAGGCGTCTTCATAGGTGCCCTTATTCTCTGGGTGGTCACTCAATGAACTTACTAACGCTCACCATTCTCTTGCCGTTGGTTGGTGTCTTAGCTCTTGCTATTGCACCACGTGAAAATACCAAGAACATCAAATTAATTGCGCTTGGCTCCTCAGTCATTACTTTGATTAGCTCGATCTTGATGCTGACCAAGTACAAATTTGGGGTCCAAGGATTTCAACTGGTCTCCTCTCACTCTTGGTTTAAAGTTTTCAACATCAACTACGCCGTCGGAATCGATGGATTGGCGCTCGTACTTATTCTCCTTACAACGGTGTTGGTACCAATCGTTGTTGTTGGTGGATGGAACGAGGCAGAGAACGGTCGTTGGAGCGTCAAGACTTTCTATATCTTGATCTTGGTTCTTGAGACATTTATGGTGGCAGTGTTTGCCGCTACCGATGTCTTCTTGTTCTACGTGATCTTCGAGGCGATGCTCGTTCCGGTCTATTTCTTAATCGGTGGCTTTGGACGAGGGGATCGCGGTGCTGCCGCTCTCAAGTTCTTGCTCTACAGCCTCTTTGGCGGACTTCTGATGCTCGCCGCAGTAATTGGAATTTTTGTCATCTCCGTACATCAGGGACATGCCTCATTTGATGTAACTCAACTTTCACACTTAAAGATCAGCCATAACACTCAAGATTGGCTCTTCTTAGGATTCTTTATCGCTTTTGCTATTAAGGCACCGCTCTTCCCATTCCATACCTGGCTTCCTGCAGCAGCTCGCTCTGCAACCCCTGGAACATCCATTCTGGTGCTTGGAGTGCTGGATAAGGTCGGTACTTACGGAATGATCCGCTTCTGTCTCGCTCTCTTCCCGGAAGCAACCAAGACTTTTGCACCGTACATCATCGTGTTAGCACTTATCTCAATTATCTACGGCGCATTCCTCGCTATCGGTCAGAAAGATCTGAATTCGTTGATCGCATTTACCTCGATCTCGCACTTCGGATTTATCGTTCTCGGAATTTTCGCTCTTACGAGCCAAGGCATCACCGGTGCAAGTTTGTACATGGTTAACCATGGATTCTCGACCGCTGCACTCTTCCTCGTTGGTGGTTGGATGATTGAACGTCGCAACTCCACTCAGGTCGCAGATTTTGGAGGCCTGCAGCGCATCACTCCAGTGATGGCATGGTCCTTCTTTATTGCAGGACTTTCTGCTCTTGCACTTCCCGGCCTATCAAGTTTCGTAAGTGAGTTCCTCGTCCTGCTTGGAACATTCACACGTTATCCAGCGGCAGCAGTTGTAGGAACGCTCGGAATCATCTTGGCTGCGCTCTATGTTTTGATTCTGGTTCAGCGCGCACTCCATGGCCCACTGCAAGAGGGAAATGAAGATACGCCAGATTTGAATCTACGTGAGAAGGTAGCGATTGCTCCTGTGATTGTTGCTCTCGTTGTACTTGGTTTCTATCCAAAGCCTGCGATTCATACGATCAACCCTATGACGAGCCAAGTTTTGTCACAGGTTCACGTCAGTGACCCAACTCCATTGGCAGGTAAATAATGCTTAGTACACCCGCACTTAATTACAATTTACTTGCACCGATTCTTATCGTTTTAGGTGGAGCACTCCTTGGCGTACTGGTCGAAGGTTTTGTAGCTCGCGCATATCGCGCTCGCCTGCAAATCATCATTGCACTCCTCACCGTTGCGACCGCTTTCGGTTGGGTGATCTCTATTAGGGCCGCAGTTTCACAGACCGCTGCTATTGATTCTGTTTCTACAGATGCAGCCGGTACCTTCCTGCAGGGAACCATTCTCGTTCTTGCATTTGTGGCGCTGCTCTTCTTTACTCAGAACGATCACTTTGCTCCGCAGGCATCAGCCCTTCCAGGTTCATCGGAAGAGAAAGAGGCGACCCTTTCAGGCGTCCAGATGACAGAGATCTACCCACTTGTCCTCTTTGCAATCTCTGGAATGTTGCTCTTCCCGGTTGCTCACGACCTGATCACGCTCTTTGTCGCGCTCGAAGTTCTCTCCATTCCGCTCTACATCATCACCGGTCTAGCGCGCCGCCGCCGCTTGCTCTCACAAGAAGCAGCTCTTAAGTATTTCTTGCTTGGTGCTTACTCTTCAGCCTTCTTCCTCTTCGGCGGAGCTTTCTTATACGGCTTCTCGGGCAGCCTCTCACTTGGAACTATTAGAACCGCAGCCCAGACCCCAGGCGCCAATCACATTTTCTTATTCCTTGGGCTGATCTTTGTATCAGTCGGCCTGCTCTTTAAAGTTGGAGCGGTTCCCTTCCACTCGTGGACTCCCGATGTCTACCAAGGTGCGCCAACTCCGGTCACCGGTTTCATGGCTGCTTGCACAAAGGTGGCCGCATTTGGAGCCATGTTCCGTATCTTCGTTGTGGCCTTCGGCGCTATTCAGAGCGATTGGCGTCCCGTCTTTGTTGCAATAGCTACTGTGACGATGGCCGGCGGAGCAATCGCCGCGATCTCGCAACGCGATGTAAAGCGGACCCTGGCATATTCTTCAATTACCCATGCTGGATTCTTGTTATCCGGCGTCATTGCCCTGAGCCAAATTGGCCTCACCTCCATGCTGTTCTATTTAGTGGCATATGGTTTTGCAACCATCGGTGCCTTTGGAATCGTGACCTTGGTTCGTGACTCCACAGGCGAGGTAAACGATCTCAATCGTTGGGCAGGTTTGGCGAAGAAGTCGCCGCTGGTTGCCACCGCATTCTCGCTATTCCTGTTGAGCTTCGGTGGAGTTCCACTGACCGCAGGATTTATTGCAAAGTTCTCTATCTTCACCGCGGCATATGACAGCGGAAATATCGCAATCGTTGTAGTCGGTGTGCTCTCAAGTGCGATTGCGCTCTTCTTCTATCTCAGAGTTATTTTGATTATGTTCTTCAAAGAGCCAACCGACGAGACCGTGACTGTTGCCGTACCCTCATTTATGGTGAGCGCAGGAATTGGAATCTGCTTTATCGCAACCTTGGTTTTGGGTGTTTATCCAGATCTCGTCTTTAACCTGCTGCGTCTTCCAACGCTTCTTGTTCCTTAAACTTTAGAGTTAATCCCCAGTTACTTCACTGAAGGGATTTGATTCTCCACGAGGTTCAGGATGGTCATAGAAATCTTGAATGATCGGAATAAGTAGGTGGGGCTTCACCTTGTGAGTTGCGTGCGGTGAACCGGGAATAATTGCCAGACGCCCATTAGGTAAGGCCTGGAAGAGATCAACGCCGTGGTGTGGGTCAAACGGTTCATCATCGCCATTAACAACAAGTACAGGACAGGTGATCGTACCCAGCTCTTCGAGAGTCATGTTGGGCTCGCTCTCCCAGACCTCGTAAGCCTTGTGAATAATACGATCAAGTGTTTCAGGTGAATCTGGGGAACGCTCGGCAAATTCGGCGCGATTCTCATCGGTAATGATCACTTCGCCACCCAAGGTCAGGCCGGCATCCCAGGTGTAATTCGTACCCGTGGCGATAATCGAGAGCACGAGATCTGGTCTCTTGATCGCCACCATGAGGGCGATAATTCCGCCATCGCTATGACCGAGTAGGTGAGTGGGTCCGCCAATGACATCCTCGATGTACGCGATCGCCTCATCGCGTTGGAAAACAAAGTGATAAAAGCCCTCACGAATTCCCGTTCTTCCATGGGCAGTTCGGTCGTATCCATAGACATAGAAACGATCCTGCACCGCAGGCAGAATGTGGAGATCAAAGTTTTCGGTAGCGCTCAGGCCTCCGTGAAGGAGAAGCAGAGGATCACCTACGGCTGGATACTCAACGCTCCACGTTTGGTGACCGCGCAGATTGATGTAGGCCATTGTTGTGTAAGGGGTTAGCGCTCTTTAGAGGGAATCCATGATGTGGCGATTGCCGCGATCGAAGGTCAGGTAGTTCCAGCTCCAATCGGCGATGGTGCCGATCCGATTGCGTCCACCCATTAAGTAGAAGAGGTGCAGGAAGAGCCAGCCAAACCAAGCAATGGGACCGCTGATCTTCAACTTCTTCACCTGAATGATCGCCTTGTGGCGGCCAATGGTGGCCATGGAACCTTTATCTTTGTAGACAAACTCTTTAAGAGGTTGGCCCTTTGCAACTCGCTTGATCTGCTCTGCAACGAAGCGACCTTGTTGCATTGCAACAGGAGCAACCTGTGGCAGGAAGCGACCATTTTCGCCGCGCGCACCTGCGCAGTCTCCTACCGCCCACACATATGGGTAGTTGGAGATCTGCAGAGTCTGATCGGTCTTAAGTCTGAAACCCTCTGTTGGGACGTTGAGGTTATAGATGGCAGGTGCGCTGGTTACTCCGGCAGCCCAGACCACGATATGCGCTCGCATGGAAGTTCCATCGACAAAATTAATCTGTCCCGACTCTAGAGATTTCACCGCGGTCTTCAGCATGAGATTTACGCCGAGTTTTTGGAGTTCGTTTTGAGTCTTGTCGGTAAGCGATTGATCAAACATAGGGAGGACTCGAGGACCTGCCTCAACGAGGTAGACATCGATATTTGCTGCCGCCTCAGCCTGATCGTTTCGGAGTGGACCCTTAATCAACTCTCCGAGTGCTCCGGCCATTTCCACACCCGTTGGGCCACCGCCAACAACAACAATCTTGAGGCGTGTGTCATCTTGGAAGCGACAGAGGTCTTCATAGCGACGCATGATCTCCGATCGGATGGTGAGTGATTCGTGAATTGACTTCATTCCTAGTCCAAATTCGTGGACGCCTGGAATGCCAAAATCAGCCGTTACAGAGCCGAGGGCAACAACGAGATGATCAAATGGAATTACCTCGCTGCTATCGAGTTTGACCGTCTTGTTCTTATGATCGATCGAGATGGGTGAACCCATGTGGAAGCGGCCCCCTGCTTTGCGCAGCGCTCCACGGATTGGATAGGCAATGTGATCTGCGGCAATTCCAGCTGTTGAAACCTGATAGAGAAGCGGGAGAAATGTCTGGTAGTTATTGCGATCAACAACCGTGATATCGGCATCGTGGCCAAGCGCCTCTGCGGCTGCAAGGCCTCCAAAGCCTCCGCCAAGGATTACTACGCGCGGTTTCGCCATGAGATTTTTCCTTTTTCTACACTCAATGTGACTTGAAACTGGCCACTTATCGGTTCGCCTACCAACTCTGGTTTCGAATATCCGAATCTATCTTCACAGTCTACTGTGTATCAGGTGAAGGGTATTCCTGAAGTTCGAAAGGTACTTGTGACCGGCGCCTCAGGTTATGTAGGAAGTCGGCTCGTAACCACGCTCCTTAATCAAGGCGCAGCAGTGCGAGTGCTGGTTCGAGATCCAGCGAAGATAGTGGGTCAACCCTGGTACTCCCAGGTTGAGGTGGCCGTGGGTAGTGCCACCGAATATGAATCCATCCGGGCTGCGCTTTCAGGAATTCACACCGCTTTCTATTTATTGCACTCGATCGGCGCTGGTCCACGATTTGATGAGGTCGAGCAGAATATGGCCCTTACCTTTGGGCAGGCTGCACATGATGCGGATGTCTCTCAGATTATTTATCTCGGTGGAATTTTTACAACTGGTGGTCACAAGGCGAGTCAACACTTAGCCTCGCGCGCTAATACGGGTGCCTGCCTCGCAAAATTTGATGTGCCTGTTTTACAAATTCGTGCCGGAATTATTATCGGTTCGGGCTCTGCCTCTTTCGAAATGATTCGTCACATGACGCACAGGTTGCCGATAATGATTACCCCCAAGTGGGTAAATAATCGAACGCAGCCAATCGCGATTCGTGATGTGTTGTACTACTTATCGCAGGCCGCCTCCCTGATAACACCGCAATCAGGTACGTACGATATTGGCGGGCCCGACATATTTACTTACGCAAACTTAATTGAAGAGTTTGCCGCTGTTGCCAATCTGCGAAAGCGCATCATCATCAAAGTTCCCTTTCTCTCGGTCTGGCTCTCGAGTTTATGGATTGGTCTTGTAACGCCAGTCCCGGTAGCTCTTGCCCGACCACTTGTGGGTTCGCTTATTAATGAATCAATGGTCGATCAACGACATAGTATTTCAACACTTATCCCACCGCCATCAAACGGATTACTAACGGTAGATAAGGCCTTTGAACTAGCGCTTTCAAAGGTGGAACACAATGAAGTCGAATCTCGCTGGTCAGATGCGAGCGCTTTTATGCCTCCGTGGCAGAAGACGCAATCAGATCCCGCATGGGCGGGTGATGCTGAATATCACGATGATCAAATCATTTACTCAGATGCATCGTTGGATTCTCTGTGGCGCAGCATCGAAGAGATTGGTGGATCGCGAGGTTGGTATGGAGCTGACTTCCTGTGGTGGTTGCGCGGATTGCTTGATCGAATGATTGGTGGAGTTGGTTTGCGTCGCGGTCGCCGCGATCCACATTTCTTACGTCAGGGTGAGAGCTTAGATTTTTGGCGAGTGGAAAGTTTGCAGACAAATTATGAACTGACTTTGTATGCCGAGATGATTCTGCCCGGCAAGGCATGGCTGAAATTTACAGTCGATGAAGTGAACCACGATGGTCGCCTAATGCGGCGACTCGTTCAAAGGGCGAGTTTCCAACCCAAGGGATTAGGGGGACGTCTTTACTGGGCTCTGGTGCTTCCTTTTCATCGATTGATCTTTCCCACCATGGTGCGAAATATTGAGAAAGAGGCACTTCGCAAGGATGGCGCCCGGTAGCAACACGAAAAAGGTTTGCGGTGCTCCTCGCTGAATTGTCGGGGAATTGATTTAGTATCTAGGTATGGAACTTCAGGGATCGCCTGCTCCGCTTCAACCCGAGTCGGGTCTCACAGACCTAGAAGTTCGAATCCTGGAATTTGAAAAGCAGTGGTGGCGTCATGCAGGCGCTAAAGAGTCCTCCATCAAGGAGCTCTTTGACCTCACCCCTCCTGCCTACTACCAACTTCTCAATAACCTGATCGACCGTGAGGCTGCCCTTTTGAGCCAGCCCATGCTGGTCAAGCGCTTGCGTCGCCTCCGGGAGGCCCGTACCGAGGCCCGCGCCGCCGGTTTTCGCCTCTAATTCACCTCAACTTCGCCCAAGTAGCCCCCACATCCCACCTTCTCGTTTGGCAGCCCGCTGGGGCTTTCGCTAGAGTTTGGTTAGCACTCTCGCCCTGACTCTGCTAATTAGCGGGGTATGCGAGCGGTGGAACTCCAAAATTGCTAGATAAATAGATGAAAAGGGAGCACATCATGGCCATTGCCATTAAGCCACTTGAAGATCGTATTGTCGTAAAGGCCAACGCGGCCGAGCAGACCACAGCCTCAGGTCTGGTTATCCCAGATACCGCAAAAGAGAAACCTCAGGAAGGCACAGTGGTTGCTGTAGGACCAGGTCGTTTTGAAGATGGCGTCCGTACTCCGGTAGATGTAAAAGTTGGCGACGTCGTTCTGTACAGCAAATACGGCGGAACTGAAGTCAAGTACAACAACGAGGAGTACCTCGTTCTCTCTGCCCGCGATGTACTAGCAGTCATTGAGAAGTAACCGACATGGGTAAAACTATTTCCTTCGACGAGAACGCTCGTCGCGCGATGGAGCGCGGCGTAAATATCCTCGCCGACACCGTCAAAGTAACACTCGGCCCTCGTGGTCGTAACGTCGTTCTTGCTAAGGGTTATGGCGCACCACTCATTACAAACGATGGCGTCACGATTGCCAAGGAGATTGAACTAGAAGATCCAGCAGAAAATATGGGCGCTCAGCTCGTAAAGCAGGTTGCTGAAAAGACCAACGATGTTGCCGGTGATGGAACAACCACTGCAACAGTTTTGGCACAAGCGATGGTTAAAGAGGGGCTACGCAACCTCGCCGCTGGTGCACAGCCTATGGATCTAAAGTTTGGTATCGAGGCTGCAGTTAAGGCAATCTCTGAAGAGCTAAAGAAGAACTCCACCCCTGTCTCTGGCAAAGATCAGATTGCAGATGTAGCAACTATCTCTGCACAAGATCGAGCAATCGGAGATCTCATCGCAGAAGCGATGGACAAGGTCGGTAAGGATGGAGTCATAACCGTTGAAGAATCTTCTACAACTGGTCTTGAACTCGATTTCACCGAAGGTATGCAATTCGATAAGGGTTACATCAGCCCTTACTTTGTAACCGATTCAGATCGCATGGAGACAGTTCTTGAAGATGCCTTCATCCTGATCTCGGGACAGAAGATCTCCGCACTCTCAGAGATCCTTCCAGTTCTCGAAAAGGTTGCTCAAGCAAACAAGCCACTTTTGATTATCGCTGAAGATGTTGAGGGTGAAGCTCTCTCAACATTGGTAGTCAATCGCATGCGCGGAACCTTCACTTCAGCCGCTGTAAAGGCACCTGGATTCGGAGATCGTCGCAAGGCGATGCTGCAAGATATTGCCATTTTGACCGGTGGCCAGGTCATCACTCCTGAGGTCGGACTTAAGTTGGATCAAGTAACTCTTGAACTTCTTGGTAAGGCCCGTCGTGTTGTTATCACAAAGGATGCCACCACGATCGTTGATGGAGCAGGCGATACCACCGAAGTTGCTAACCGCGTCAACGAGATCCGTAATGAACTCGCAACAACTGATTCTGAATGGGATCGCGAGAAGTTGCAGGAGCGCGTTGCGAAGCTCGCTGGCGGAGTATGCGTAATCAAGGTTGGCGCACACACTGAAGTTGAACTCAAGGAGAAGAAGCACCGCCTTGAAGATGCAATCTCAGCAACCCGCGCAGCAGTTGAAGAAGGCATCGTTGTGGGTGGAGGAGCTGCTCTTGTTCACGCAGCTGCCGCTATTCAAAATGATCTTGGCTTTGAAGGAGATCGTGCCGTCGGTGTACGCCTAGTCCGTAAGGCATGCGATGAGCCACTACGTTGGATTGCAGAGAATGCCGGACATGAAGGCTATGTCGTCGTCGCCAAAGTTCGCACCTTGGGTGCAGATGAAGGCTTCAACGCAGCGACGGATGAGTACGAAGATCTCGTCAAGGTTGGCGTTATCGATCCAGTGAAGGTGACGCGTTCTGCGCTCGCCAATGCTGCCTCGATTGCTGCAATGTTTATCACCACTGAAGTTCTCGTATTTGAGACTCCGGAAGATGAGCAACGGGAACAAGCAATCGCAGCAGGTCACTCACATGGACCTGGCGGACACAGCCACTAATTACTAGGTCACCATAAAGGCCCCTCGGTTTTTAAAACCTGAGGGGCCTTTATGGTTCTATGGAGCCGTCTTGGGTGTAGGCGCGACCTTTTAAGCAGTAGCCGGTTTGTGGATTTGTAATAGAAGTGTGCGTTGCTAAGTTCGAAATCGCTATTCCATATTGATCGTAAACCGATTCGCGTCTGCCATCTGTCGCCGCAAAACACCAAGTCTGATATCCGGGAGAGAAAGAGCCGGTGACTTTAATTGGTAGTCGGAGTGAATTCACCGTAGTTTTATAAGAAATATTTGATGCTGGGCTGGTTTGTAAAATTAGTGAGGATGAACTCTGAAGAGTTATTGATCCGTACGATTTGGCAGTAGTCAGAGCCTTTACATTCTCAGCGCTAGTAAGTCGACTAAATATCTCAGTCGTAACTGCAGAAAATTTCTTATCTACCGATCCGACACTGCTTTCGTGTATCGCACCTGGTACTACCAGGAGTATTCCAAAGAGGAACAATCCAATAATTGAGGGGACTTTCCGAATATGAATATTTTGCAGAATGATTTGCAAAGGTAATACAACAAAGGAAGAGAGCGACATTATTATGATGAGTACGCCGACAATGCCCATCGCCCCAATGATGATGTTCATTAACAGACCACTTCCTACTGCTCGAGAATTTCGCGGAGGAAATTAGTTTGCTAAGGCTAGCCTCGAAAAGCTTACGAAGCTGGCGTTAAAGCGATCTCGCGGCGACTTAAACGCTCATTCTGTTCGATGATGTGAAGGCGATCATCTTCTGAGAGACCGCCCCAAATTCCATAGGGCTCTTGGACAGCTAGAGCATGCTTGCGGCAAGCCTCAATAACGGGGCAGGTAGCGCAGACAGCTTTGGCGGCTGCCTCACGGTTTGTGCGACGAGGTCCTCGCTCTCCATCAGGATGGAAGAACATCTCGGTAGGTAGATCGCGGCAGGCGCCTTGATACTGCCATTCCCACTCTGAAGCGACGGGACGGGGTAGACGTGAAATCTCAGCCATGGACATTCCTCCTTGCTTGGAGTTGCACTCTACAATCGTTTCATAGGTTGTTCAAGTCCCGAAGATGTGATTTGAGAGATAACACTCTGCACAAGTAACAATTCAAGTGGCAGAAATAGTCCCGTTCCATGACTATTAGCGCATGTCTCCTGAGTCACAAATCTCCGCTGCCGCTGAGGTTGCCAACCCTG
>Ga0214246_1000486_pt1 | contig 10628 bp, 17 predicted proteins | sample TroBogypolimnion_41_FD_153084 | JGI IMG/M metagenome (GOLD analysis project Ga0214246, IMG submission 153084) | Freshwater microbial communities from Trout Bog Lake, WI - 29MAY2009 hypolimnion | ecosystem: Environmental > Aquatic > Freshwater > Lake > Hypolimnion/Profundal zone | place: Trout...
GTATATCTAAAGGATTTATTTTAGCAGGTAGAGTAGAATAAAAATCATTTAACTTATCACCTTCTAAAGTTTTAAAGTTTTCATGAGTATTATAGCTAAAATACCAATCTGTAGGAGTTTCATGACCAAACTTTTCACACCAAGGTTTTACCCAAGATATGATACAATCATCAAGATCTGTTCCTATTTTAGGCATAGTCATTATTGTATGTAACCTATCATCCATTTCAGGGTGATATTTATAATAAGAAACTAATCCCATAGCATTCCAGGCTACTTGAGCCATATGTAGCAATCCTGTATGATTTTTACAAGTTCCTGTTTGACAATCAGGACAATTAGGATCAAAATCAAAATCTTTTCCTTTTTCAAAAGCTAGTAAATGCCTTTTCAAAGAAGCTACCATTTTAGACCATTTCATTCCTTGTAGCCAATTATTATCAGCATATTTTTCTGCTCCTTTAGTAAATACTTTAGCTAGTTGCTCAATAGCATAAGGCTCAAGTAAATCCATACGAATTTTACCTTGATTATATCTTAATCCTTTATCTTCATTCATATTAATTGTATTTTATTTGTAATACTTGGTTTACCGTAGTTAATGCCATAGGAATTAACCAATTAACATTTGGTAAAATAGGAAAATATTTTATATGATCTTCTCTTTCTGGATTAAATAAATCTAATACCATTGGTATTTCTGTTTCTACCACTCTAGCATCATATAGCGAATTATTAAAAGCTTTATAACAATATATTCTATAAGTTGAGCCAATTTTAGTCCCAGTTTTATTTTCAGTTTCTGTACCATCTATAATGCAAAATAATTCCCAATCTGAAATTTTAGTATCAATTCCTGTTTCTTCTTTAAATTCTCTAATTTGTGTATCTAAAGAAGTGGAATCATTTGGTTCTTGTTTTCCTCCAATACCATTTAGTTTTCCTGCTTGCCATTCTAGTCTATCTTTCTGTATTAATAAGACTTCTTGCTTATTTTCAGAAAACATAAAACCTAGTGTATAATTTTTCATGCTTATAAAGTTAAGAAAAATCAGGGAAACTAAAAAGTAATTTCCCTGATTTTAATAATTATTAACTATTCTACGTTTATTACTCTTTTTTTAAGTACTTCAGGTATTGTAGTTATTTCTTTTTGTAATATCTGTAAAGTTTCTTCTGAAAGATCCATTACTAACCTATGTTCTTTTAATTCTGTAGGAGTATTAGTCTTAATAAGACTTTTTAATTCCTTAAGAGAATCCTTGTAATATTCATCTCCTAATTCAAGAGTATCAATATTATCAAGACTACCAAACTTTTCAGCTACTGCTACTGGAAAATAAGCCCAACATCTAGCTTTGCTACCATCAGAATAAGGAACAGAACAAACCTTCATAGGGTTAACCAACACTACTAAAAGAGTATCTCCACAACCATGTCCTTCTTTTGATGCAATGTGTACAAATTGTTATCTTAAGGGCTTTTTATCCCCTAATTCTATATCTTATTGGATTTGATATAGTTCGGCATATATTTTCAACCTTATTCAGGTTGTCGAATACTCTTGGTGGAATTATATTTATTCATCCACTATGCTCTACGGTGTTAAGTAGCCTATTTGCTATCTACTTACTTACCTCGGTATTGACTTTAAGAAATTTATTAAATTTTCTAGGAAGTTTAAAATTAGCATTATCATACATTTTATGTAAAAAATACATAACATTTTTATTTGTACTTAAATCTAATATAGCATATTTTTTTATGCTTTTTACTTTTCCTAGTTTAGTAAAATTTTGTATATCATTTAAAATAGTAGGATCACCATTGGTAAAAACAATTCTATAAGAATTATACTTCTTATTTATTATTCTATTGCCAAAATAACCATCACCATCAAAATAACCTCTAATAAAATGCCATTTTAACTCCTCGGAAATATTTGGAATAAACATAGGTTTATATGTTTTTCTTTCAAAAATTCCCAATTTAGCTAAATCTGATACTAATTTAGAAGATGATATTCGTAAAAATAATTGAGGCTGTCTGTTTTTAGCACTTTTAGTATTATGTAATTTCTTTATAAAAGAAAGTGGAGCAATATATTGTGCAAATAATTTTACAATATATTCATCTTGCTCTGCTATACATAATCCAATTCTATGTTTATTATACACACATCCATCTGCTACAAAAAATCCTAATAAATAGGCTTTTATTTCAGAATCAATATTTTCAAAAAAATCATGATTTACAATAATTTTTCTTTGTTCAGGATAATCAATTTTAGCTTTTCTTAATACTCTACCCATAGATACTCTATGAACATTATAATACTTTGCTATTTCAACTAATGATTTCCCTCTATTAATAAATTCTTTTATAATATCAAAATTATAATTAGGTTGTATTCCTTTTGTCATATTTTTGGTTTTTACTTAATAGTAACCAAAGGTACAACTTAATTTTGATATTTCCAAATATTTTCACCGATTTTACTCGATTTTTTAACCTAAATTGTTAAATTAATTTAGGGGGCTACACGTTAACCCACTAGAACAAGCTTGGTGATTATCCCAATCACAAAATTCTGGATTTATATTCACTTCTTTGCCTATCCTAATATCCATTTTATGTGTATGCTGATCGGTGTAAGTTTGCATAGGGATAACTACTGTTTGCTTCTCTTTAGTTTCCACAATAGTTTTTCCTTCAGAAAGTGATTGATATAGGTCATAAACATTACCAAGATCATCATATTCTTCATCAGTTTGTTCAACCTTAAACATTTTAAGTTTTTCTGCCTTATTTCTACCAATCCAAAAATTTTTTGGACTCTTCTTTTGTGATTTAACTTTTAAATAAGAGGAACTTATAAATTCAGAAAGAGCTTTATTAGGAATTTCCTTTTTAATTAATTCTGAATCATCATAATCTTCTTCATCTTCAAAATCATTTTCTACACCTCCTTTACTTACAACTCTTCTATAAGAAGCAAAGAAACCATATTTATTAATTTTTAGTTTATTATTTTGAATAAACCTAAATAAGTTTTCTCTACTTTCAGGATTAGGATTAAGACTACACCACATCCAAAAATTTTTTAATGCAATATAATAGTCTAGTGCTTCTGAATCATCATTATTAACTTTTTCTATAAGTCTGATAAATTCAGTTACTAATTTACCAGGAATAGAAAGAGTAGGTACTTCATTCAAATAAAGTACTCCATCTTTTTCAATAAAATCTCCAGAAGCTGTAAGAGTACTATACTTAGTAGACATTTCTTTAGCTATTACCATTTCTTCTTTAGCGGCTTCTATTATAATGTCCTGCTTTTTCTTTTCTTCTTCCTTTTTTTCCATGATTTCTGTCATAGTAGGAGTTGCTGTTTTTTCTACTTCTTTTTCTTTTAATTCTTGTAGTCTTCTTTCTTCCTTCTGTACTGCTATAATATTAAAGAAAAAATCTTCTACATCATGATCTGAATGTTCTTTATTAGAGACATAATCATACATTTCTTGTGTAGCATTATTAATAACTAATTGATTTCCATTAATCAATGTTATTGTTAAACTATCATTTATTAGGATAGTTTTTCTTTTTTTTGTAAACCTATCAAATAAGCCCATATTGTGTTTTTTAAATTATTAAAATGGTAAATCTTCTAATATTTCTTCTGGTTCTTCTATTTCTTCAGATACTATTTCTTCTATTATAGGGGGTTCAGTTAATAAGGTATCAACTATACCTTGTACATATTCTTGAGGATAAGAAATCATACCTGTTTGTTTTTCTTGCTTTATTAATTTAAGATACACAGCAAAGGCAAAGCTTTTAATAACTTTCTCTTCTGTATTATATTTAAAATTAAACATATTTAAGAAATCAAATTTATGAATATTTGTATAAACATTTATAAACTCTTTTATTCTATCTTTTTCTAACCAATTGTTAGAATTATAATATCTTATTTTTTTTATGATAAAAGTATCTATTATCCTATAAGCATTATTATCATGTATATAAGAATTAATTTTTTTATATCTATCATAAAATTTTTTATCCAATATATGAGTATAATCATTAAGATGGGTATCGTCCATTAAATCTATAGCATTATTTAATAATCTTTGAGTTAAATAAATAGCTATTTTTTTATTTTTAGTTTTCCAGAAATCTTCATATTTTATCCAATTATGAATAGTTTTTTTATCTATATATTTAACTAATTTATTATAATTCCTTTCAGATAAGGCTATAAGACACATTTGACATTTACTAAATAAATGTCTATTATTGTTTATCTCATCTACTAAATAATCATTTTCTAATTCTTTTTCATGTATGTATACTTTAATAGAAGATTCTTTTCTTAAATCTGTTAAGTAACAACAATAAGGATTATAGACTATAAAATTACTTTTACCTCTTTCAGGTTCTCTTATTTGAGAATAAGTAATCTGTTCTTTACTATTAATAGTAACTTTTTTTCTTTCTTTCTTTTGGCTTTCTTTCCAGTCAAAATAATCTTGAGTAGGAACTATATCATTAATAGTTAAAAATAAATCTGTATATGTTTTAACAAATCCTTGATATTCTTTAATTAATCCTCTCCATGCTTCTTTAGAATGTTTATCTAGCTTAAGAAGACCTTTATAAGTATCAGGAGAATAATATCCTGTCCTATTATGCTTTCCTAATTTTGTACTACTATGTTTTCTTATAATGTTAAAATTCTTATTTTTCCACCTAAGATAAGATAATTGTACTTTAGAGAGACTTTCTCCTGGATTTAAAAGGTAATTATCACAATAAAGATTAGAAAGACGTAAATCTTCAAATTCTTCTTTTCCTTTATATCCAAATTTAGTCTTATATGATCCTTCATATTTAGCAAATATCTTATAATCTTGTAATATATACTGAGAATTATTATGAAGATTTTCTACAGAAAGATTAGGAAAAAGAGATAAGCAAACAGTATTTAAAGTTAAATCACATATTTTTTCTAACTTTTTATCTACTTTAATAATTATTTCTTTATCATCATCTAAAGTTTGTTCCTTATATATACAAACTTGTCCAAAATTATTTCTAAAACTATTAGCTTCATCTAAGTTATTAATATTAGGAGTATTACTATTCCATTTATCAATAAAATATATACCTACCTTTTTAATTCTAGCTAAAATCATTTCCTTGGTACTAGGAGTATACATAAATGCCTCCCTAGAAGGCGTAGGCATAATACCATCCTGTAGACTAAAATTAAGCCCAATTGGCATCTTTATAGGCTCTATACCTAAAGCTTTAAAATCCAGAGCATAATATACATTATCAAGACACAAATGCATATACTGATCTTGATTCAATTCTGAGAATTTCCAATCAGGAGTTTTTATTATCTTATAATCATTATCAAAATCTCTGTACTCGTCCTCAACAAAAACTCCTTCAAAATAACATAATTGACTTTGTATTTTCTGAAGAAAGGTAAAGTAGTCTTTATCATTTTTTAAATTAATAACAATTGTGACACCATTATGATCAGTAGTAGGGTTAATATCATTTAAAGAAAATTCTGTTCCTTCTTCTCCTTTTAACATTATATAGGAATATAATGTACCTTCGTACCGAGAATGAACAAAAAAACTATCACAATATGCTAATCCTGATTTACTACCTAGTCCAAAATAACCTAGTTGATTAGCTGCACCTTCTTTAGTAGAAGATAAATATTTGCAGAATACATTTTCTATTCTTTCTGGTGATAAACCTAGACCATTATCAATAACTTTAAAAACAAAATTACCATTTTCTTTTTTAAGTTGTACTTTAATAGGAGTATTTGTTCCTGCTTCTCTTTGAGCATCAAGAGCATTACTAACATACTCCCGTACTATACTTCCTATAGGATCTTGATAAAGATTTTGTGATAATATTGCCATTAACTTTTTGTTATTGGAACTATCAATAACCATATTAATAGTACTATCTTTATCAATACCTATAATTTTATTTAATTTTTCTTCCTGTACTATCATTTTTGTAAATAGTTTTTAATTAATCTTTCTAATTCTTTTATTAAAACTGTGTCTTTATATTCTTCTTGGTGTGCTATACATTGTTCTTCATAACCTAAAAAAACTACAATAGTGGGATCTAAACTATATAAAAAATCGTTAATATAAGGCATATCCTGTTCAGCTACTGTATACTGAAAATCTTTTTTATAGACTAAAGCACACACACTAGATCTATTATTAAAACCCTTTATAGCAGCTAGAATAGGATGTTTTGGTTTTTTATTACCATTCATATTAAAGTGATTTTAATAATTCTTCTTTGCTATTATATAAGTCTCTTTCATACATACCTTGATTAATTTGAGAATGTGACACATAATAGGTTATTATTGGTAAACTACTTCCAAAGTTTCCTGTTATATTCCAGTTTACAATAGGAGCAGATGCAGGTTTATTATTTAACATAAACCAAACAATATCTTTTATACTATATTTTAATTTTATATTATTTTCCATATTATCCTCTTTTACGAGTTGTTTTTGGTGTAATAGCTTTTGATTTACTATTTATATTAAAACCAGGAAAACCTACATTATTAGGTATTTTACCTGTTTGTGTTTTAGTTACTATAGCTTTTTGTTCTTTTTTTGTAAGTTGTTTTTGACCTGCTTTCATTTTTATTATAATTTATATTTCCAAATAAATTTTCCAGCAGTTTTTGATAAACCTTTTAGACAATTTATTATAGAAGTTATTAAAATATTATTTTTTATAGAAGCCTCAGATATACTTGTATATGTAGTTTCTTCTAATGTGTTTTTATCAATTTTTATAATAGATTTTCTATTATCATAAACCCTTTTTCCCTTTAAAGCTTTAGATATATTATCTTTATGCTCTTGAGTTTTAACTAATTTTAAATGACTAATAGAAGCATTATGTTTTTGTAAATCTGTTCTTTTCTTGTTTTTATTACTTTTTCCTATTTTGAATCTATGGTTTTCTGTTAAAGGCACATTTCTTAATGTAAGCATTTGCTTGCCTTTTTGTCCAATAGACATATTAATCCTAGCTTCTATAGATTTAGGTTTTCTATTTTTTAAATTAAATTTCCCTAATAAAGCTTTAGAAATTTTATTTTTAGTTTCCTGAGTAACTATTTTCCCAACACCTCCATCTCCTCCATCTGTTAAATTTAAACCTATTGAAAATCTATTTCTATTAGAATTAAAATAGAAAATCCAATATATTTCTAATAAATCCAATAATTCAATAGAATTAATATTCTCTTGAATTATATTTCTTTCAAATATATTTTTACTATATTTATTTATTAGTTTTTTAACTATTTTTCCCCCAGAAAAATAATAAGGATTTTTTCCATTATGTTTTCCAATATATACTTCTCCTTTTTTAAAATTTTCAGTATCTTGTAATAGAGTCAATTTATAGATATATCCTTGTATCATAATACAAAGATATAAATAATAATTAACTCTAGCAAATATTTTTATTTATTTTTTTACCTTCTCTCATATTATCTATTATTTACTAGATCATTTAAATTATTAAAACCAAACTGTTCTAAAAGTATTGTACTTAAGTATAAAAAAGTTTTAGGGCATTTCTGCTGCATATTTGCTAGACCTGTTCCTATTCCTGAAAAAGGAAATACTATAGTAGTATATCCAGGAAAATTAGATTTTTTTAATATATTTACAATATCATTATCAATCCACATTTTATTTGTGATAAAATTATCATCATTCATAAATTCACCACAAGATAATTTAGTAGCTATTCCTATAGTATTACTACAAGGTCTTATACAAGCTTGTCCTCCTCTCCCTACTTTTTCTGTATTATCTCCAAATATAAATAATTTATTGGACTGCATTGTACAGTCTGTGGGATGATAATATTTATTACAGATTTCTATTTTTATTTTTTTCATTTTCTAGTTGTTCTATATGTTTTATATTATCTTCCCCACTAATTACTCGTAATAATTCCTTCTCTTGTTTTGAGTGTAGTTCTCCACTACCTCTATATCCTCCTTCAGTAATAACAGCTCTTAAAATACCTTTGCCATATTTCATATGACTTCCTTTTCTATGTAATAACTCAAAACCATTATCAGTTAGAAGTCTTATTGCTATCTTCACCTTCATCTTTCCCATCTGTAATTTCCATTTGCTTTGTTTGCCTCTTATGCTGAGTTTTTAATTCATGTAATTCATCCTTATAACTTTGCATAAGAAGATCATAATATTCTGCATAAGTACTTCTTGCAAATTCAGTTCCTGATATTTGTTGAGAAGCATATTGAATACCATCAATAATTACATTTTTAACTATATCATTAGAACTATGCTCTATCTTCTTCTCTAGAAGAATCATTTTCTTTGCTGTATCTTTCATTATCTTGGTATATTTAAATAAGTTGCTTCAGTAGATTGTTCTATATAACAAAGATTTACTGAATAAACTTCTTGATTGATATTAAATTCTTTTTTTCCTCCACCATTACAAAGTTGGTTATATCTTTTTTTGGCTTTCCAACTAGAATCTTCACCATCATCTACGAAAACTTCATAATGATCAGTAACTATAGGAACTATTGATGTATTATTTCTAATTATATAACATACTATCCAGCCATTCATTTTATTCTGCTTTAATTGTGAATAAAAATTCTATAGGTTCTTTAGAAGCCCATTCCTTAACTTTAGAATAATCTGCATATACCCAAAAATCTATTTCTTGTGGTACTTTGTCTTTTATATCATGTTGTTTAACCCAATTCCTATAAACTTCCTTATTATAATTTATATTAGGACCATCATAGAAAGGACATAAAACTACTCTAAGTTCTATGTTTTTACTTTTTTTTAATATTTCTTTATCATTATCTAAAGAATCATTAAGAATAGTTAATCCTATAGGATTTGTTTCTATAGGAATATTGCTTTTTTCTTTTAATTTTTGTATTTTATAAAGAAAATTCTTTTTTATTATATCATTTTGTTCTGTACTATCTCCATATATTTTAGGAGAATTAGGTCTTATACTGCCAAAAGAATCAGCATACCAACCTATAAATTTATTATCAGCATAATATGCATAACAAACACTATTTCTCATAATTTTTATTTTAATCTTCTATTAAACTATTTTTAATTTTCTTTAATTGATCTATATTTTGTTTTAGTCTTAAACTACAAGAATCAAGATCTGAATTTGCATATTGAGAATAAAAATGATCACACCTTTCTTTAAGAATAGTAGTATCTTCAACTATACTATGAATTAATTCTAATATTCTATCTTTACCTAAAGTACTTTTACTTGTATCACTTACTATAGCAATCTTTTCTGTTTCTAACCATTTTGGTTTTTCCATTATATTAATTGGGTTTTTACTCGTTCAATAACTGCTTCTACTTCTTCTAATGTATTTAAACCTTCTATAGAATGTTGTAATCCTTCTAATATATACTTTCCATAAAGTATAAAGGCTTCTTCTATTTTATCTCTTTGTACTTTATCTATTTTATTTATATAGAATATATCAATTATACTATTTTCGCTTAAAAATTTTTGCAAATCTATCATATTAATTATTTTTATATTTAGTTAAGTATTCTTTAGCTTTATCAAATAGTTGTAGATTCTCACTTAAAAACCCTAAAGTGGTATTACACTTGTGGCATAATAGACCCCTAACTTGTCCTGTATTATGATTATGGTCTATAGACAATAATCTAGTATTACCATTTTTTAATTTTATAGTTTCCCCTTTACCACAAATTGCACACTTATGATCTTGTTCTTCTAAAAGTCCATTATATTCTTCTATAGATATACCATAATTTCTTACTAATCTACTTATTCTATCTTGTTCTTTTAGTTTTTCTTTATTAAATAATTTATACTTATCCCTATATATCTTAGCTTGGTCCTTATGCTCTTGATAATATTTTTTATTAGCTTTTCTTTGTGCTTCTGGTGTTTTTAATATTTTCATACTTTTTTTATTACAAAGTTAGGAAAATATATTCACATTTCCAAATTTTTCTTTAAGAAAATTTTTAAAAGCTTCTAAGCCAAATTTTTCAACAAATTCTGCTGGATCTTTTACTCCTAAGTTTTTAGGAATATTTATATATTTAAAACCAAACTGATTATAATATTTACAAGCTTCTACTCCTTTATTATCAGAATCCCAAAATAGATAACACTCTATACAATGCTCTTTAATATATTGTATATTTTCAGGAGTTATACAAGTTTCACTTTCATTTTGAGTAGTAAAGCATTCTTTAATAAATTTAGATATAACTATTCTGTCTTTTCTACTTTTAGCTCCTATACATATTTTATTTTTTTTTAAAGTATCTAGTCCCTCTAAAGTATAGAAAGGTACATTACTTTTCCATTTATTTTCTTTTTTTTCTAATGGCGCATAGAGCTTCCAAGAATCTTTTTCGGGGTAATAATAACCGAATAAAGGACCATTCTGAATCATTGGTTGCCTGCTTCCATCAATTCTATATTCACTAATAGAGTAAATATTAAATTTCTTTAATTCTTCTAAA
>Ga0214246_1000487_pt1 | contig 10624 bp, 14 predicted proteins | sample TroBogypolimnion_41_FD_153084 | JGI IMG/M metagenome (GOLD analysis project Ga0214246, IMG submission 153084) | Freshwater microbial communities from Trout Bog Lake, WI - 29MAY2009 hypolimnion | ecosystem: Environmental > Aquatic > Freshwater > Lake > Hypolimnion/Profundal zone | place: Trout...
GTACGAGTTCCCGGGCATCAGCTGCACTTTTGAATCCACCCATGCTTTCATAGGCCGCCTGCAACATGCTCCAGATGTGTCGGGCATGACGACGGCGAGCAGCCAGTTGTTGGGTGTGGTCAGGATGATTGGGTTGGACCCAAAAGTTATCAATGGCTTCCAATATTTGTTCGTGTCTCATAGGGATATTTATTATACTTGGCGTTATGAAAATATGCGTTTACACCATTGCACTGAATGAAATACAGCACTGTGATCGCTGGGCAGCGAGTTGTGCAGATGCCGATTATCGCATTGTTGCAGACACTGGCAGCACGGATAACACTGTGGAAAAGCTAACAGCACTGGGCGTCACAGTTTACGTCATAAGTCAGGACCCTTGGAGATTTGATCATGCTCGCAATCAAGCGTTGGCACTGTGCCCAGCTGATGCAGATATCTGCATCAGCTTAGACATGGATGAATATCTCATGCCGGGCTGGCGGCAGGCTGTGGAATCTGCCTGGCAAGCAGACACAACACGACTGACATATCGTTATGTGTTTGATGTCGACAGTGGTTTGCCAGGGTTTTGGGTCAATAAAATACACGCACGTCATGGATATACATGGCGCAGACCAGTTCATGAATCTGTATTTTGCACAACAGGCACAGAGGTGGAACATGCTGTTCATGCAGATCTCATCTTGCAAAAACAAGATGTCACTAAACCCACACGCGGAAATTATTTGCCATTGCTGAAAATTGCACATGAGGAAGATCCACAAGATGCCCAGATTGCTTTTTGGTATGCCAGAGACATGGTTAGTCACGTGGGTGGAGAACCGGCACAACAAGCTCTGAGGGAATTCCTGAGCATAGATCCGGCCTGGAACATGGAGCGAAATGAAGCCTATCGACTCATGGCGCAAGCAGAGCCCCAGCAGGCTCTGAAATGGCTCATGCATGCTGTGGCCGAGGCCCCGTCAAGATTGGAACCCTGGATTGATCTCACAAAAATCCACTATAATCAACAAGATTGGTTGCAGTGCGCTTGGGCTGCGCAACGGGGCATTGCAGCACAAAAAACCCACACCTACTTGGACTATATGCAAAATTCACAGCCAGAACTATATGACTTTGCCAGCCTTGCCTGTTGGAATCTGGGATGGAAATCACGAGCCCGAGAACTGGTCACGCTTGCAGCAGAGGCCAATCCCCAAGATGCGCGAATAGCCAACAACAAAATCATAATGGATAATGACTAAGCCAATAACCCCAGGGGGTTATTCCATTGCCGATCTATAATGGGTAGAAGATCACTGGGTATCTTGCTCAGGAGCTCTTGAAATTCTCTATTGGCCTGCTCGCTGCTGTAGCCACGGCTGGCGGGATGGTCAATATCATGTGCTGAATCTCTCAATACCCATCGTTTGCGTCTCCAGCTTTCGGCACACAATATGCAATCAATTCCCCATCCCAGTTTGTGGAAACTCCAATCAAGTTGTAGATTATTGAACCACTGTATCAGTGATCCATCAATAAACCAACAGGTGCAATCACTGTTGGCAATGGGCTTGAGATTGGCATCGGGCATGGCGAAATCCATGGCAGTGGCCCAGCCTGCGTGTGCTTCGGGACTATAGATCCCCCAGTTGTATTTCTCGCGGTATGTCATGGCATCTGCAATGACCTGATTCCAGTCGTGATAAGTGGCGTCGGCTTGAATGTGAAACATCACGTCGCCACGAAATATCTTGCATGCTGTGAGCCACTGTTCTGTGAAATATGCAGAATCTCTCAAGTTTACCCAGTGACTGTGCCAGTGATCGGGATCGCTATTGATAACTGTGACACTATAGCCCAGCGATCTAAGCTGTTGTTCTGTGGCACACGCCTTGTGGTATTGCCCGGGCCAAGTAAAAACAAAGATCTGTAAATTCACGAGAGGTCCAACACCAAATGAGGTTTTTTCTCGGCAATCTTCCCATATATTATATTAAATATCCGGGCTGGCCAATCTTGATGTTGTAAAAATACAGGTGCTGTGATGTATTGCATCCACAACTCTCTATTGCCATTTACATGCTCTATGTAGTTTATCAGCTGATCTTGTGACTTAAAATCATCTGCATTGATGAACGTTGCTGGGTTGAAATCCACTACACATTGGGATCCGCCCCAATAGATAGGAACACTGCCAGCTGCCAGAGGTTCCAACAATTTTTCTGTTACATATCCTGACTGTTGCTTGTTCTCATATGCAATGGTAAATCTATACTGTTGCAGAGCCACAGGTTTGTCCTCCAACAACACACGAGTATTGTTGTAAAGTGATCCGGTGCTTTCCACTTTGCGGCGGGCATTCAGCGCCATGAAGAATTCAATGCGACGTTTTACAGGATTCCGGTATGTGAAGTTGCAAAATTTCTCTGGTAGCTCAGATACATTCTTGTGGCGATTGAGAATATTGGCAATATGCAAGGGATGATTTGTTGGTGCGTTGAGATCCCAATTGATATACAAACACCAAAGTGGAAGTCTATGATATGTGGGGTCGGTGTGGCTGTGAAATCCAAATTTGATGTCACTCATACCCTCGGCATCATAGCTCTCGCCGCTATAGGCGATCATGACCGGATCGCTGGGGTATTCACTTGCAGTGGGCACTGGTCCAAATACACTGTAAATCACAACATCAGGTGTTTCATTGTCAATCACCACTGTATAGTGTTGTGCCAGTGTGAAAAGAAAGAAATCACTGGGAGTTTTGTATGGATCGTGGCCAGGCCACATGCTGCGATAGCTGAGTTTCAAGGCCTTCATGACAAATATTTCACCAATGACTCTTTGTTGTTTCTGATAGCAAGTATAACATTCTGCATGTCGGTATCGCAACGATGGAACAGCTCAACCATTTCTTTTTCAGCTTGCGTGCTGTTGTATTTTGTGCCACGCGGATGATCTACTGTGTGGTTGTAGTTTCTCAATATAGGGCGTTTCATGAGATAGCTGTAACCACAAACCAAAAGATCAACTCCCCATCCCAGTTGATGGAAACTCCAATCCCAAGGCAACGCGCGAAATTTATCAATTACATCACGATGTAAAAACCAACAAGTGCAGTCGGGATTGCTTACCATTCTCACACCAGGTATGCTGACTTTCACACTGGAGACATCACACATGGCACTGTCATACCAAGTGTAATCTACGTTGGGAGCATAGATTCCCCAATTGATTTTATGAAAGTCATCCACGGCTGCTTCAAACAACCCAGGCCAATCGTGATATGTGGCATCAGCCTGCACATGGAACATCACATCAGCATCAAAACGTTGGCACGCCGCCAGCCACTGTTGAGTGAAATAGGCAGCGTTTCCCAAGTTGACCCAATGACCAGGTGTGTTGTCAGGATCGCTGTTGATCACAGTGACTTTTTGTCCCGCAGCTATCAGGGCTTGCTCTGTGGCACATGCCTTGTCATATTGCCCAGGCCAAGAAAAGATGAAACATTGTATTTTCATCTGTCAGTATAATGCAGATGTAGAGTTGGCGTCAAAATCCTTGCAAAGTTTATCAGGTTGCTTGTTTTTCCAATAACAGTGTTACATGCTGCCAAACAATGCGCATCCAATATAACCTCATCTGCCAACTTCACTTTATTAAAGGGCAAATTTGTCCAGTGTAAACCTGCGCTTCCCGTTATCCTGGTTACTGGGTTGATTATTATATCATCTACTCCGCACACATGTATTAGAAAATTCGTGATTTTATCTAGCACAGCAGATTCGTCGCTGCACAAGAATACTGAGTCAAATGAGTTGGTCTCACAAAGACCGGCCAACTTTTTTAAGTATATGTCAAGGTCAACTCGGCTGCCATGAGTTGCATCATTATAGTTGTGGTCAGTGCCGCGGAAATGCAACCCTAATGTGTTTTTGGGAATGTTTACGTGTTGCTGTAAATATTTTTGAACTCGACAGTTCCAGGGAAATCGGTTCAAATAATGGAGTAAATCAAGCTGCTGTGTGGTGCTGTGTTTTTCCAAATCAAAGCCCTCGCGGCTGTCCGCTGAAATTCCATTATTTCCAATGCCCTGGGGCTCAAACCAATTGTCCGGACTGCCGTATAAGGAAAACATATCTGAACCCATATAGATATTATCTAGATCTACTCCTCTATTGACATGATATCTTGAACATGTCAATATAGTCGTAAGATTACTAAAGAACCCGCGAGGAATACCCTCACGTAAAATGATGTTTTGCATGCAATACCGTTTCTATAAATGATTGGACTTTATTATCATCGTGGTCCGACATCCAGTAAAACCTGGCTGGTGTAGTAAGATTCCAGGGAAAAGATTCACCGTCACTTTTTCCCAGGGCTATAAACGTTTTTGTTTGATCGGCAAGATTCCGTTGTGTGTTTGTGAACAAAAATGGACCACTATTTCGACCAATAATAATATCACAATGTTCACTTAAAAGACCTATTTCATTCAAATCACAAATCGCACCGTTACTGGGTATAATATCGCCGGTATGCACCACATTGGGCAACACACAGCCAGTGTTGGCCGTGAATATCCATTGCACATCTGTAGAGTGTTGTATCATGGGTAGCAGCAAATGTATCATATTGTGACTTGCATATGCCTGACCGCTGTGAACTGGACCGTTGCTCACCAACACCCGAAACTTATATGCGCCCCGATTGAGAAAAGCGTGCATCCAAGCCAGTGGGAATCTATCCTGCCTGATGGTGGGAACATGTTGCCAAACGTTGTCATTTAACTGTAGACTCCATGGCGTAAGCTTGTTTATTTCACTGAATATATGTTTCCAAATATACTGATAGCTTTGATAGTTTATACCTGGTGCATCAACTTCACATGTAACCTCATCCAGCGTATATGCACTAATATAGGGCCCAATCCAAGTGTTCACATATAGAACATCATCTTGCATAAAAATCTTCATGCGGTGAACATCAGCAAGCTTCATAACAGGGTGAGACAGTATGGGTGCATATTCCACAGGTAAATCTGATAAAACTTTAGGATGATTTGCATGCAGGTATTTGATGTTCACGTCAAAAAATTCCAGCTGTCTGCATAGTTCAAGCACAAATCCCTTGCTGGCAAACAGGTCACCATTGTGGAAATGGTTATAAAGCACCAAATCAGTCATTGTTTTCGGAGACTCCCTTGTATAGCTTCACACTGTCTTCTCTCACACTGCGTCCAGTTTGGATGGCATGATCAATCTGCATGTTGATTGCTTGCACCAACCGCGGCCGTTTGATCTTGAAACAGGTGTCAATCTTGCGCTTGATGTCAGCAATCTCGCTGTCAGTGGTAGCTTGCTGGATTGCATCTTCCAGCATCCAGCAGCGGATATGAACTATCATAAGTTTCTCAATGGCTTCGGCCAAATTGTCTGTTTCCACAAGTTCTACATCGGGCATTGTGCCCTGTTTGAGAACTTGTTCACACTGCGCTGCCATTTGGTCGCTTAGTATCTGGGCAAAAGTCATCGATTTATTTCCTTGCATATTGTTTCAAGTATAGCAAATTCCTGTTCACCAACAAATTGGTTGTTGCCAATATAAACACCGTTTTCATGCAACTTCTGGGCGTTGGGCACGATTTGATTGCTGTATTTCTGTAAGAACGGCTGTTGGAGCAAGTTGCCGCTCACAACCGGGCGATATTCCACGCCATGTTTGCGGCATGATTGAATAAACTCATGCTTGATTTCTCTTGAGTGACAGATTATAGGAAAGCAAAAGCTGCTGTTGCCACATTGTGGTTTGTGATACTCAAACAACATTCCGTAACGGTTTAAAATCTGCATGACTTGAAAATAGTTTCTACGTCGAATCTGGACAAAATCATCCAGTCTCTTGAGCTGGCTCATGCCCAGCACCGCGCCCAATTCAGTGTTGCGGAAGTTGTATCCGTCTGTGACAAACAGGAAACTGGGGTCGATTTCCGGATGCTTCAACTGGTATTGATCCGCCTTGGCACTGTGCCGAGCCATGCCATGGCTGCGCTTCATCTTCATGAGGTCATATAATTCAGGGTTGTTGGTGCTTACCATGCCTCCCTCGATGCTGGTCATGTGGTGGCCAAAATAGAAACTAAAGGTGGCGCCCACACTGTGAGCACCTGCCTTGGTGTGATAATCATCACTGCATCCATGACTTTCACATATGTCCTCAATCAAGATAGCCTGGGGAAATATTTCCTGAATCTTTTCCACATCACCACGCAATCCCAGCAGATGACTCACAAACACCATGCGGATATCGGGGTTTTGCCGCGCCACCTGCTTGAGTGCGTCATAATCATAGCAGTAATCTTGAAGATTGATGTCACAAAAAACTGGTTCCAATCCCAGTTGCATGGGCGGAGCCACGTTGGTCATCCAAGTGCAGGCGGGCAATAGTATCTTGCTGCCACGCGGAATATCATACATTTCCATGCAAGCAGCCACTAACAAGAAGTTGGCTGTGCTGCCGCTTGTGACAAACAGGCTGTGATTGCTGCCCAGCCAGGTGTTCCATTGTTGTTCAAACTGGGCTACCTTGGTGCCCTGGGTGTAGCGATCAGTTGTGAGGATGAACTTGACAAGAGACCACTTGTCGCCCCATGTGATGTTGTTTTGCATCAGGGGCCATTTAAGTGCGGTCATATGTGCTCCTGTTTTGTTTATACCATTCTATAGTTTGCTGTAAGCCTTGACGTAGCGGAGTCTGCAACCGGAAGCCCAGATTATCCAGCTTTTCTGTGCTGAGCTGGCGGCGCGGAGTGCCATTGGGTGCAGCAGTATTCCACAATATATCTCCTTGATACCCAGTGAGTTCAGCAATGGTTTCTGCCAATTCACGGATGGGGATGTCATTGCCCGTGCCCACGTTGATGATCTCATCGCTATCAAAGTTGTTCATGAGAAAGATCAAGGCCTGCGCCAAGTCATCACTAAAGATAAACTCTCGAGTAGGGGTGCCATCACCCAGGCACGTCACTTGTGCCAATCCCTGTTCTTGTGCTTCCACAAATCTGCGGATAAAGGCCGGGATGACATGGCAATGCGCAGGGTTGAAATTGTCATATATTCCATACAAATTGTTGGGCATGACGTTTACCGTGGGCCAACCATATTGGTGAGTATATTTCTGGCACATCATCAACCCAGCTATCTTGGCGATGGCGTAACCATCGTTTGTGGGCTCAAGTGGTGCAGTCATGAAATATTCTTCACGGATAGGCTGTGGTGTCACCTTGGGGTAAATGCAAGCTGATCCCAGGAACAAGAACTTTTCACAACCCGAGCGGTATGCGCTGTCGATGACATTTGTTTGAATCTGCATGTTGTCTCTAATGAAATCAGCAGGTTCTCTGGCATTCCATCCGATGCCACCAACTCTTGCAGCAGCCAAGAACACATATTGCGGACGTTCTTGTTGAAAGAATTCATCCACTGCCTGTTGGTGCCTCAAATCCAACTGCTGCTGGGTGCGGGTGACAATGTTAGTGTAACCTTGAGATGCAAACTGCCGCAGCAGCGCGCTGCCAACCAGACCGCGATGCCCCGCAACAAATATTTTATCTTGTTTTTTCATTTTGTTTCCATTTCATTCAGACACATGTCTTTGACCAAATCATCAAAAGATGTTTTGGGATACCATCCCAAAACATCCCGTGCTTTGCTGCTGTCGCCCAGCAACGTTTCCACCTCTGCCGGGCGGAAATAGCGGGGATCCACTTGAATCACAGTGTTGCCAGATACCAGGTCAATTCCCGTTTCAGTGAGGCCTTGACCATACCAGCAGATTTTCATGCCAAAGTAAGGTGCGGCTGCTTCCACAAACTGCCTCACACTGTGTTGCTCGCCAGTGGCAATCACATAATCGTCGGGTTGGTCTTGCTGCAACATCAGCCACATGGCCTCCACGAAGTCCTGTGCATGCCCCCAATCTCTCAAGCTGTTTAAATTACCCAGTAACAGCACCTGTTGTTTGCCCCGAGCAATATTTGCCAACCCCGCTGTGATCTTCTTGGTGACAAATGTCTCCCCGCGGCGTGGAGACTCGTGATTGAATAAGATGCCCGAACTGGCATGCATGCCGTAACTTTCACGATAGTTCTTGACAATCCAATAACCGTATAGCTTTGCTACTCCATAGGGACTGCGCGGATAGAAGGGAGTTGTTTCTCGCTGTGGTGTTTCCTGCACAAGCCCAAATAACTCACTGGTGCTGGCCTGATAAATGCGTGTGTGGTCGGACAATCCCAACAGGCGAACTGCGTCCAAGATCCTCAGAGTGCCCAATGCGTCGGTTTGGGCAGTGTATTCAGGTATCTCAAAGCTCACCTTGACATGGCTTTGTGCTCCCAGGTTGTATATCTCATGAGGTTGGGTTTTTTGTATCAAGTGTGTGATGGCTTGTGCATCGGTCAGGTCACCATAGTGCAGATGCAGATGGGGATTGTCATATAAATGGTCAATTCTCTGTGTGTTGATGTTGCTGCTGCGGCGAATCATGCCATGCACTATATAGCCCTTTTCCAGCAACAGTTCGGTCAAATAACTGCCAGATTGGCCTGTGATACCGGTGATAAATGCTCGTTTCATGGAAATATCCTTGTTATTCATCAATTATGCAGGTAATCACATCAACGGGTCAATATTGACTGCGATTGGCAGCGCGGTTATTGTGTGTCATGACAATAAGCATGGAAATTATCTGGTTGCCTTGTGGATATGCTGCTGTGTTTTTCCACGATCGTGGCTGGGGATATAGATGCCAGCAGTGCAGTTGCATCATCGACTTTGATACCCTGTGTCAGCAGGTAAATACACGACAACCACAGGAAGATAGATTATGAACTCTGTAATCAACATCACACCAGCTGCACAGGCTCACATTATCAGTGTGCTGAGATCTCAAAACGCACGCTGCCTGGAAGTGGGCGTGAATGGCAAGGGCTGCAACGGCATGAGCTACACCTTTGACATTGTTGACCCTGCCCAAGCCCGACCACACGATGAAGTCCTTGATCTTGCTGATGGTTATAGTGTGATAGTGCCCGCCGAATGTGTTATGTATCTGCTGGGCAGTCTATTAGATCATGAAAACACCATGTGGCACAACCGCCTGGTTGTCAGCAACCCACAGGCTGTAAGCAAATGCGGCTGCGGAACCAGCTTCAGTGTGGACATGTCGGCGTGATAAAGGTTGACACGCTGGCTGGGCGTGCTATGCTTGAGACATACACAGGAGATACAACATGACCCAACAGACACAATCTCAGCCCTGGGGCACTTACATCCTCACTGTGATGGACCGATCCGGCGTCACAGTGCATCAGGAAACCCTCACAGGCCAAAGCGGCACCAGCATGATGGAAAATGCCATGATGGAGAGACGGCGCTGGGATAGAGAAAACCTGCAAGGGGCTCCCCACACTGTTGATTGGTAAGGTTGACAGCTGGCGTAGATATGCTATTATGTGGGTATAGAGAATAAGATGGAGACTGTCATGGAACAAAATCTTCCTTATGTGTTTGACCTGTTTTTTGACATCAAAACCCGCAAGCAGCTGGTGCAGGAACTGGCCAGCCTGGAAATGCGTGTGCGAGACATCCGCAGCCTGATGGCTGACCATGCTGTTGAGATCCCGGCCGAGGAACTTGTTATAGAGTAGGACTAGACACCTTTTGTTAAGACTATTATACTGCATGAGAAATAGGCGCAGTCCCTAATAGGAATTGTGGTAAGGAAAGCCCGGTGGTTGACGAACTACCGGGGAGGATTGATCAACCTCAAACGGAGCATGGGCAACCCCTGTAAGGGCAGATACCGCACCGGCCACATGATTTTTTTGGTTGTCAACTCCGCATTTGTCAGTTGACACTCTCTTCAAGAGTGCTAATATGAAGTTATAGAGAGCAAGGACAATGTAAGTGATTCCAGAAGAATTGGATCGTGAGTTTGATTTGATGGCTGCTGCAGTGCGCTCGAATCACTCAGAACTCGGTGAGGCGCAAGCAGATGTTTACGAAAATTGTGCCTTTCTAATTCGCAAGCACCTATGCCAGGAGCCATCATGACACGATGTTTGCTGCAAACCGCATTGAGTATTATGCTGACCTACTTTGTATGCACTTGGATTGGCATTGACTTTGCAGTGTATCTAGCTGTGATGCACGCCTCCTCCAGCAATGTGGGATGGCCATATGTGCCGATGAACATTGGCGTCGGTAACAGTGAGGTATAACATGACACGCAATGATTATGAATACATTGCCAGCATTTTAAACCGTTTGGGCACTGGTCTTGGACGCCTTGCACACGGCAAGATGGATGCAGGCACGTTTCGCATCCAGTTTACCGAAAGCTTTGTTCCCAATATTGCTGACGAGCTGGCTGAGAAAAATCCTAGGTTTGATCGAGATCGGTTTATCAAAGCTTGTGTGGAAGATTGATTTTGGTTGACAAACTCTGCTGACGTGTTATAGTGTGGCTATAGAGCAAGGAATCAGCGTTGTGACTTTCTCAACAGTTACCTGCGTTGTGGTCCACAGTGCGGTGGTATGTGAGCTCGACGGTCAAGGCCGCACCACCAGGAGCG
>Ga0214246_1000488_pt1 | contig 10618 bp, 8 predicted proteins | sample TroBogypolimnion_41_FD_153084 | JGI IMG/M metagenome (GOLD analysis project Ga0214246, IMG submission 153084) | Freshwater microbial communities from Trout Bog Lake, WI - 29MAY2009 hypolimnion | ecosystem: Environmental > Aquatic > Freshwater > Lake > Hypolimnion/Profundal zone | place: Trout...
TTTTTCTGAACATCTTCAATAAGATTAGCCAAAACTTCTGTGTCAGTATCAGAAGTAAAAGTATAACCTCTTTTAATTAATTCCTTTTTTAATGGCTCATAATTTTCAATGATTCCATTATGAATAATACAAAGATCTCCCGAATTGGACAAATGAGGATGGGAATTTACATCATTAGGAACTCCATGAGTTGCCCAACGAGTATGTCCAATTCCAATTGTTCCGTTAGTAGAAATTTCTTTTAAAGATTTTTCTTCAAGGTCTGAAACTTTTCCTTTCGTTTTTGAAACTTTTAAATCAGTCCCATCATAAAGCATTACCCCAGCACTATCATATCCTCTATATTCTAATCGCTTCAGTCCTTTTATAACTATAGGATAAGCTTCTCTATGTCCAATATATCCAACAATTCCACACATAAATTTATAATGTTTTTAGTTAGTCAGGTTTTGTATAATAAATTTCTAAACGCAGTCTTTTATCAACTGGAACACTAGGATTAGACCCGTATAAAATTGTTCCTAAAGGATTAACAACTGACATTACAGGAAAAAGTTTTGTCTGAAGTGAATTTGAACCTAATCCAGAAGTAAACGGATTAGCTAAATAAGCGGAATAGGCATTATTAATATTTTCAGTGACTACTAATCCCAATCTTACATTGGTTGAATCAGCTGTTACTCCGGCTCCTCCGTATTTTATTAAAGTTCTAATATGATTTGTTATTTTTACTTTGTAGGTAGTTCCTCTTCCATCGGTTGATTTAGTAATTATTCCACCAAAAGTGAACTTATTATATTTTGAACTAGTACTTGTTGTAAAATCACTATTGTAATCTGCTAGTGGTCTTTTGTTGGTTAAATCATATAAGTAAATCCTATTAGGTTCAGGTGCGGTAGTTCCCATAGCATCTCTATCAATATGAAAAGTCAAATTAGCCTCATTTATTAACCATTTCTTACCATCAGGTGGATTTCTTAAATCATCCAATTCATCTGGGACGCCATTGGGTTGGTTTACTAACACACCATTAATATCATACCCTCTAACATCTTGTTTTCCAAAAATATCAATCACTGCCATTGACCCATCTCCTCCTTTAAGATATAAATCAGAATCTCCATTCACCAAATCAGGTGAGGTAACCGGATTAGAAAAAGTATTGTTTAGAAGATTTACAGAATTTCCAGATAGATTAATATTCAATTCCCTTCTAATTCTAGTAGCATTTGTTGCAGAAGTATTATCATGATAGACAATTGTTACAACTCCAGCAGAAAAATTCATCATCGCTAAAGTTCCTTGAGTAGGTGAATCGGCAGCATTATCAACTTTAAAATACAACCCTCTAAAATAATTTTTAAAGGCATTATTAGTACTAAGCATTTCTGATGGTGCATTTATAATCTTATTTACAAAGAAATTTTTATTCAAATTCAACATCATTCCTGGTGCCTTTCTTTCACTTACTGTTGTAAAACCTGGCGTCCCATCCGCATTTTTTTGATAAAATTTAATCTGTTTTTCACTAAAAACAAATTCGCTATTTTGACTATTATCACTTGTTATTGTATGGTCATAAACGTTTCCATTATCATCATTCAACAAAATACTTCCATGATTAGAATCAAAATCAGATTGCTGATTAGAATAGTATTTTTGCTGTTGTTGAAAACCTGTTGAGGCATCAAGATCTCTCAAAAAATAATTTGACTCATAAACGCTAAGATTTATTTTATTTGCACCATGTATTGAGTCTAAAGTATAGGTACTATCTCCAGAAGTAGCATCTGTAGTTACCAAGGTTGCAAAATAAGGAACATATAAAAATACTGAATCAACCACTACATGTGCTTGGTCATAAAATGTGGGATTTGGAGTAGCAAGTTGCACTTGAGAGACAAAACTAGCTTTAGTTGTCCCAAAAACTGGATTGGTATATACCCCAAATTGATTAACAGATAAATTATTACTTTGTACAGCACCAAGATTTTGATTATAGGCTACCACCGAAGAGTATGCTACATTCAAACCATAATGACTATCTCCAACAATAGAACCTCCAAGTTCATTAACATCTCTATCACAAGAGGCAATAAATAAAATTAGAATTCCAACAATTAATGTTTTAAGAAAGAAATTAAATTTCATGTTTTTTATAAATTATTATTACAACATTTTTTTATAAAAAGAAGTGTATGCCTGAGCAAATCCTTCTTTCGGAGCGAAAGGTAAAAAAGGTTTCCCTGAAGATTCTATAAATTTTGTTAAACTTGGAGAAAGATTTTGAGAAGCAACAATAACCGCATCCGAATGGATAATTGAAGTTTTGATTAAATTTTCATAATTTGGTAATTCCAAATCTGAAATAGCTTCTTGAGGAATTCCATCAAATTTAATTTTATTGATCATCTCAACATCTAAGTTCCCTTCAAAAGACTGACTATAAACAGAACTGACAATTTTAGTTTCAGAAAATAATGCTTCATCTTTATAGTAGTGTTTCATATAAACTGGAAGCATGGAAGCCATCCACCCATGAACATGAATAATATCGGGAACCCAATTCAACTTTTTAACCGTTTCTACCACTCCTTTTGCAAAGAAAATAGCACGTTCGTCATTATCTGGATACAATACTCCATCTTCGTCTGAAAAAGTTGCTTTTCTCTTAAAATATTCATCATTATCAATAAAATAAACCTGAATTCTTTCTTTTGGAATCGATGCAACTTTTATAATAAGTGGCATATCAACATCATTTACAACCAAATTCATCCCAGAAAGACGAATAACCTCATGCAATTGATGTCTTCTTTCATTAATATTCCCATATCGAGGCATGAAAATTCTTATTTGTCCGCCTTGATCATTAATCATTTTTGGCACATCATAAGACATTAGAGAAACTTCATTCTCCGCTAAATAAGGCACCACTTCAGATGATACGTACAATATCCTCTTGTCTTCCATCTTGTAATTATTTGTTTATTAGCTATAAAAAGCACGCAAAATTACAAAATTTTATGCAGATAATTACTAAAGTAGTAAGTTTGTACCCTATTTTAATGTAAACCTCATGTACATTTTTAACAAAAAAGTAGATTTAAACGACTACTTAAAGAACAATGCCCTTTATAATACCACTCTTGGTTTTGTGCCTACTATGGGCGCATTGCATCAAGGACATCTTTCATTATTGAAAAAATCTATTGAAACTAATGTAAGCACTGTGATTAGTATTTTTGTAAATCCAACACAATTCAACAATATTGAAGATTTAGAAAAATATCCTAGAACATTAGAAGAGGATCTTGAAAAAATAAAAACTGTTTCTGACAAAATTCTAATTTATGCTCCAACAGTAGAAGATATTTATGAAGGAAATCCCAAGTCACAACATTACAATTTTGATGGGTTAGAAAATCAAATGGAAGGAAAATTTCGACCCGGACATTTTGACGGAGTGGGAACAATTGTAAAACGGCTTTTTGAAATTGTAAAACCAACCCATGCCTATTTTGGAGAAAAAGATTTTCAACAATTACAAATCGTAAAAAAACTTGTCGAAAAAGAAAAAATCCCAGTAACTATTATAGGCTGTCCGATTTTTCGTGAAGCAAGTGGTTTGGCGATGAGTTCTAGAAACGAACGTCTATCGGATGAAGAAAAAGAAAAAGCTACCATTATTTTTAAAATATTAAAAGAGGCTAAAATTCTTTTTGGCACAAAATCTGCTAAGGAGGTTTCTGATTTTGTTTCCAAATCATTTCAAAAACATCCTAGTTTTGAATTAGAATATTTTGAAATAGCTGATGAAGCCACTTTAATGACTTGCTTTAGAAAAAATAAAAACAAGAAATATCGCGCTTTTATAGCCGTTTTTGTTAACAAAATCAGATTGATTGATACTATTTCACTAAATTAATTTAACTTTGCCCCATGCAAATTCAAGTTGTAAAATCAAAAATTCATCGCGTTAAAGTAACTGGCGCAGATTTGAACTATATCGGTAGTATCACTATCGACGAAGCTTTAATGGATGCCTCTAACCTAATTGAAGGCGAAAAAGTTGCGATTGTCAATGTCAATAATGGGGAACGCCTTGAAACTTATGCCATCAAAGGGGCAAGAAATTCAGGTGAAATTACTCTTAATGGACCAGCAGCAAGAAAGGTGCATGCAGGTGATATTATCATCATTATTTCGTACGCTACTTTAGATTTTGAAGAAGCTAAGACATTCAAACCTTGGCTCGTTTTTCCAAATGAAAACGACAACTCTTTGAAATAACCTTTTGAAAAATCAAATCAGTAAATGGCTGTCTATTGTTGTTCCTATCGTATTAGGAATAGGAATTATTGTATACCAATACAATAAATTTACTGAATCTCAAATCAATGAAATTATTGGCTATTTTAAAAATGCAGATTACTTTTATGTAGTTTTAGCCGTTTTTATAGGTTTCATCGGCAATGCATTACGTGCATATCGTTGGAAATACATGCTTGACCATTTGGGATATGAATCTAATTTTCAAAACAATTTTATGGCGGTAAATATTGGCTATTTACTCAATTTAACTGTGCCAAAATCAGGAGAAATCTCAAGAGCTGTGATTGTAAAAAAATACAACAACATTCCGTTTGACAAAGGCTTCGGAACTATTATAGCCGAAAGAATAATCGACATGTTGTTCCTATTGTTTTTTATGCTATTAGCTGTTGTACTTCAATTTAAAATTGTAAAATCGTTTATTCTTGATAAAATGCCTTTGCACCTTATTGTGTTGCTTTCTGTTTTTGCAATTATAGGTTTTGCTGCATTTATTTTGATTTATAAATACTCTAAACTCAAAATTGTAGCTGTTTTTAAAGAGAAAATTTCGGGTTTAAAAGAAGGTATATTGAGCATAATTCACATGAAAGATAAATGGAATTATTTTTTTCAAACAATTCTTATTTGGCTTTCTTATATTGCAACTTACTATGTTGCCACAAAAGTAATTCCTGAAACTTCTGTTCTTTCTGTCGGAGCAATTGTTACCTGTTTTGTGGTTGGAAGCATTGCTATCGCTTTCACAAATAGCGGATTTGGCGCTTATCCTTTTCTAACCTCAAAAGTATTATTGTTTTACGCCATTGCAGAGCCAGCAGGAACAGCTTTTGGCTGGATTATTTGGACTTCTCAAATGCTCCTAGTATTAGTATTGGGATTGCTTTCATTTTTATTACTTCCTATCTTAAATAGAAAATAATTTGTTATATTGCTTGATTTTAGACAACAACTGAGTCACACAAAATCAACCTATTTATGAAAAAAATATTTCTATTAATCGTTATTGCAATAAGTTGCAATGGATATTCACAAAAAATAAAAGATAGTATTTTATCTAAAAAACTTGATAAATACAAACAATTAACAATCTCTCTACCCCCATCATACACTAAAGACACTAAGAAAACATATCCTATACTGCTTTTATTAGATGGTGATTATTTATTTGATCCTTTCCAAGGAGCGTTGAGTTATGGTAACTATTGGGATGATTTGCCAGAGGTGATTCTTGTAGGTCTTTCTAACAAAGATAATGAACGATATGAAAACTGTACTTATGATGAAGCGACAGGGCTACCTGAAGGAAAAGGAGAAGGTTTTTTTGAATTTATTGGAGGCGAATTAATGCCATATATCGAAACCAAATACCGAACCTCTAATTTTAAAATGGTAGCTGGACACGATGTAACAGCAGGATTTATGAATTTATATTTATATAAAGACAATCCATTGTTTAATGCCTACATCTCATTAAGTCCAGAACTTCCTTTCGAAATGGAAACTCGTGTTGCAGAAAGACTTGCAGGTTTTAAACAAAATATTTTTTATTATGTTTCCTCTGGTGATGGCGACATTAAGAAAATGAGAACTAAAATCACTGCATTAGACGAAAGCATTAAAGCGGTTAAAAACCCGAGTCTAAACTATAAGTATGATGATTTTAAAGGAGCTTCTCATTATTCATTAGTGCTCTACTCGATTCCAAGTGCTCTTTATCAATTTTTTGCATCTTATCAACCCATAACAACAACCGAATTCCAAGAAAAAATTGTGACACTGCCTTCTGGTTATGTGGACTATTTAAAAAACAAATACGATATCTTGGACAAAGCCTTAGGAGTTAAAATGAACATTAGAATTAACGACTTCAAAGCTATTGAAGCTGCTATTTTAAAAAACAAAGCCTATGCTGAATTTGAACAGTTAGCTCAACTTTCACACAAAATGTACCCAAAAACTATGCTTGGAGATTATCACATGGCTATGTATTATGAAAATACAGGCGACATTAAAAATGCGGTGAAATATTATCAAAGTGGGTTTCAATTACAGCCTATCGGTAGTTTAACAAAAGACATGATGTTGGCTAAAGCCGACGAACTTAGAAGTCAAATTAAAAAGAAATAATACTGCTCGTAGAACTTAATTCAGCATAAATGGCCAAACTTAAAACTTCTTTCTTTTGTCAAAATTGTGGGTCTCAATATGCCAAATGGCAAGGTCAATGCAATGCCTGCAAAGAATGGAATACTATTGTCGAAGAGGTAATTCAAAAGGAAGAAAAAACGAGTTGGAAACCAACTTCGGAAGTTAAAAAAGCTCCGAAACCTTTAAAAATTGCTGAAATAGATTCGTCTCAAGAGGTGCGATTAGATACTTTAGATGGCGAATTGAATAGAGTGCTTGGTGGTGGTATTGTGCCCGGTTCTTTAATTCTTCTTGGAGGCGAACCTGGAATAGGAAAAAGCACTTTGCTACTTCAAATTTCACTAAAATTACCTTATAAAACCTTATATGTGTCTGGCGAAGAAAGTCAGAAGCAAATAAAAATGCGTGCCGAAAGAATCACTTCAAAAGATGATAATTGCTACATTCTTACGGAAACTAAAACGCAAAATATCTTTCGCCAAATTCAGGAAATTGAACCTGAAATTGTAATTATTGATTCCATTCAAACATTGCATACCGATTACATCGAATCGACTGCTGGAAGCATTTCTCAAATTAGAGAATGTACCGCCGAATTGATAAAATTTGCTAAAGAAACTAATGTTCCGGTGATTTTAATTGGACACATCACTAAAGACGGAACCATCGCCGGACCAAAGATTTTGGAACACATGGTCGACACCGTTTTGCAGTTTGAAGGCGATAGAAATCATGTGTATCGAATTCTGCGAAGTTTAAAAAATCGTTTTGGCTCTACCGCCGAACTTGGAATTTATGAAATGCAAGGTTCGGGTTTGAGAGAAGTCTCTAATCCTTCTGAAATTTTACTTTCGCATCGGGAAGAAGAACTTTCCGGAACGGCCATTGCCTCCACTCTTGAAGGCATGCGCCCACTGATGATTGAAATTCAAGCGTTAGTATCCACTGCTGTTTATGGAACACCGCAACGAAGTACCACGGGCTACAACGCCAAAAGATTAAACATGCTACTGGCGGTTTTAGAAAAACGAGCGGGTTTCCGATTAGGAACTAAAGATGTTTTCTTAAATGTTACCGGTGGAATCTCGGTAGATGACCCTGCTATTGATTTGGCTGTGGTAGCTTCCATCCTTTCATCAAATGAAGATATTGCTGTGGGTAAAGACGTTTGTTTTGCTGGCGAAGTCGGACTTTCAGGCGAAATTCGTCCAGTGAATCGAGTGGAACAACGCATTCAAGAAGCTGAAAAATTAGGATTTGCTACTATTTTTGTTTCCAAATACAATAAGATTTCTATTAAAAATTCGTTGATAAAAATAGTTTTAGTTTCTAAAATTGAAGAAGTTGTAGCGCATTTGTTTGGGTAACTATACTACTAAATGAGAACCAAAAAGCAAAAATTCTTTCTTTTTTTAAAGTTATTCCTACTCGTGATTGTGCTTGGAGTAGTCGTACTTTTCTTTTTTAGAAATTCACTTTTAGAAGAGGCAATCAGCAAAATTGAATACAAACTCAACCAAGATTACCATTGCCAATTTCATGTAAAAAGCGCCCAGTTTCACGGGTTATCCGATTTGGAATTTGAAGAAATTACTTTAGTGCCTCAAAGGGCAGACACTTTGGTAAGCATTAAAAATCTGAAAACTTCGGTTAACTTTTGGCAATTGTTTTTTGGAAATATCCAGTTAGGGAAACTCGAAATTAATAAAGGTTTTATTCAATTAGTAAAGAATAAAAACGGTCGTAATTTTGATGCTTTTCTCCAACATAAGAAAGAAGATAAAACCGACAACCAAATCAATTATGCCACGGTAGCCTATCGAATTTTATCCAAAACCTTGAACCTCGTTCCAACCAATATGAATGTAATAGGATTTGCTTTCAAAATGGATGATATGGGAAACAAAGTCGTTTTTGATTTCAAGCAATTGGAACTAGAAAACAAAAAATTAACCTCACTCATTACGGTCAAAGCAGATGATTTTACTCAAAACTGGAGCCTCTCTGGTTTTGCCGATCCAAGAGATAGAAAAGCCGATTTGACTTTTTTAAATCCCAAAAAGGATAGTATTCGCATTCCCTATTTAGACAAAAAATTTCATTTAAAAACAAGTTTCAAAACGATTCATTTCAATTTGGATAATCTAGAGATGAGTAGTGGCGACTTACATATTGACGGCTATGCTTCAATCAATGATTTTAAAATCAATCATGCTAAAATTGCCAAGAACGATGTGGCTATTAAAAATGCGCGCTTTGATTACAAATTGGTTTTTAGCGCCCGATGTATGGCCATTGACAGCACTTCACAAGTTACCATAAATGCAATAAAATGTTCACCATATCTTTCTTATACCAATGATACAGACAAAATCTATGCGCTAAAATTGAACATTGCGAAGATGAAAGCGCAAGATTTTATTACCTCCTTACCCGATGGTTTATTCAGTCATTTTAAAGGAATGGAAGCAGAAGGAAATTTCAGTTACAACCTCAATTTTAAGTTCAACAAGAACCATCCCGACGCGATTGTTTTTGAAAGTAAGCTCCAACCTGAAAACCTGAAAATCACTAAATATGGAGAAGCCGATTTGAATAAACTCAATGCCGAATTTACCTATCGTGCTATCGATAAAGGAGTGGAACAACGACCAATTGTAGTAGGCTTATCCAATCCAAATTATACTCCTTTACATGACATTTCGCCCTATCTTCAAAAGTGTGTGTTGACCAGTGAAGATCCTTCGTTTTTCAATCATCGTGGATTTATTAATGAGGCATTCAAACAATCTATTGCCAAGAATATTAAAACCAAAAAATTCTCTCGTGGGGCTAGTACCATTAGCATGCAATTGATAAAAAATGTATTCTTGACTCGCCAAAAAACATTGTCACGAAAATTAGAAGAAATTCTATTGGTCTATATTTTGGAAAACAATCACATTGCTAGCAAAGAACGCATGTTGGAAGTGTATTTCAACATCATAGAATGGGGTCCAAACATTTATGGAATTGGAGAAGCATCGCACTTTTATTTTCAAAAAAGACCCGCCGATTTGACCTTGAAAGAATGTATGTTTCTGGCCACCATCATTCCAAAACCAAAAGGATTTATGTACCGATTTGATTCGGAAAATAAACTAAAAGCTTTTGCCAATCAGCAAAACAGTTTTTTAACTCGATTGATGTTGCGTCGCAATTTAATTAATGCAAATGATACTATGGGGCAACATCTTCCGTTAGCTATTTCTGGACCGGCACAGTTTTTTCTCAAAAACAAATCGGCAATGAAACCCGAGATTGATTCTACTGCGGTAGAAGACTTTGGATTATAATGAGTAAATTAGTCCACTATTAGAAAATAAATTTAGTTTCAAATGAAAAAATTCCTTCTCTTCTCTTTGTTGGTTTCGGCAATGGCATTTGCTCAAAAACCTATTTTTACATCAGCTAAAGTAAAAGCTGCCACGGTATATTTCAACGCAGCCGAATTGCAACAAACTACTTCGGTAAATCTTCCGGTGGGGACTAGCGAAATTGTCATTAAGAATGTAGCCGATTATTTGAACGAAAACACCATCCAAATTGGAGCGCCTTCTTCGGTTACAGTTTTGTCGGTGCAGTTTACACAAAATTATATTTCGGAATATCAAATTGACGAGAGCAATCCGGCCATTAAAAAAGTGCGCGATAGCATTACATTGGTTCAAAAAGAGATAAAAAAAGTGCAAATAGAAAAAATGTCGAACACTAAAACCATTGAATTATTAGATAAAAATCAGATGGTTGGTGGTGCTAATACAGGTTTAAATCTACTTGAATTGATGAAAGTAGCTGACTATTATAAAACCAAACGTACCGAATTAAGTAACGCCTATACTACATTAGAAGAAAAAGAAAGCAAATTGACGCTTCGTTTACAAAATCTAAATACAAAACTTGAACTTAATACTCAAAAAGAAGATAAATCTTCTGAAGGAAAATTAGTTTTACAAGTCATGAATGAGATTGCTGGCGTTGTTAATTTAGACATTAATTACATTACCAACAATGCTTCATGGAAACCTTTTTATGATTTGCGCACCGAAAGCGTGAAAGAACCCATTAACATGATGTATAAAGCGCAAGTGTC
>Ga0214246_1000492_pt1 | contig 10564 bp, 20 predicted proteins | sample TroBogypolimnion_41_FD_153084 | JGI IMG/M metagenome (GOLD analysis project Ga0214246, IMG submission 153084) | Freshwater microbial communities from Trout Bog Lake, WI - 29MAY2009 hypolimnion | ecosystem: Environmental > Aquatic > Freshwater > Lake > Hypolimnion/Profundal zone | place: Trout...
CGGCTTGTACATCCTTGCGGGATAGCACATCGTCAATAACATCCTCAAGCATAGTTTTTACGCTATCTGGTATACCACCAAGACTCTCATGATGACCTGCACCAGCGATTGGTTCACCTGGTGTGTAGTCTTCACTCTGTTTGTCAGGCTGGCTGTTGGCCATGTCTAACGCATCTTGGATTGTTTGAGGTGCATTGTTGGCTGGACTGTTTGTGTTGGCAGGCTTACCTGAGTCAGGCTTGCCTACGTTACCACCACGCTTAGCGTCACGCTCCTGTGCTTTGCCAGGCTCGGGACGACCCTTGCTTACTGGGTCACGACTAGTACAGCCATTCATACCTTCAGGCATTTTGTCAGTCCACTTATTAAGGACTTCATTATTGAAGCGTTGGATGAGTTTCTTGCCCCTGTCGTAGTCACGAGGAAAGGCAAGCGTACGATACTCATCCACGATGTCAGCAATCACAGGGATAAGTTCCTGTTGAGCAAACATATCTCTGAATGCATCACGCACTTCAATAGGTAGATATCTGCGACCACGCACCAGCATGTAGTTACCTACAGCATCCTGGGGTGTGCGGGCAAGCCACCTAGCCACTGTTGCAGTTAAGAACGGTGCAATAGATGGATACCTACCTACAAGCAGAGTCTCAATGCGTTGATCCTCCAGCATGTTGGCTGCTTGCATCATGTCATTCTCAAGCACCCACTTCATGAACACTGTGCCTTTGCGAGGCGTGTACAGGTGGTGGGCTAGCTCGTGGAAGTTGAGGCCATTAACTTGAGCCAATGCCTCCAGGTCTATCTCTTCAATCTCTGAAGCATTGATGTAGATAGCTGCACCATCAGACCACGCAGGTGCGGGGCCGTCAGGCATTACGTGAACCAATACAGGATCACCGGTGATTACTCTGTCCGCTTGTTCATACACACGGCATAGAGCATTGAGCCTCACAGAACGTACTTGATCTTCTTCCGTACGCTCTGATTGGTATCTATCATTTAAGTCTTCGTCGAACACTTATCGCCTCCTTAGACTGTTGCTTGTGATTGTGCTACCCAAGACTTGAGTTGTTCATCAAGCGTAGGTTCTGCTTGTGCTTCCTCGTGATTGATCTCTGGTGCAATACCAAAGTCATCTTGGATGTTGTACTCGTGAGTCTGAAATACCAGACGCACAGATGCTTGCTCCTCTGCACCAAAGTGAGCGATGAAGTTCTCAACTGCAAACTCATAGCCTAACTTAGTTACAAAGTCACTGAACTCAATCAACATATTGGTAGAGATCGGTGTGTCGTACTGACCCTTAGCAGCCTCTGCACGAAGTTGCTTGACAAGAGTACGAAGAGCCTTGCTATTAACCAACTTCTCCTCAACTGCATCATCGTAATCCCATGACAATTGAATGTCAAAGCGGTTACGCATTGCAAAGTTGAGGGGCGTTGTACCTACGTAATCTGGATTCATAGTAGCGAACACTGTTAGGTCTGGATGAGCCTCAATTGTTTCACCCATATGATCTAGCAATGTAATAGTACGACGACCATCAGTCAATGGATATAACGTGGTGTAGATCTTGGGACTGATGAAGTTCATTTCATCAAGAAGCAAGACACCACCGTTACGTACGACATCTGTAACTGGACCATCAATCCAGCCATAGCTGCCATTGCCATCAGGAATAAAGCCACCGAATAACTGGCGAGATTCCATGGATGCGTTACCAGATACTGTAGCCATACGAAGGCCACGAGAGGCAGCCCACGCTTCTACAGCAGTTGTCTTACCAGGACCTGTTGGGCCGTAGATAAGCACGTTGATACCATCTGCACGGGCTGTGTCGAAGATACCAAAGTCTTCAACGCCATAGACCTTGCGATGAATATAACGATCGGCTAGGTGCTGGGGAGGCACCGTAGCTAGCGAAACATTGAACGCAGGCGCAGCAGCATTAGGCTGAGGTGCATCGTCCATTGTTTGTGTTGGAACAGGAACGACTAGCGGGCTAGTTGTTGCTCGGTTATCTATCACGTATTCCTCCAGGTTGTCATCTCCTACCTCGACTTGAGAGTAGAAGTTATTGATAATGTCTATTACGCCATATCTAACATGCATAGTAGACTTGTTGTGTGCACTAACTGCTTTGGTAGTTAGGACTGGAGAATAGCCCTTGCTATCAATAGCACGCACGTCTGCCGGTGTAACATAGACACCAACAGGCTTACGAGTTGTTTGCTCTTCATCTAGTACCTGTTTTGACAAGGTATCCAAGTTTGTTAGCTCCCACTTATTGTGGGTACCCTTGGTACCGTCAGTAACACGTGACCAGATTTTAACAGCACTCTTGTATGGAACTATCAAAACCTGACGGCGATGATTTCCCATAACAGGCTCGTATGATTCAATGAACATTGAGATGTCCATCATTCGTCCTCCTCTTTCCAGGCCGAGTCTAGCCTGTCTTGTATTACTGTAGCAACAGCGAATGCTAGTTGCTTTTCCTTTGGCCACTCAGTAATGAGTTCGTAAAGGAATCCTTCGTGTTCAGCTTTATCCATTACCTTTGACACTTGAATGCATGCAAAGTTTAAAAACTCTTCACGCTCTGCCTCAGGAATCATGTTTAGGCTGAACTCTTCTTGCTCATCTCCACATTCGTGGCACATGATCTTTCCTTTCTGTTGTAGGTCAGGTTGGCTTACCCCCGATGCTCACAGGGGCTGTAGGATCACCGCAACTTTGGCTCAACATCGTCGCACAAAGTAACGTACCTTTGTGGCTGGTCTCTTGCGTACTCGTCTGTAGGGTCTCCCGAGTATGTTTGAGGTGGGCTTAGCCAACCTTCCCTATTTGCTATTGCTTATTCAGTTACAGCTTCGTCCATCCGGTCTGCATTACTATCGTTGCCACCATCAGAAAAGAGGAGGTTATTGATACCGGGTTTAAAACGATTGAGGACAATACGGGGGCGACTATTACGTCGCTGTGTTGCCTCATAGCAACCAAGGTACGTTTCGTGATAGAACTCATAGGTATGAAACCGTGAGTTGTAGATTTGTGTGTAGGTTTGTTTCTTACCTACAACTTGTCCACAGTTACCACAATTTATGTAGTCATGGTCACCCTGTAACTGTCCGGCTGTGTCTGGCTTTTGGGTCATGTGGTTCCTTTCTTAGCCGTTTGTTTGTGTTGGTTACGCTAACAACGACGCTGACATAGCGGTGCTGTTGCGTAGCAACTCTTTGAAGGAGCTTGGAGACATACCGTTGGCTAGGCCAACAGCAATGTTCTTAATCAAGCTGCTTTGTGTAGTTGGGGGAAGACGTAGGATAATTGCTGTTGCTAGCGAAGGTTGATCCTGAGCATAGGCAAGGGCTGCAGCATATTCTGCATACCTAACCAAGTTAGGCTCATCATTTGGATGAGACTTAACCGCTTGGATAAATACCTCTAGCACCTGTGGGCCAGCATCAATAACTTCATGGAGTATTGCATCCCTAAAGTTAGTATTAATTGCTGTGGTGCCTATCAATGACTGAGGCAAAGCTCTTGCTTTAAGCAAGGTTACATTCTCTGCTACAGACGTTGGATTCATCGTTGTTGCCATCATGTCATTGATGGGCTCAGATAAATCATAAGCAACAAAGTCCTTATATTGATTGGACATGGTTTGCTAACATCCTTTCTAGTTCAGTTAGTGGTTTCTTATAGATGTTGCCATTCTGTACTCTGATAGGGGAACCATCCCAGAGAACAGAAACCTTGTGTGCGCCATACAGGCGTTGCTTTGTACCATTGCAGCTATAGCAAACTTGAGCACGTTTAATAGTATGTCCTTTGATAGTGCCGTGCTCACATGGAACGTAATGCCATCTTGATCCCGCATATCCCATAGACATATCAGGGTGTTTTGTACAGGATAGAGCACCTTCGTCATTGAAGGTACCGTCCCAACAAGTATTGCCCTGACACCAGCTATCCACAAGACCAGTAGATGAGCATTGCCTACAACCCATCAACTTTCCTGGCTTGGTAGGTGCATCACGCTCGGTGATATAGAACTTAAAATTACGCCGGTTAACTTGAACACCGGCATACTTCCAGATCGTATATCTAAGAGATTGTGCATCAAGTGCATTAAAAGAACCACCCCAATGTGTTGATACCTGACCACCTTCAAGTGTCATAGTATCGTCAGGGTGGATAGTGATAAGTGGGTGATAATTAGTCCATTTATTAACTATTTGGATGTCGCTATTCTTATTCCACTTATTAGCATATTGAATACGATTGCGCTGCCCGTCATAGAGCGTGCGCTCCCATTTCTTACGCCCACCAGCAAGATAGTCTTGCCAGTCAGCGTATGTATGTACTCTCCAACTCATTGTGCCTCCACTGTTTCAAATAAGCCTACTGGCTCAGGGTCGGACATGTCAACATACTGGAACTCAATAAGTTGCTCCAGCGTGCGTTCGGATGTTTGTGTTGGGACATCATCTGTCCACCAAGTAGATGTGAGCGAGAGCACACTTGACTCAGGCTTGAGTAGTTTAAGTGCTACACCTAAGCCATCAACTAAACCATCAAAGTATGCACGGCTAAGCTGGTGCTCCTCGAAGCGTAGGTCATCCTGTGCTTCAATGATGCCACGTTCAATAGCTTTAACTATCTTCTTACGCTTCATACTTGTGCCTTAACTAGGATGCTGTGTGCATCAGCCTTGAATACTTTACCCGTCTTCCAATGAGGAATTGATGGGTGTGTTGCTGTACCGCCAGCAGCCTTCCAAGCCTCACGCTTTTCATAGCTCTTGGCTGTACGACCATTGACATGGGTGAAGTTTGTCTTCTCCATCTGCTTTGGTCCTGGGTTCTTCTTAACGGCCTTACCATTCTTACGATCACCTGAGGTCTGTACCTTAGGTGCTGTGTTACCTTTTGCCATTATCTGGCCCCTTTCGGAGGTTAGTTAGACTCTACACTTGTGTGTAGAGTAGTGATGCCGTCATTCCATAGCATCAATGCTTCTTGTCGTGTGCAGCCATGAAATAGTTGGGCTTCTAGTAAGAATAGAAGCTTATCGGTTGTGTTATCTGCAATTTTTTGTTTTTGCATTAGTTTTTATCCTTTAGCTCTTTTAGTCGTGCTTCCATCTTAGCAATCATGTTAGCACGCCTTACTTCAGTTGTACTTAGACCAGTCTGAAGAGCAGCTTGATTAACACACTCTCTATATTCTTGATAATGAATCCTATTTAGTTCTGCATGTGCTTTAGCAGGTGTGCCTAACTTTTTTACTAATGCTTGATACTCTTGATTAAACTTTCTACGCATCAGAGTATTAGCTTTGGTATATGTTTTAGAACTTAACTGCGGACTCCATTTCATTATCTATCCCAATCTATTTTGTATTGTATGAGCAGTTTTAATAGACATGCTAAGGTCTTTTAGCGTAAGCGAGGGAGGGTTCCGTTTACAAAACTTCCGCCATCCGTGCCGTACTAACGTGCCCTCGGCTGGAATTGAACCAGCAACACCCACCTTAGGACGATGGTGTTCTATCCATTGAACTACGAGGGCAAGTGAGCAGTTTTACCTCAGGTCATACTCAGGACCAAATCTATCTATGACAATAGACCGTGCAGTTCTTCTGAAGAAAGGATGCGGTCAGTTGGTTGAGGCCAATTAACCCAGCCCTCTGGCTGTTCCTGTCCTTCTTCAAGCCATGGGGAAATACGAACTGCGTAAGGAACCTCCATTAGTCCTACTTCTGGATTTCCTGTGCCATTTTTGAATGCTTCTAGCGTAGCCTTGTAGATATCGTCTACATTATTGGCCGCTTCTACATCCATAATGACTTGTTTAGCAACCATCATGGACACACGATGTGTGTATGTCGTTTGCTTAGTCATTTGTATCCCTTTCTGTATGTTTTGCGGATTGTTTGTGTTGGTGCATGCATGGTTTATACTCCCCATACTATGTGAGTTCATGTGCATACTATTCCTGTAACACTACTCAGGACCAGCCAATATCGTGTTGAGCCCACGAAGTCTCAACGAGGATAAAGGTTTGACCAGGCGCATCGGATACATCTATTCGGGTACTCTATTCTCATAGAGAATTCCTTTCGAAGCCTTATCGGCTGTCTCCCTAACTTTCCCTATTCGTGCGGATGTGTATGTCTAGGATTACCTATGTAATCCGAAGCCAGCACAGCACAGAGACTATTAGTCGGGTGTGCTATGGAGGCATCGCATCACACAGATAAAAGAAAGGCGGGGGAGCACGCCCTCTCGCATGCTCAACCCCGCCCACTAGATAGGATGAACAACCAAACCTACCTAGTTCTCAGTTAAACCTCACAGTTGGATAGTAAAAAAGAAACATAGTATGTCTAGGTTTATATAGTGCCTATCAATAGAGAAACCAAGGGCAAGTCTGGTTGATACACCTGTTTCTAGCCATACATTCTTGGATACTTTAATCTCAGCAGTCTTCATCATTAGAACTCACGCTCCTCATAGGCATTGAGTGCATACTGCAGGTTGTCAAAGTATTCACCACGACGGCACATGCCTGAGGCATGCTCGTATGACCACACTACAAATGGGTGGTATGGACTGCGTGAGGCTAGGCACAGCACCACATCTGTGTACTGGTCGGCTTGTTTGTGTTGGAGCACCGTTGCTCCGGTAGATTTACCACCATCACCCTGCAATACAATGCCGGGTTTGATTGTGCTTACATCTTCTCCCATTATTCCTCCAATAGATCTATGTCCACCACGGGTGTGGTGCTACGAACTTTGCGTACTCCATTAAGCGACCACTCTATGAGCATAGGCTCACCTATCTGAGCGTGCTTAATGTTGATATAGGGTGTCCACTCTAAGTCCTTGACTAGGAAACTACCTTGGTCAGGAATACGGCGGAATATCTTTTTCTTGGGGTCAATCTCATATGTACTGTTCTTAGTTATTACTTGGTACATGCCAGTCTCCTTGAGTGATGGCTTGCTGAGTCTTGAGTGTATGTACCTCTAGCTGAAGCCTTGCCAGTACAGCATTCAAGGCATCGTATTTAATCTGTAGAGTAACTAGGCGTTGCTCCATCTCTTTGCTCTTACGCACTTGCTTTACCTCTCATCTCTCGTTGGTGTTGTAGAACCTTATCTAGGCTCCAATTAGGAGTTCCCCAAGCGGTAACTCCTCTATCTTCTGGGCTAATACCGCCTTGGATAGCGTGTCTATCATCTCTGGCGACAACATCCTCAAGGCACCGCATTTTGACAGGGCAATCCGCACAGATTGCTTTCGCACGTGCTGCGTACGCCCTGCGTTGTGGACCACGGATGAGGTTTGGATAATAGAATAACTCAGTATCCATCCCTCGGCACTTGGCATCATCTTGCCAAGATAAATCTTCCCACTCTGGGAATGTATGTATGACTGTGCCAACACTTGTCATTCTCCTTCCTCTCTGAAGTCCCAATCTTCTTGGTCAATCTCATATTGCTTGTTGATTAGTGTCATTACAAGCCACCCTGCAAGCAGGGAGGCGATAATCCAGTTGAACATAGTATTTCCTTTCTGTAGAGGGTAAGAGGCACACAGGAATGCATTTACACCAGCACGTGGCGACCTGTGTATCTCTCAAAGACTACAGCCTGGAAAAATGGGCGGGGAATGTTTATGTTGGGAGCACTAGCAAGCGGTGTGCCATACATAGATAGTGTCACGCTCAATATCTGTATCACGTGGGTCAATAGACTTACCACAGATACCAATACAGATATCTACATAGTTACGCATCCGGCATCGGGTACAGAACATAGTGCCGGTGTTGCCATCCAACTCAATGAAGTTGTGGCCTTGGTAATCCTCCATACATTCGTATGGTTCAATCCAGTTCTCTTTGCTCATCGTCCTGAACTCCTTCCATTCTGTAAGTCAGGGCTATCTGCCGAGACATAGGTAAAGCCTTGCTTAGGCATCAGTACAAGGCGAAAGCCATTACGCCTATCTCTCAAGCCCTTAGATACACACTCACTAGCCATACAATAGGCATAGCCAGCCTCTATACGCTCAGGGCTAACCTGAGCCTGACAATACATACACATAATAAGCCTCCTAATCGGGTAAAAATTCGGCGGGGAATACTACAGTCCTCTGGTAATGAATCTCCAAAGGAGATAAGACATAGATAGCCAACCTATAGTGATAGGTAAGCCAGACTCATAGGGATTTAGTAGATGAAACATAGGGAAGTCCTTTCAGTAGATACGGCATAGGAATAGATAACAGCCTTAGTCAATAGCCACAGCCCACAACAGCCTATTAACCTGCTCATAGAGCAAGCCCCTAGCCTGTAGCCTGGGCTTACGGCTACGTAGCCACACGGCTATGAAACCAGTGGCCGAAATAGATAGGGAGACTCTCTCGCTGGGAGACAGCAGGCTAGCATCTCCAATAAGCCAGCCTTACGGCTGCTGCGCTAGTTATTCCACTCCCACCTATGCCCACAGGCTATTACCTATGAACATAGGAAGGAGCCGGGGGTATGTATACCCCCGACTACTCCACTATCTGCTAAGCGTTCTGGAGAACTGGCTCGCTGATAGATAGGATAGGCAAGAGGTCCATGATTTCAAGACGCAATTCAGCGACTCTCTTGCTATCTTTGGTGATTGTGCCATCTTTGATGGCTTTGAGAGCGTTGGCAATAGTAGCCAACTTGGTATCTAGCACCGATACTGGCTCGGTGACCTTGCTATCTGCAAGGATTAACTCGGCAAGCATTTGAGTCTTGTCGGTATGGATAGTCAGTTCAGAGTAGAACTGAGAGATGCCGTCTAGGTATGGCTTGACCTCTGAGAAGGTCAGGTCTGACTGGCTCATAATGTAGCCAGCCCATACTAGAGGCACAGCAGCACGCTTGGTGAATAGACCAAGCACGTCGGCTGGCACAGCGTCGGGGAATTGCTTGAACGCTGTAGCGGATTGGGTAGAGATAACCTCATCATGTGAGTTGGCTATCTCAGCAATAGGTGCGAACACCTGTTGTACTGTAGACACAGTAATGCCTTTCTAGTGCTAGAGTATTTCTCTAGCCCCGCCCCGCTACTAGGTCATGAACCTACGCCAGTCAGTATCTTGGTGTAGCGGGAGCGAGAGAGTCCCTATCTTGTCCTTCTGCCCCTTCTGGGTGACACCCACCCTTAAACGTCACTTACCCCAGCTTTTGGCAGACGAGACGGAGGGTTGAGACTAAATACATGGGGGCAGTGGCCTAAACGGCGATGTGGGCTGTATCACAGGTGGAAAAATTGGCGGGGGATTCCAAGCTTCCTATGATCATAGGCAGTGGCTATGATAGAGTTACACCATGGCATATAAGAAGAAGACCGTAGGTCGCAAGGTCAATCCTGATGAGTTACTAAAGCGGGAAGCCTATGCCATTGCTATGTATGGCACAGCTGAGGAATATTTGGATCCAGAGGAGCGGGCAGCTGTTGATGCTATATCTGATCTAGATGAGCAGTCTTATGCCATTACACCTAGCAGGAACCGGATCGGCTACTGGCCATCTACCTTTGAAGTCATTGAAGCTCCTACAAGCGACAAATCGCACTTAAAGGACCAAAGAGACAGAGCTGAGCAATGTGGCTTCCATCATCCTACAGAGACCTTAGTCATAGTCTTTAGAATGCCGGTAAAGAAGAATAAAGTTACGGGCTACTATGAGCCTACTGGTGCTCCTCCTCCAGTCTACAGATATGACGATTTTCCAGAGGAAATGTGGGAGCAGCTGAAGATGTCTGACTCTACAGGTAAGTTTTTGAAGTATAACGGAGTAGATAACTACAATCCTAGGCAGACAAACTTTGCTCAACTAGCTGCGGAGTTTAAGTAACCTAATATCCTGATTTATCGGATATACTATAGATGGAAGTGCCGATTGGGCTTCCATTTAACCTATATCGTCTAAGGAGATATAATCATGGCACACCCATATCAAAATGGCGGATATCCTAATCAGGATCGTTTCAAGGATCCATTTAACGAATATCCAAAGAACTCAACATCAAATACAACAAGGCCAGCAGAGATCACTATTCAATCTCTATTTCCACAGTTCAATCGCTGGGCAATCGGATTTGATCCACTTCTACATACCCTACAGCAGGTAAGTGCTACTGCTAAGCAATCTAGCTATCCTCCATATAACATCTACAAGGATGAGGACAAATACGTCCTAGAACTGGCTGTAGCCGGTTTTAGCAAGGAAGATATCAAGATCAGCGTTAAAGAGCTCCAGTTGACCGTAGAAGGCCAATTAGAGGCATCTGAGAAGGAGCCTATCCATAAGGGAATCGCTACCCGTGACTTCAAGCAGAACTTCGTTCTAGCGGAGTATGTAGTAGTCAAGGGAGCAGAGCTCAAGGATGGAATGCTCCGTATTACGCTAGAGCAGGAACTTCCTGAAGAGCTACAACCAAAGTTGATCAAAATCAAATAAATCGGATATACTATAAGCAGAGCCCCTGGTTTCTACGGCGAATACG
>Ga0214246_1000495_pt1 | contig 10529 bp, 11 predicted proteins | sample TroBogypolimnion_41_FD_153084 | JGI IMG/M metagenome (GOLD analysis project Ga0214246, IMG submission 153084) | Freshwater microbial communities from Trout Bog Lake, WI - 29MAY2009 hypolimnion | ecosystem: Environmental > Aquatic > Freshwater > Lake > Hypolimnion/Profundal zone | place: Trout...
ATTTTTAAAAGTTGCAGTTTTTTTTGTCTATTATCGTCAGGTTTCGTATAGTCATTATTTGTTTTATGACGAATAGCGCACATTACCTTGAAACCGGTCTTAGCCGGTCTTATGACGTAAGTGGGGCCTATGCACTTTCAGCGAGATCAACAAAAAAGTTTTTCCAGATTGCCTGCGGCCTTCTTGGTACATCTGAAGGTAGTTTATTGATTTTTCTTTCAAAATCAAGACTATCTCTTATTTTGTTTTTGACTAAATAAGCAATCAATTCATCAGGATATTTACCCCATCGTTTTTTTACTGCTTCAACATCTACCTGTGCATTTAGTTTTTTGTCTCGTTCTTTTCGTTCTTGATCTTCTATCATATCACGCTTCTCTTTTTCTTTGTCGGCTTTCTTTCGTGCTTTTTCATTTGCTTTTTGGTCTTTTTCAATTTCCTCTAACAAATCAGGATTGATGGTCGGTATATCATTAACTAAATCAGAATTGTCAATTATTCTATAATCAGGTATTCCACTTGCTGGATTATGTCCTACAATATTGTATTTTTTGAAAATAGGTGTTTTTCTTATATCGTTTAACATTATGACAATTTCTTTTTGAATTGGTTTCCGTGCCTCTTGTATTATATGATTTTCTCTGTACTTTAAAATATTTAAGGCAATGATTAACGCTGCTTTTTTATCAGCGCGAGTAAAATGACCTGCAAACAAAACCTCTCTTATTTTCTTTACTTTGTCCTCTAATGTCTTAAACTTAGAAAAATCTACAGTTAGACCTTTATCAAATGCAACATTTAGATCTTCCTCGGGCTCAGGCTTTGGTTCTTCTTTTTGAGTCGGACCATTATGATGTCTTTTAAACGCTTCTCGCAAACTTACTACTTCGCCGTAAGAATCACCTCCCTTCTTAGGAATTGCATAGATGTCGTCATGAAACGGTTGATGCTCATTCCATTCTTTTACTGCTCGAACCCATGAAAGTTGAAAGTGGGAAGGCATATTCTACTATTATCTTAAATCATTATCGTGTTTGGGGTTTCCATCTAAAAAAGAATAAACTCTCGCACTGGCCCACCTTTCTTTGCTCAGCTTCATAGACATCGGAGCATTAACACCCTTCTTGAAAGTTCCTTTCATCCGTACAGATTCGGGTTGTGTTTTGTATGCACCAATTCCACGATTATAGACCTCCTGTAAAGTCTTCTTGGAATATCCTGATATCTTAGCAAGTTCCACAAGTGAGTAGGGTTTATCTACTAACTTGTGTTTCTTCAAAAAGTTTTCACGATGAGTCATCTACTTCTTCTTTCTATTTTCCATCATGTGGAGTAGTCTCATTTGCGCTTCAGCTCTGGCCATCGGAATCGGCTTGAGACTGAAGTGCTGGCCCGTCTTAGTATTCACTACAATTCCGTACCCTTTCGGGAATTTCTTTCCTGCCGAAGCGGTCTCAATGTGATAAGGCATTCTACTTAACCTTGTCAAAGAAAACTTTTGATTTCTCTATTCCGATGTAATTACGATTTAGTTCTTTACAGGCTTCTCCAGAATTACAAGAACCAAAGGTTGGGTCTAATACAGTGCCGTTCGGGGGACAGTATCTTTCTATGAGCCATTTGTAGAGTTCAATAGGTTTTGCTGTAGGGTGTCCGCCTTTAGTTTTCTTGTTTGCAACTTCTACATAGGATTTCACACATCGGCGACCTGCTTCTGTTGTTCCAAGATTAGGCATTCCCGCTATAGGCATAAAGTTCGCTGTACTTGTACCACCACCACCTGCAGGAAAGTCTCCCTTGATGTCAATCCTCTCGTAATAAGCACCTTTCTTGCTAAAGACATATATCATCTCGTGAGCTCTCATAGGCATCTTATTCGCTGATAAAAACCCTACAGCATTCGTTTTCGTCCAGACAATATCATAGCGAAACTCTTTCTCGTTGCTCTTGATTAATTCGTATCCGAACTTTGTCGTGCAGAAATGAATAGTCGGAGAATGTTCATTGCGTCTAATGCGTTTTACTTGTTCCCAAAACTTTTCTAAATCTATTTTGATGTCCCAAGGACAACCTGCTATAGTTCCGCCTCTATATACAGCATCTTTATCTGTAGGCTTACCATCTTCATAACGTATGAGATTTCGCTTCTTTTTCTCTTGTCCGCCATCACCTGTTAAGCATCCATAAGGTAAATCACATATAATGAGATCAATTGAGTTTGCAGATATATCTTTCATCTTTTCAAGACAATCAGCATTATATAATGTAAAGGTCGCCATCTACTTCTTGAACGCAATTAATTTTGAAACCTTGCTCTGGAGACCAAAAGACTTTGCAAGAACCGAAATGTCTGCATCAGGCACGCCAGTCTGCTCGGCAATATCCCAATAGGTTTTACCGTCATCAATCCATTTTTTCATTGCGTCCGCTGTTAGTAATTGGCGACCATTGATGCCCTGTGCATCAAGTTTTTCTTTTTGTTTTGCAATAGTCTCTTTATGTATTCTTCTCTTATTCAGGTCAGCCATCTTCTTATCCTGCATAACCTTTTCAACGACTGGCTCAGGTATAGGTGCTATAGGAGGGGGGGTCCATTCCTTTTCCTTTACGGGTTTTGGCGGACCTTTAGGAACCGGAAGAGCAACTTGAGTCTCAATCGTATTCATTAAAACAACTTCAGGGGTTTTGGGTTTTACTTCAGGATGAAGCGCCTTTTTGAGTTGCGACTCTACTAGCGTAAGTAGATTTACCCAGGCCGTATTTACTTTCTCTACGCCATAACACACTAAAAGGTTTCTCAACTCTTTGTCAATCACATGATCGGCGTAAGGATCAAGAAAAGGGGTAGTCATTTCTAATCAAAGCGAACAAAAAAAGCACGGTCTTGGGCCACAGTCAAAACAGTTATGCGACTTGATTCTCGCTTGTGCTTTTCTCTTAAAAACTTTCGATACTGAGAACAACATGCTTTGCACATGTGAGAGAGTCCATCATCATTTACACAATTCTTACTAAACTTTTCTAATGGTACTATTTCTAAACATACCTTACATAGTTTCTTCATTCTAACTGATCGTGGCTTTTTTGTGTTCTTTTTCCATCTCCTTCATCCAAAATGAATGATTATCAAGCGGAAATGAACCTCTACGCTTTTTTGTTTTTAATTTGTAAAATCGCCAGAAGGACAGCGATGCCATTTTATACTGAAAAAGAAAATCTACGGCGCTTATTAGAAATGGAACTTTGGAATCCTATCCGTGGTTTTGAGACTCTTTATCAAGTAAGCAATCAAGGGCGAATAATGTCTCTAAAGTGTAATCGTTCTAAAATAATGAAAACACCTCTCTCATGCGGCTATCCATTTGTATGTCTTGTAAAAGATAAAGTAAAATATGTTATGCGAGTACATCGTTTAGTCGCAGACGCATTTTTAGAACCTGTCCCAAATAAACTAGAGATAGACCACAAGGACCGTAATCGTACTAATAATTGTGTTTCCAATCTACGATATGCAGACCGTTCAGAACAATCAATCAACCGAGGCCCTTATTCAAACACAGGACACAAAAATATAAGCCGGCATCAAGGTACTGGCTGGTTTCATGTCGTGATAAAACGCCGTGGCGTAATTGAAATGAACATTGCCCATTCAACTTTGGAAGAAGCAATTTTCAATAGAGACGCATATTTAGACACAGAATAAAATCTTTTTGCAAGATAGAATGGAAACACTTTCCGCCGAACATCGTCTCGTGCTAGAACTGTACAAGAAGGAGCGTCCCGACATTTTCGCCCGCTTACCCTTACCGAAGAAGCTCGCTGAAGAGTATGGTGTGCCGATTAAGACGGATACTATACATCTAAGTGATTTTATGAAGAGTCATCTTGCAATCGCTCATGGGCATTATGATGAATTTGAAGAGAAAGTGGGATGCAAAGTTACAGATGCTTCCGGTAATGAGATTCTGGGAAAGCCTGAACCCACAGACTTTGTGGAGAAAATAATGGCCTATCATGAAAGTGGAAGAATTAAGAGGGAACAGGTGCAAAACAATAAGCAAGCACGAAATGAGTTTTTTAAGCTTCAATCAAAGTCCAAACCTGCTCTTAACATCATTGACGGACTCACGAACGCTGCTTTTATTCCACAAAATCCAACGGCTCCAAAAGCCATCGTGGAAGATTCCTGATTTCGTCCAATCTTCTCGTGCTTTGTGTCGTAAAAGATACAATGATTTGCGACTTTCATCCTTTGATAATGTGAAGTCTGTATAGCCGGTTGCACCAAAATCTACATGATGTTCTCTTCCCTCTTCATTTAATAAGACTACACGCCATTTTTTTCCTTCAATAGGTGATTTAATTAATCGTTTCAAAGTGATTTTCATTTATTGACGATTAGATTTTTATTCCCTACGAGGACGACCACGACCACGCAGTTGTCTCATGGGCATTTGGCGACCCGCCTCAATTGCAGCGAGAATGTTTTGCGCATTTGAGATGTCATCTTCAATCTTCTTCAGCTGCGTCTGAGGATACTTCCTCTCTTTGTAAGTCCTCGCCGCTGCGACCTTCTCCTCATATTCAGCTTTCTTGGAAAGCCAACGACCTAAATTGAGTTCATAAATGCGTCTCGCATTTGAAGCAAACTCAATCTGGCTGCGTATCTGCTGGGCATTTCTTCCAACTAATTCAGGACTATGACGAGTTAAAGCAAGTTGCATCTCAGCCGTACGATCTGGTGCGCCCTGTACTTGCGGCTTACCACCAGCCCTGCCTCGTGCTACACGCTCTGCATCAGATGGTAGAACTTCAATGGAATGCACGCCGTGGCCTGAAACCTGAGCACCCTGGGGTACAAACTCAGAATTATCAGGACCTTCACGAGACTGGTGTCCAGCATAGGATGAAGGGCGAGGTATGCCGAAGTTGAACACATTCGCATCGAACGGAGGACGAGCCCCAAAATTGAACGCACCTTGCTCAGGGTGAATGCCCATACTACGAGCCCACGCATCGGCGGCATGAAGTTCTCGCTGCTCAGGAATCATCTCACGCCCAACCATCTCACGCAACTTCTTCTGGCGTGCCTCCTTCAACTGCGTTTCAATCTCCTCATCAGACGCACCCATGAAGCGCAGACGATCTCTTAGACTATTCATGCGCTCCTCATCGGCATTGAGTCCCATATTCGTAAATCCACGACGGGCCACCATCTCAAGTGTAAGCTGCGGCGTGTGCTCAAGAGCAGACTCCTTCTTCTGCGCTTCAAGACCCGCAAAGAGTTTCTCATAATTCCCAGCAACGGGATGAGTTATAAAACTATCTACATAGTTTTCACCAGCGCCTTCACCATTCTTGCGCAGACCTGAGCCAATCATACCACGAGCACCTTTCGCAGGTCCTTTGTGGAGATTAGGTTCATAGATAGTCATAGCATCCTTACACGGCATAGGAAGATTCATGAACGCCTTGCGCTCAATAGGATTCTTTGCTGTGCCGTAAGAGGCCTGACCATTCGCCCCTACAAAGATGCGCTCTGCGAGTGTAGGGGGATGATTGCCGCCGCCTTGTTCAAGGGGTGTCCAGGGGATCCGCATTATACTTTACGACGACATTATTATTTCGAATGAAAAATGAAATGGTATAAAATCAATAATGCGGAAGCCTGTAAGACTACACCTATTGATAAAGACATTCTACTTCTTACCAAAGAAAAGATGGTCAAGTAAGGCACGGCCTTCTAAGGGTGCATCTGGTACAGGCTTGAATGCCTTTCGCTTGGACACTACTTCTTCCTCTACTTCATCGTCCTCATAAATAATTTTCTTCACCTTGCGTTCCTTCTTGGGCGGGGGCTCTTCTTGCGACTTTACTAAACTCTTCTTCAACTCTTCCATTTCCTTGCGAAGTGCGACGACATTCTCGTCAATCTCACGGACCTTGGGCGCTTTGTCAAGTTTCACCTCTTCAATCTGCTTCTTCTTCTCCTCCACGACCTTATTAATTTCCGCCTTCTCTATAGCACGCTGACGACGTTGTTCCGTCAGTGTTGCAAGCGCCTTTGCACGGCCTGCGTCAATCTTCGCCTTGGACTCTTCAGAAATGACCCTGGGCTTCCTCGGGGGCTTTGTGAGGATAATCTCCTTATCTCCTATATCGACGGGGTCCTGTCTAGGACGACCAGCGGTCTTCTTTTTCAGGACGATTTCCTGCGGTTTTGCTTCTACCTTGGGAGATAATTCCTCATCACTAGACATCTCTATACAAGGTAAAAACATTTTTTTCTGTCTAGGATTGAAGACCAATCCTGGATTAGGTCGTCACGAAGGAGCTCGTTCCTGGAGTCGTCACAGTCTGGAATGCAAGGGGCTGCACAAGGATTGAAGACCAAGCAAACACGCCGCCACCGTGAGTAGCATTAGCAACCTGTTGCGCTTGGATTTCGCAAGTGTATGATGTGCCTGCCGTCAGTGGGGTGTAAATACCAAGACTAAAAGATTGGGTTGCATAAGGGGGCACTAAAAAGCGACTATCATATGCTAATCCTGAGTTTCCTGATGAACCTATGCGCATTTGCACAGCATATTGAGCACCAGAAAGACCATTGTCCAAACTTGTTCCTGCAACCTTGGGAATAGAAATCCAATAGTAGCCAGTACGAGTCACTTTGAATGTACCTGATGCTGTTTGTGTCTGCTGTTGAGAAGCACCTGATGATACGGTTAAAGTTAAAGTAGAGGCATTTAATACAGATACGATGTCGCACGGTGGCGGCGGCACTGCTGCAAGCATGTCCGTAGTATTACCGCCAGGATAAATAACCATAGCCTCTTGAGGCACTCCACCAACTGATTGATACTTTGTCGCAAGGGCAAACACATTGTTTGCCGTGTCCCATGAAAGTCCTGAAGCGTTAAGGCCCGCCATTCTACTACATAAAATATTTAAAACGAACCAGGACCTATCCAACGGATAGTGAGATTTGTAAATGTGTAACCCAGTGTTGCATACGGTTTCATTTTGATTGTAACTTGATTTGTAAGAATGGTTGAAAAATCAATCACAAGACTTATTGAATATGGACTTCTATTGATTCCAGCAATAGCACCATACCAAAATTGTCTAAAGATATTGGTTTCTGTGCTATCACTCTGCACACCTACACCAATTTGCATATCATTATATGTTCCAGGGCTTCCTGGGACCCCTGAATACGACCAAGTCCCTGTTAGAACACCAAATCTGGATTGTGGAAGAACTGATATTGTTGGGAAGAGTTCAACCCAAGGATTGGCTCCTCCAGTGTAAGTGTAAGACACCGTTCCAAATACAGTATAGCCTTTGTCTAATGCAATCGGTGTGTAATAATTGGGACTTCCATACGCTTTAACACCAAGCGTGCTGATTCCACTTTGGATCAAAGGCGAGATATTTACAGACCCTGTGATTACAGATCCACTATTGGGATTTGTGTAATTTGCTAATTGCAGCGTGCTGATGTACATCGTATCAACATTTGCTCTTAGAGTATTGAGAATAGGAGGTGTAATGTTGCTAGGTGTAAAGAGTGTTCCTGCAATGTTGCCGCTTGTTACATTGGAGGCTGTAAGCGTAGTTGCGTTTGTTGTGAGTGTATTTACATTGAAAGTGAAAGGTTGAGAAATAGCACCATAAGTGTCGTAAGAAGTGATGCCGCCACCACCATTGATAGAATCAGTAAAAAGTGAGATTTGAGGTGCGAAATGATTACAACCAACTGTATTTGAACTAGACATGCGGATTCCAAAAGTTGTCGCACCTGCGGGAGTTGTTGTGTAAGTCATAAAGTTGGACAAATCAATCGCATAGTTTGATGTGGCCGCTCCAACTGTAGAGAAAGTTCCAATGAGTTTGTTATTATACAAATCAACATTTGAAACAGCTTTATAAAGAGCCCATGTCTGAACATTAGTTGCAGAAGCAAGTTGAGCTCCTCTATAGAAAAGTCCTGTGGTGTTTCCTGTTAGGATATTGTTATTTGCTAGGCCTGCGCTGTCCATGAAAATCACATTGCTGGCGACTGTGCTCACATTGCTTGTTACAGTTGCCGCAATCGTTGTTGCAGTTACTGAAGTCGCAACAACATTGGGAATGGTGGTTGTATTACTATCAATAGAAAGACCCTGTCCATTATTTTCAATTTTCAGAACACCAGCGTTGTTTTCCCAAATGCGCATTGTCTGAAATCCCTTGGTTGCATTGGACGCTATAATGAGGTCAGCGCCTTGTGTTGTGTCGTTCTTGATTGAAATACCCTTCGAATAAGTCGTTCCACGCATATCCACAACAAGACCCGTTCCATTTCCAAAAGCAGGGGGTCCTACTAAGATTTGGTTCGCAGTACCATATTGCGTAACAGGCGAACAAATACCACTAAAGTTTCCTATAGCCCAGTTATTATTGATACCATTCGTTCCTACAGCATTTATGGACAAATACCCTCCTGAAGGAATTGTGTATGTCAAACTGAAAGTGTAAGACTGATAAGGACCAGGCAACGGGCTAGGATTGGGATATGTGTGTCCTAAGCTATCAGTAATGGTCAAAGAAGTTATAGTCCCACTTGTCGTGTTTTGTATCTTAATCAATGAACCAAGAGTAGGGAATGTTGCGCCATACACATAGGGTGTAATTCCATCATTGGCTTGTGCTATGTTAATTGTAGAATAGGCGGTGTTGTAATTGTACCAAGTGCTCACAGGATCAAAACCATTTACGAAAATTGTGGAAGGATTCGCACTAATCACATTAGACCCAGAGACTTGAAGAGTGCTTACATGGAGCTGAGCAGGCTGCGAGTAACCTCCTAAGATTGCAGGAATGCCTTCACCATCCAGACCAAAAATACCGAGGCCAGGAACACCACCAGGATCAAAGGCTGTAAAATACTTTGCGGTGATTGGAATGTTGCTTGTTCCTAATTGATTTGTAAGAATTGCATTTCCAACGCCCTTCAACCAGACACTCTGCGCACCAAAATCAATGTTCTGAACACCGCCACCTTGTACGGAGTACTGAGCCCAGTTTGCAACCGACCCAGACCCAGCACCAACCGCAGCGCCATTGATGCTGCTAATGTTCAAATTAGCCGCAGGAAAGTTGATGGTTGATGCGTTCAAACTCTGGGCCCCTGCGTTGATTTTAATGTTATTAAAATTTGTATAAAGTGCTCCAGGAAGACTTGTTTGGTTGTAATTGTAAGAAAGCATACTTGTATCACCATTTAGATCGTGTTGTATCAATAGAGGGTTTGTTAATGTAGGATAATTTGTTACTGAATTAATGTAGAGTTGCCCAACTGCTAATGAAGCATTTGTGCCTGCAACTGAATTGTCAATCATTGTTAGTGTGTTTGGTTGAGGTCCAGAACCTCCAAAAGGTGGTGGCCCAGACACCATTTTTATTGTATGTGCTCCAGGTGTGCTGATGAAGAAATCAGTGCAGATGAGTGTGGAAAAATTGTTAGTAATTGTGGAACTGCCTCCACCACCACCTCCACCTCCGCCTGTGTAAGGAATGTATTTTATTCCATTAATGCTGCTAATACCACCAAGGGCGAATTGATAGTTGGCTCCTTCTACAAAGTTGGTAGGAGTTCCAGCACTATCGATTGTTCTGATTTTGAGATAGTTGTTGCCTCCCAAAATAGATGCAAATCCACCAGACGCAGACTGATTTTGATTTCCTAATAAGACGGTTTCAGATGCTTGGAAAGTATTGAAGTTGAGATTTTCATCTAAAACAGATAAAAACCCATTATTATTTGTTGCGTTGCCTTGAACTTGTAAAGAAGCAAGCCCTGATGTCGCTTTGGGAAAGTTGATTGTGCCTTGAGGAGCACCTGCTGCGCCCTGCATCGTAATGGATGAAACAGTAATGTTGGCGGGTACAGCATAGGATGTTGAAATGTAGATGCTTGAAGGGGGTGCATAGGGCACACCATTGATTACAAGTCCTCCAGTTAAATTGATGCTAGGTGAGGTTATGTTAATAGCACCTGTTAAACTAGGCGGTGTTGTGTAGGTTAAATAGACTGTTCCATTTGCTCCTGCACTATTGGCTCCGCCTCCATTTGCACCACCACCAGGACTTTGTGTTACAGTTCCAGTCAGTAAATCAATGTAGTCTGAACCACCGCCGCCACCTACACCTGCCCCTGCTCCATAGTAACCGCCGCCACCACCTGCACCTTGATAGAGGTAGTTTCCATTTCCTCCTTGTAAATAAGAGCCGTCTCCGTCGCCATATCCTGTGAATCCCAAGCCGCCCGCACTTTGGCTGCCTCCATACCCTGCATTAGCACCGTTTCCTCCAGTTGAACCACCGCCAACACCTGCAGATGAACTGTTCGCCATACAAGTGCCGCCGCCACCCCCTACTGCTGCAAGTAGCGTTGCGCCATTTTGAATGTATGAAGCACCACCACCGCCTGCCCCTGTATTTCCACCCTGATAAATACCAGAGCCGCCACTTCCACCTCCTCCATA
>Ga0214246_1000499_pt1 | contig 10473 bp, 8 predicted proteins | sample TroBogypolimnion_41_FD_153084 | JGI IMG/M metagenome (GOLD analysis project Ga0214246, IMG submission 153084) | Freshwater microbial communities from Trout Bog Lake, WI - 29MAY2009 hypolimnion | ecosystem: Environmental > Aquatic > Freshwater > Lake > Hypolimnion/Profundal zone | place: Trout...
TATTTCCTGCTGTATTAGCCACACCGCCATAAATATTCCCTTGAGCAATTTGAGAAGCAGCAGTTGCATTAGCAGCTCCAATACCAAGATTTGCTACGTTAGTAGCAGTACCAAGTTGAGCATTAGCAGATCCTGTTGAACCAGATAATCCTAAATTAGCATTAGCCAAGTCAATAGCTGCAATATTGCCTTTTTGAGCTTGAAAATTATTAAATGCGTTTTGATAAGCATTAGAAGCATAATCTTCAGCAAACTTAGTTCTAGCCATATTTGCGTTAGAACCACCACCGCCTACGTTGACATTTTCGCTAGTAGCTCCTAGTCCTTGTCCTAGCATAAATTGATAATTTGGAGCTAAATTAGACTTTAAATCAGCAGCCGTAAATTGTTGATTAAAATAAGGATTGTTTGCAGTCAAACTGGCTAAAGGAGTAGCCCCATATTGTGCATAAGGGGTAAATTGCTGAGAAGCTTGTTGACCAGCAGCAAGCAAATTTCCTTGTTGTTGTGTAGCAGCATTAGCTTGAGTTTGAGCAGCATTTTGCTGTCCTTGACTAGATAAATACCCAGCAGCTACTGAACCTACTACAACGGCTGTTGCGACTCCTGACATTATATTCTCCTTATAGCAAGATTTAAAACTTGCCGATAATCAATGGTAATTTCTTCACCTAAATTACCACCTTGACATCCTTTAATAGCTTTTTTTGCCACTAAATCAATATTGTTATTATCCAATAAAACCATGATTGCGTTAGGATTTTTTGAATGGTTTGTAAATCTTCCAACAGGCGTTCTTTTACCATTAATGCGAGCTGGAGCAATAATTTCTTTTTCTTCAATATTTCCTGTTGCAAAAACACCTTTTCCATCAATCCTAGAATTTGCCACCATCATTTTGTAATTGCCAAAAGGCATTGGTATTTGATCTTCTGTGTTTTCAGTCTGCTTTCTAACTGTTTCATGATCAAAGCCAAATTCTGCAATAGCTAAGTAATAATCGGCTAGATCAGAAGAATGATCCAAAGTTAATAATAAATTCTGTGCTTTTTGATTTTCTTGCCAAGTCATGCTTTTTTCAAGAAACATAGACTCAAGCTTTTCTACATCAGTTTCAGAAGTAGCATAAACATTTTGCCAAATCATTTTTTCATGAATATAACCGATTTTGCGACCTGGTTTAGAAACAAAAACTTGTGGAGCAGAAATTTCTGTTTTTGAGCCATCTTCATTAACCATTGTTACTCTGCCAGCTAACATAATGTTTAAATGTTCAATTTTTTGATAATGACCAATAGATAAAGTTCCAGCAGGAATAGTTACTTCTCTAATGTAAATATTAGGGCCAAAACGATGCACAACAGGGCAATCCACTTGTTCATGTTTTAAAAATTCAGCTTCTAATTTCTGAACTTTTTTTTCTGTAATTTTGCTTATTTTGTTCATTAAGTAGCTGCTGTTTGCGCTGTTAATATGCCATTAGTAAAGGTCATGCTTCCATTAGTGCCTAAAGTAGTTAATTTAGCTGTAGTAATAGTAACTGAAAGACCACCTGATATAGCTGTATAAGGAATAGTAGTGGAAGCTGTCATTGCTGAAGTTCCATTGCCATATACATAACCTGTTAAGGTAGATGCCCCTGTACCACCATTGGCAACATTAAGCGTTCCTGCAAGCGTTACTGCACCTATTGTAGAAGTGCTAGGGGTTAACCCTGTAGTTCCACCGCTAAATGATAAAACACCAGTATTGGCAATAGTTACTGCGCCTGTTGGACTAGAGGCAGATATTCCTGTTCCTGCAATAACAGAAGTAACTCCTGTATTGTTAAATTGAAGCGTTCCTGCTCCTGCAACAATTCCGATGCCAGTTCCAGCAGTAGGAGAATTTACAGTATATCCAGTACCATTTCCAATTAATAATTGACCATTGGAAGGAATAGTTGATGTTCCTGTACCACCTGAAGCTACTCCAATAGCATTGCTAATATTTGCACCTACCAAATCAGGAAACTGTAACCATTGAATCCATTCCCTAGCTGGTCTTTGAGTTGTAGGATCAAGAAACGGACTTTGCGGATAGCGAATATTGGTATTAACTGTAGCCATTAATTTTCCCCACCTTCGGCTTTTAAATTAGCAGAAACAATAACGGCTTTGATTGGATCTGAAATTACTACTTCATAAATACGATCTCTAGCCCATCCTAATCTGCGCCAAATAGCACGATTATTGTATTTTCCGACTTTACCAATAGTCACCCAATGCTCATTAGACCATGTAGAACCGCCATCAGATGACCAACGGAGCATAGACTGAGGATCATCACCTTGACCAGTTTGCAAGCCTACGCCTGGCTGAAATTGGATCTGCATTTCTGCAAAATATTGACGTTGAAGGTCTGAAACTAAATGAGGGCATCTACGCAATCTACGAATCGTATTGCCATTATCTGTATAAACTTCATTGTTTAGCTGGTAAATCTTGCCGTTTTCGTAATCTCCAACAAGATAATAATTTCCAAAAAAAGCACCGCAATTTGAACGATGACGATGGTATCCAGTAGCGTTATCCCACGAAAGCCATTTATGCCATGCTTTAGTAGTTAAGTCATAAACCCAAGTAAGGTCAATGGAAGGAAATGTCACTACATAGAACTCATGGCCTTCTAGACGATAAGTATAGGCAACTGCATCACTTAGTTTCACATTCATCAAAGTCTGCTCTACGGCATGATTTGATAGCCTTACAAAGGTATAGCCTTGAATTGCTCCAATAACGCCTTGACCACGAGCATCTTGAGAAACAAACATAATTTGTTCTTCAAATTGCCATACGCTATTAAAAGCAGCGCATCCATGCTGAAGCATAGTGCCTGAAATACGAGCAAATGGGAAAGTAGTTAATCCTGAGATTTGACTTCCTACATCCACCCAAACTTCAGTTGTTTGATCACCCATTAAATAAACTTGTCTATGATCTGCAATAACGCAAATAATAGGATCAGGTTCACCATCTTTTGTGCCGTAATAAGCAGCAGTTGAATAAGGTGAAGAAATATCGGTACAAGCCCAATTATTAGTGCCAACTTCGTTGTAAATGTTGTAATTGTCGATTACGTCACAACAAGAAGCACCACGCCAAGGGCCATCTGTATAAGCAATTTCAGTAAAAGTATCTGTAGCAGGAACGTAATAATAGCGTTCTAAGCCATCCACAATAAATGCAAAAATGCCATCTGTAGGGCTTCTATTGTAAGAAATCTGGCATGGGCCAGTAGTCGTATCAATAGTGCCAATTAATGTTGCGTTGTAAGCCTCATCTATTTTATAAACTTGATCAGCACAAATTACAATCATAATAAAAGGAATGGTTCCATGCAAAGGAAACATTGCTCTTACTTCTCCAGGTGGAAGCTGGGCTACTTCAACAAGTCCTGGAGTTGGATATAAAGCTATTGTTCCTCTAGAGCCTTGACCTTTATTAGGATCAATTTCTAGGTAAAAGTTAATACATTCCTGATCGCTTTGATAAATTGAAGGAGCTTCATAACTAGGGCCGACAAAACCAAAATCCATAAATTACTCGCTTTCCTTGTATGAATCACCACGCAACAAGGTTTTCATGCTTGCACGACTTAAATTAAATTTTTCCATTAATTGTGGAATAGTCATACCAGTTTTCCTAAGCAAACGAGCTTCTCTAGCTTGTTCCATTGTAAGTTTGCAACGAGGGCCTTTGCCACCACTAAAGTCTGGGCTACGACCTTTTGCAGCTTTATCTGCCATATTATCAGCATGATTGCCAACCCATAAATGCTTTGGATTGCAACAAGAAGGATTATCGCAAGTATGTAAAAGAAAGCCTGTTTCATTTTGTGAAGTTGGAGCATTAAGACTAATTGCGTTTGGATAAACAAGCGAATAGATGACTCTATGGGCATAGTAGCCTTTGTCATTAATCCAAGTCCTTCCATATCCATCATGATTCCTAAAGCCTTTCCATTCCCAACATTCATCTTCACCACGCTTATCAATTTTGCTCCAAAGAACTTCAGGAGTGTTTGCTGGTCTGCCTGGTTCTCCTACTTCTCTACCAATTTTTCTTGCATAAGCTTCGTTGTCTTTAAATCTTTTTATTGCTTTGTTTACTTCTAATTTCTCTGCTTTTAATTCTGCTAGTGTTTTCATGATAAGACTCCTTTATAAGAATCTTTATTATATCACACTAGCGGACAAACCCTCTACCTAAAGAAACCCCCACTGAGTATCCAACCTGCATCACGACTACGACCCACCAACATAGAGTCTGGATAACCAGCAGCAGCTATTGGTCGCATATTGTTGCGTTTAATAGTCGATTTGGATTGAGCTGCATAAGCATTAATCATGCCAATTTGCGTTGCAGAAGCTTTGCCATACATCGGCATCAAGCGTTCAGCCAAATTCCATCTAAGAGCCATTGAATAGCCTTGTGGAAGCACAATATCATCATACAAAGTTTCATAATTGCTAAAAATAGTAGATGAAAACATATGCATCTCACCTTGGCTTGGATTAGGCCATACAAATAAATTTCCTGATTCAGCATTAGGATTGTAATAAAGGGCTTTAGGCCAAGGGCCATTTAAAGTTTTTAAACCAATTTGATTGTAATTATCCAAAGACAAAACAGCGACTTGGTAATCTAAACCACCATTAAGCACAGCTTGACCATTAGACTGAGTGTTTACCCTTACATAAGCTTGGTCAATAAACAAGGGTTTTTGATAGTAAGCAGTAATCAGTTGTGAAGTTACTAGAGTTGGATAAGTAATATTTAACTTATATGTGCCAATTTCATTGACTTGACCACCTGCACCAGTAATAAACTCTACAATCTTAGTCCCAGTAATAATCCCTGTGCCTTTTAAGGTTTGTCCTTGAGCTACTGCACCTGTGGAAAGGCCAGTTACAGTTAAAATATTTCCTATAATTGATCCTGTAAAAGATGCGCCAATGTAATTTGCAGTTGATGGATTAGGTCCAATGGTATATTGAACTTGACCAGAAATTAAAGGAAATATGATTTCTGTGGTGTTAAACACCATCATATCTTCATTTGACCATTGATCAATCAAATCATTAAGCATATCAAAGGCATCTTGAGCTGAATCAGCCGTTGGAACTTCTCCAGCCTCTAAAGCTCCAATGTCTTTTAAAGCTCTACTAATAATATCTAATGGTTTTGTCATTGTGTAAACTCCACAATATCTCCAACATTCAAACCACTTACAAAAGTAACTGAAGTAGAAGATGTTTCTGTGTAATTTAATGAAATTATTTGTTTACTACCATTTACATAGACTTTTAAATTGTTTGTTCCAACAACATAAGAAAATGGAACAGTTACAACTGTTTGATTTTGAATTGCAGTAACATATCCTTGACCACCAGAACCAGTTCCATTGATATTATCGTAAGTACCAATTAATACGTTATTTGCATCATCAATGATAAATTTGTAAGAAACCCCAATAGTTAACCATATTTCACCTCCTGGAACACGACCAGCAGAATTTAAAACTATAGGATTTGAATGAGCAATATTTCCTAATGCAGTTGTATAAGCTGCTTGAGGAGTTGAAGTTCCAGCTTGATAGGTATAAATTAAACCACCAGCTAAAGGAACTCCATTATTATCAAAAAACTGCCATCCTGCGCCACCTATCGGTGAAAGATTAACTGCCATATTAAAGCTCCTAACTATTAGGTGTAAAAACTTGAGGAAGCCAAGGCGCAATAACAGTTTTTTGAGAATTAAGCACATTTAACTGTTCCTCTAATCTTGATTTTATAAGGTTTACTCCATCTTTCATAGTTTCTTGTTCAATCCAAGAAGCAACCATTTCTTCTGTAACATCAGAAAATGGTACTTTTAATGTTGGATTAGCAAACCACCAATTTCCTTCTGTTTGCACAATCTGATTTTGATCAGAAAGCTCTACATTGTATTTGGCATGAGTGATTAAACCATCAATAGCTGATATATCAATAATTGACCATTTATAATTCATTATTTAATTCCTAAAGAAATAACTTGTTCTTCTAAGCTAGTTACTTTAGTAGATAGCTCTTTAATGGCTGAAGTCAGCGTGGCTACTAAGAAAGATGTATCAATACCTTGATAAACTGGATTTCCTTCCGAATCTACAGCATCTTTTGTTCCTGTTACAGCTTCTGGAATTATTGCTTGTAGTTCGTGAGCAATAAAACCTTGACTTGCAATTTCAGTATTTTTCCAAGTATAAGTTACTGGATTAAGTTTATTAACTGTATCTAAAGCACTAAATATAGGCGCAACATTTTCTTTTAAACGATAATCTGAAGATGTTGCATAAGTTGTTGTATTTGTCGCTACTGAAATTGCACCGCAAGAAGCACCTTTATATCTAAAATCGTGCAAAGAACTTCCATTATAGCTATTCCAAACATGAGAAACAGGAGTAGATGCTCTTATTCCATACGCTTGTCTTAAAGAATATTGAAATCCAGCACCAGAAGTGCCTCCTATATCTGCATCAGAATCAATAGTATTAACAAAATAAGTTTGACCTTGAAATCCTGTGCTTTTGGTAATTCCAGTCCAATTATTTGCATAAACAGGCACTTCTAAGGTGCTTTGATACCAGTTATAGTCTACAACTTCAAAACCAACGTACCCAGTAGAACCAGCCGCCAAAACAACGGATTTTCTAGATGAACTTGGAACATAGCTGCCTAATGTTGCAAAACCATTTCCTGCCATGTAAACCACATTGTCAGGGCTTCCTGAGCTTAATATAGAAGCATCTATTACTAATGAATTAACTGTGTAATTTACATTACTAATTCTATTAAAAGTGTTTCCAATAAAAGAATGAGTACCTCCAGCCGAAGTTGTTATATATATATCGTGGCCAAAATTGACTTCAAAATAACAGCTTGTAAATGTGCTAGACGCAGCACCATTGGAACCATTGTAATTAATGGAAACAGCCGTATCTGCTACGCTTGTCCCATTCGCTTCAAAAACACAAGAAGTAAAATTATTGGTAACTCCGTTATTTAGGTATACAGAGGTATTGCCAGAAGCATTGTTAAAACGACAAGATATAAAATTTAAAGCATTTGGATAGCTAATTAAGCCTGAAGAAGGCGCTGGGGCTGAAAAAGAAGTTTCGTTGTAAAGACAATCTAATCCTTCAAATTTAAGTCCATTACAGTTAATTATAGATACACCAGTTTTAAAACCATATATTTGAACATCTAAAATATCTGAATTTGTAAATCTTTGTAATGTAAGTGCAGTACTTAAAGGTGGGCTAGTGATTGCTCTTGAAATTTTAAATCCATTAATTTTTGGATAAGCAGCAGCACCATTTCCATTAAAAGTTAAAACAGCAATATCTGTTGAACCTGTATAAACAATATTTGTTGATGAAATTCCTTGACCAACTACAGACATATAGTTGGTTGTAGTGCTAGTAGATAAATCAACTGATATTGCATCGCTTATATTAATAATTCCTGGTGGAAGAATTAAACATATTCCATTTACGGCAGCATAATTTAACGCATTTTGCAGATTTGTTGTATTGTCAGTTGAACCATCAGCAACAACGCCAAAATCGGCAGCATTGACAAAATCATCTAACTTTTCACTAATTGTTCTGTTTATAGAAGTTGTAGAAGTTATTTTATTTTTTGGAATAAGTGTTGTCATATTGTTTCCTATGGATGAGATGATACATAAACATCAAATTTATTATTTAATTCTTGAATATTATTTTTTAATTGTTGACAATAAACAATAAGGTCAGGTACATATTTAGAATAATCAACAGACCAAGGAACTGCCAAATCACCTGATTCTGTTAATTCGTCTGTACCTTTAACAACAGCAGAAGGTTTAATTAATTCAGCTTCTTGAGCAAAAACACCAACATCTTTTGCATTGTTTATTTTCCATTCAAAATTATGAATAACTGTATTGTCAATAACAGAAATATCAGTTGCTATACCTTTATCTTCTTTAAGTCTTTGGTCTGAAGATGTTGTGTATGTAGTAGCATTTACATTAGTTGTAATTGATCCTGTTTCGGAATTGTTCCATCCTCTAAACTTTATAATTTTATAAGCGGTATTATTAGAACCATTTGTTAAAATTATTCCACCAGTACCAGCATCACCATTTGCACCCATGTACCAAGTTGATAAATATGTTGTATTCCAATTTTTGTTATTGTCACAATAAAGATTAGGATTACCAGCACCATCAGATAGCACAATGTAATTACTTGCTGTACGAATATCAAGATTGTTTTGATTGCCGTTATAAGGGCCAAGAATAGTGTTGTTAGAGCCACTAGTAACATAATACCCAGCTTGATTACCTATTGCGGTATTATTATTGGCAGAGTTTGAAAAAAGTGCAGATGTTCCTAAAGCAGTATTTCCAGTTCCGCTACCACTTCCCTTTCCAACAGTAAGTCCTGATATAGAAGCATCATTAGCAGTTGTTAATGTAGTTCCATTAAATTGTAACCCTGAAGAAAGTAAAGGTGTTGTAGTGCCTTGACCATAAGGAATGTAATTGGTTGTATAGGTTACAGCAGGGGCTTTCCCATTAAATGTAGTCCAATCGGTAGAACTTAAAACACCACGATTAGTGGCTGAAGCTGTAGGAACATTAAGCGTAATTACAGGAGTTGTAGTGCCTGTAGCCACAGTAGAACTTAAATCTGTGCCTGTAGTTCCTAAAGTTAAAGCAGCAACACTTGTAACTGTACCTAAATTGCCTGTTAAAGCTACTCCATTGGCACTTAAAACACCAGTAGAAGGCACAAAACTAAGTTTTGTAGAGCTAGTAGTTTGAGGCAGATTTCCAGTAGTTGTTGAAACAATTGTTGGATACCAAGTAGCACTAGAACTTGTATTGTCTGTAATTGCAGTATTTGTAGCATTTGTAGCAGTTGTAGCCGTTGTTGCACTTGCAGCAGAACCACTAATATTGACCGCTAAAGAAGTAATTGATCCGCTTGCAGCGTTCAAAGCTATGGCAGTTGTACCAATATAAAGAGTGGAATTTCCTAAAACGCCACTAGGAATAGTGCCTGATAACTGTCCTGCTGGCAAAGAAGTTAAATTTGCGCCTGATCCGCTAAATCCTGTGGCTGTAAGAAGGCCAGTAGAAGGATTGAACTGGTACTTAGTAGAGCTTGTATATTCTGTTGTAAGGTTTCCAGTTGTTTGATTAGCGAATAAAGGATAACGAGTTGCATTTGTAGTGGTGTCATCGGTAACAGTCGCATAGGATGTTGGAGTAGTCCAAGTAGGAGTGCTAGTGCCATTAGAGGTTAAAACTTGACCAGTTGTGCCTAAAGCAGTAAAGCCAGTTACACCAACAGCAGATTGCCAAGGAATAGAGCCAGCTACTCCACCAGCTAAATAAGTCGCATTAGTAGCGTTTGTGGCAGATCCAACAGAAAGGGTAGATTGAGCTACATATTGAGGAGCAGTTGCACCAGCCGTCAATACATAGTTTGTAGTTCCTAATGAAAGGAATGTTGTAGCTCCTGCGCCTGTTTGATAGGCTAAAGCCCCTGCTGTTCCACCAGCAATATTTGTAGCACTTGCAGCTAAAGTTGCGCTTGCTACAGCTCCACTCACAATAGAGCCTGAAATAGAAGTAAGCCAAGTAGGATTTGAATAAGATCCTGTTGAATAAAGGCCATTGGTTACAGTTGCAGCATTACCTGAAATGGCAATACCCCAAGTTCCAGATGCGCCTGATCCTGTTGTAGAAGGTGCGCCAATAGTGTTATAGGAAATGGTTTGAGCTACAGAGCCGTTATAAGTAATTGGTGAAACACCACCAGCACCACCGCTATTAAATGTAACGCTATTGGTTACACTTCCTGATGATGTTGCAGTAGCAGCATTTCCACCAATACTTAATGAAGTAGCTGTGCCAGTTAATCCTGTGCCAGGGCCACTAAACTGCGAAGTAGCAGTAATAGTTGTTCCTCTTACAGTAGTAGCCGTTGTTAAGCCTACAGTAGTTCCATCAATAGAACCGCCTGTAATGGCTACTGCATTGGCATTTTGAGTTGACATTGTGCCAAGGCCAGAAACCTGAGTATTGGCAATAGCAATAGTGGTATTTGTTACGGCAGTTATTTGACCACTTGCATTAGTAGTAAATACAGGAACTGCACTTGCAGATCCATAAGTATTTGCTGTGCCTACAGGAGTAATGCTAAATGTATTAGAATCTAGGGTTAACCCTGTGCCAGCGTAATAAGTAGAAACTCCTGAAAACTGAACAAAAGTAATTGGAGTAACTCCAATAGTTCCTGTATCAGCAGAAGTAGATACCCATGCAGTATTGGCTTGAGAGCCGTTTAAAACGACTGTATAAGCCCCTGGCACTTCTGCCCATACATCCATGTCAG
>Ga0214246_1000500_pt1 | contig 10469 bp, 25 predicted proteins | sample TroBogypolimnion_41_FD_153084 | JGI IMG/M metagenome (GOLD analysis project Ga0214246, IMG submission 153084) | Freshwater microbial communities from Trout Bog Lake, WI - 29MAY2009 hypolimnion | ecosystem: Environmental > Aquatic > Freshwater > Lake > Hypolimnion/Profundal zone | place: Trout...
AGTAGTGTACAGCAAAGAAGTATTATATGTTGATAAATATGTTAATCTAGTTAACATTAAAAACGTTATTAACATTGATATTAAAAAGAGCAGTAGGAATACAGTTTATTTAGTTAATGATCTGGCTTCTAATAGTTCTTTTACAATGCCCTCATATAGCAAATTGCTAAATTTAAAATCAAGAGTAGACAAAAGGGTAATAATATCAAGACTAGCGAATGGTCTTATGTCTGTTGAAACTGGCGGGGTTAATGCATATTATCGCAAATCCTATTCTAGTTCAGCAAATGGAGCTTGGCAATGGATGCCTAGTACATGGAATAACTATATGGGTTATAGTGAAGCTATTAATGCTCCAGAATGGGTTCAAGATAAAAGAATAATTGAAGACCTTAATTACGGTTATTCTATTTATCATGATTGGGAAAAAGTTATTGCATCACATTTATATCCAGCTTACGCTAATAATAAATTGTTATGGGATAAAAAAATACCAGGAAATCCAACTATTAATCAATATGTGACTAATGTATTCAATCATGCAAATATAATATTGCCAAATAATTAATTATGCTCCACAAGCAATTAATGTTATAATATATTATGGTTAATAGAAGAATACTAGACCCAATTATAAGAGAGAGTTGTGCCCTTGGAAAAGGGTATGACTCTCATATTAGAAGATTTGAAAAACCTTGTAATAATTGTTTAGAGGTTTATAATGAAAAAAATAGAATAAGATATCAAAATAATATAATTAAAGAACGAGAAAGATCTAAAAAATATAGAGAAAATAATTTAGAAAAAGAAATTAAAAGAAGAAAAGAATACTACATTAAAAATAAAGAAATTATAAAAGAAAAAAGAGATAAATATAGAAAAGAAAATCCAGAATCTATAAAAAATTTTAATAATGCTAGAAGGGCACACAAAAAAGGCTCTAAGCATGAAAAATATAGTATTGATGAAATTTTAACTTTATATGGCAATAACTGTTATATTTGCGATTTACCTATTGATTTAGAAAAACCTAGAAAAGTAGGTGTTTTTGGTTGGGAAGAAGGTCTTCATGTTGATCATGTAATTCCTATAAGTAAAGGTGGAGGTGATACAATAGATAATGTTAGACCAACTCATGGTAAATGTAATATTTCAAAAGGAAGTTCATTAATATGAAAATTCAAGTTTTCTCACAGTATTACAATTTAGCACAGGCGGGTAGGGTAGAACCTCTCGCCTGTCCTATGCATTCAGAAGACAATCCAGCAGTCTTTCCACTAATACATTCTGAGATAAATAACAGAATTGTGCTACAATGTTTAGCATGTGGATATAAAAATATGGTTGGTCAACAACTATATGAAAATATACTTGAAAGAATTAAGAAGGTAGAAAATGCAAGAGCCTAATGTTGGCGATTATTTTGTAGTTCACACTACGGGACCTGCAGCAAGATTAATTCAGGTTGGTAACTGGTCTATTTGGAACCACGCTGGTTTGTATCTTGGAGATGGGATGATTATTGAAGCCCGTCCGACAGGAGTAAGTTTAGCTCCATTATCAAAATACGATAATCATGAGATTATCTGGTCTACTGGTCATGACTCGCCGTTTACTGAGGCGGAAGCGGAAGAACTCCGCCAATTTGCTCTAACTTTTGTTGAAGATTCATATGGCATTTGGTCAATTATTGCATTAGGCATCAAGTGTCTGACATTTGGCATTCCTTTGATTCCTGCAGATTGGTTTGCGGAAAAGGAACATAGCGTCATTTGCTCACAATTGGTTGCTTGGGTTTGGTCTCATGTGGGCAGAAGAGTGTCACATAAGAAACATGCTCTTGTAAGACCGAAGGACTTGGCGGAAAGATTGAGCGGTAAGGGAAATTCACGCTCAAATTAATGTATAATGGCTAAAATATACATTGAACGTGCATATATAGAAGATTATGATGAGTCGGAGTCATATCAAATATTGTTTCACGTGAAACATGGTGAAGATCATGTATTTGCTGGTAAGGTAGAATTAGATCGGGATATTCCTTGGATACATCTACAAACCGCCGAAAATGGAGATTTACTGATCAACAACTCGGCGGGGATGGAAGATAACAAATGGGACCACATAACTAGAGAAATAGTAAAGATAGAAGATGAGTGATTTAAAGAATCCAGAGGATATTGATCCTATGCTAGAGATAGCAGAGAATGTTAGAGAATTACTTGGTGCTATCTTTATCCAGTCCCAGCGTAATTATGATGTTCTTATTATGATTGCAGATAAGCTAGGAGGAGATACTGACTCTCTAATAAAGCTTCATGCAGAAGGACAAGTCCTTGCTCCCGCCCCTTCCTTTATATTTGAGGATGAAGATGAATCCACTCAGTGATTTATGTAACTCTATTCTTTACAAGATAGAGGATACTAGTAATATTGTTCATATTTATACTGATAAGTATTATTTTTTGATTCCCGCCAGTGGTTTAGACCATTTGAGATATGGCTTAGAAGCCCATTATAAGCAAACACACCTTCTAGAATCATTCTCTGATGAAGAGTTATCTATCCTGCAGAAAAAACGTCCTAAAAGAGATTTTATGGCTGAAATAGAGTATCAGATAGAGAGAAAAGACTTTGCTGGTAAATTTATTCAAGCATCAGATCTCACATCCCGCCTTCCCGTCTTCTCCCAATCAAGAAATCGTAATGGAAAGCAACATATTGCTGATGCTAGATGGAAAAAAGCTTTAAAAAGTAACAATCCTGCTGTTTTGAGACTCATAGAATACTATGCTGAAGAAGAATCCTATATTAAATCAAGTTTTCCAGGTATAAAATGGACAAAAGGTTCATTTTCTATATCTCCATGTCATATTTATCCTGCATTTACTGACAGAGGAGAAGAATTTTGGACTCCCGACAAAATTTTAAGAGATATTAGCCTTGTAAATAAGGTATTTGATAAAATAAGTGCTAGTCCTCTTAATGGAAAGCATGCTATCAATGTTGAAGATGCTAAAATTGCTGTTACTTACTTAGATGACTTACATTGGGATAGTCTTCCTATATCCCGCCAAGCTCTATATGTGATTCTAGATCGTAGAATTAAGAATGACTTCTACTTAGAATACGAAATTACCGATATTGATCTAGGTCTCTAACCATAAAAAGAGATTTACTGCCCCATAAAACTAAAAAAAACCTAACTTTATAGTCAGGTTTAATAGTGTGTAGGTGCACTATAATGCACTATTATGAAACATATCAAATAGATATGTTCTGTAATAGTAATTGGGTTCCCATATTAAAGAAAACTATAAATCTACCCGCCCAAATTATAGGACTTTTGGTTTTACTATAATTCTCAGGAATTTCTCAGTTTCATATTTGACTCAGATGTTATTGGGTCAAATCCTTGTACGATACACGATCTGAAATCAAAAATCAAAAAATTATACTCCGCCCGCTATGTCCGATTTGTGGTGATTTCTTCCCTAAAATGTGACATAGATAACAAAACTGTTATAAATAATGTCCGATTTATGGTGATTTCTAAGTTGATAATGTCAGTCCCCCGTGTTATAGTTCTACTATAAGCAGTTAAGAGATACTTAACACTTAAAAGAAAGTTGGTTCTAAAATGAACTACACTAACGAGATTTATAACGAAATCCAAAAGGATTTCGGTATCACTAAGCCAATGTCTGCTAGTGAAATTGCCACTATGGTAAATAATTGGGCAGTATTGCCTAAGTCAGAGCAGGTCAAGTACCTCTCCCGCCGTGCTGGATTTATTCTAGATTAGTACGGCGTGTCGCCTTGCTAATGTCAGTCTAATCTGATACAGTTCCACTAATAGATAAACAAAAGAAAAGAGAATTAAAAAATGAAATACCAATACACGCAAGATAGACAGTATGACAAGTGGGCTACTTTGTCAGATGTCTTTGATGTGCTAGATGATGAACTAGATACAGATGACTCAGATTTGTTCCTAGAGGTTGATGACTTTGATGAACTAGAGGTGCTCTAATGAATGACCCGCTAAACTTTGCAGGTGCTATCCAATTGGATCACCTAACAGATGAACAACTTGAAATTGTAAACGATGTTTTTAGAGATTGGAAATAAATAAATGGCTAAGATGACAGACTATGAAATTGAAGAGTCATACAAGATGATGTTAGATGATGTTTACGGAACTGTGATGATAGCAGGCTATGAGTATGACACTAGCAGAGCACTCTATGAGTGTGACCCTATTGCCTATCGTGTAGGGCTATCAGACTACGAATCAGAACTAGAACAAGATGAAGAGGATGATGAAGAGGATGATGAATAAAAAAGAATTAGATGAACTGCTAGACATCCATTTATGGATGTCTAGCTGTGGCTGTCACTGTTGTATAAACTTAGATAAAAAAAATTTAAATTTAATAAATAATTCGGCGTGTTGACTTGACATCCCGCCGATTTTGCCATGCCAAAAATCGGACAATTCGGACATTTAAGACATTAAGTTAAGATACCTTGTCAATACGACACGCCGTTAAGATCGTGTGATTTTAATCACAAAAATATTTTTTAAAATGTCCGATTTATACCGATTTTAAAGTTGATAATGTCAGTCCCCTATGCTATAATTCCATTATTGAACAAAAAGAAAGGTGGTCAAAATGACTACATTAACAAAAGAGTGCGTTAAGCACACCCCGTTCGTTCCTGCGATTTCGTTTGTATCTACAAATGCCTCAGATTTAGGCACAGAGTATACATTTTGTGAAGTTTGTGAACAAGATATTTCTCGTTTTATGACAGAAGATCCAGATCGTGGATATTACTTCACTCGTTGGAGTGTTAAGTAATGTCAGTAGGTTCTGCTATACTTCCATTATTGAACAAAAAGAAAAAAGAAAAGAGAATTAGTCAAATGAAAGTTTATTTAATTGAAACTGACTACGAAGGTTACTCACCTTGGGTATTTTCAACTCGTGAAAAAGCAGAAAACCACCTACAAATGTTTTATAATCGTGAATACTCTGCTGTTGTTGAAGTAGAGGTTAAATAAATGATTATTCTAACAATCATAACCCGCCTAATTTTGCTGGGTATCTTGACAATGGCAATTCCATTATGCTATGCTATGGGCAAGCAGATTTTAGATAAGGAACAATGGTAATGAAAACTAAAGTAATTACATTAGCAATTATTCTTGCCCTAGTCCCGTCAATTTCTAACGCTAAATCTTATCGTGCTCATAACATTAAAGGTTATACTGTTCACTATAATTTTTTCACACATAAAAAGCATTAGCACAATGTCAGTCCATAGTGCTATAATACAACTAACAACAAAAGAAAAGGATAACAATAAAATGACACTAGAAAATCGTACTTATCAAGTCGGAGATTTGTTCACAACTCAACGCTCAAAGGTAACGGGAACAATTAAGGAAATCGTACCCGTCAATGCTCGCACAACTCGTGTGAAGTTAGCAGTAGACGGCAAAGACCGCTGGACAACTGTAACAATCAAGTAAGTTTAGCAAATCGCTAAATAACCTGAGCAAGTTATAAAAAGGCTCACACTAACCCAACAAAAGAAAAAGGAAAAAATGTATACTTTCACAATTACACAAAACAAAAAGGAACTAATGTCTTTTAATGATAAGACAGCCGTTCAAGCCCATTCACTAGTAAAAACTGCTAATTCTAATGCTAAATATAAAAAGGATTATCTTTCTTATTCATACCGCCGTATCAAGTAATCTGCTATAATAAAACGGCGGGAATCAAATCGGTTCCCGCCCTTAACAAAAAGGAATAGTAAATAAAAATGATGACAAGAAAAGACTATGTATCAACTGCAGAAATTCTAAACAGTTATGGTGCAGACATGAAGATGGAAGTGTTTGAGGATTTGGTTCATGATTTTTCTGTAATGTTTGCAGAGGATAATGAACGATTTGACTCTGACCGATTTTTTGAAGAGTGTTTCAAAAATCTAAATGTCTAAATAAAAAATAAATAAATTGTTAGCGGGACACGCAAGTGTCCCACTTTAACCTGGTGCTGTAGCCTTTTTTGGTATTAATCCTTTACACCCCCATAGGGGGTGTGTATGATTACTACCATGAAACAAACGGAAAAAAGCGCAAGGAGAGATCCTCTGGCTCCTCTTGACATGATCCAATTTTTTGGCATGGCGTGTCAAGGCGACACGCCGAGTTACGAAGTGAATTTTTAATCTCTGGCTTATTTTTGACCAGTCAAAAATGTGATTTTTATCACATAGATTTATCTTAAATTAACTTGATAGTGTCAGTCATGTGTGTTATAATTCCATTATCAACAAAACGAAAGGGTCAAAAATGACTACTATTAAAACCTTCTGCCAGTTCTGTGATTCTTACTGTGGCGATATTTCTATCTTTGACGCACCTTACACGGGTGAGCCTATCTGTCATGACTGTAACGAGGCAGAGGATAATGCTAAGATGATTTCAGATATGGCGGTGTTGTAATATGGAAATGTTTACTGTTGCCTGCTTATTCTATGAAATTTGCGGGGCTAGTATTCAGATGGATGAATCTGAGTATAATGTCTATGGTGATGACTGGATGTGTCATGAGTGCTATGATCAACACGATATGTTTATGTTTGGGTGGGAGACTGTCAGTGAGTAATGCTATAATCATGCCTATGAAATTGAAACGCTCTAATGATAGAAAAGTTGCTAATGCCGTTTCGCCTAATGGTAAGACGGCTACTATTGCTAATACTTTCGGACTTCCCGCTGGTAAAGCATTCTCGTGTCCTGGTGCTACTAGTGTGTGTGAATCTGTATGCTATGCGGGAAAGCTTGAAAAGTTATTCAAGGGCGTTAAGGCTAATCTCCTGCATAATTGGGAATTGTTGAAAGACGCTGATAGTGAAACTATGGTGTCATTGCTTAATATAATGATAGATGAGTTTATTATTGACTGTGATAAAAAGTCTGCTCCCCGCTTATTCCGTATTCATTGGGACGGGGATTTCTTTAGTGATATATATACTTATGCATGGAAAACTGTAATTGAATCTCGCCCTAGTGTTCAATTTTGGGTGTATACACGGGTAAAAGAATCTGCAATTATTTTGAAAGATGTGAAGAATCTTTCACTGTACTATTCAACTGATGATGATAACGCTGAAATTGGTGCGGGACTCAAGACTAATCATAATGTACGCCTCGCATACTTAGGTAAAACTTTCAAGGCTACTGAATCTAAGATGAAAGAATTAACGGGTAAGGTAGGGGCTAAGTGTCCTGAAAATAATAAGTCTATCCCGCTAATTTCAACTAATGGTTCTGCTTGCGTGTCATGCGGGTTATGTGTGTTTGGTAAAGCAGATATCCGTTTCAGTGCAACTAAAAAATGATGAATAAAATATTTATGCAATGGTCCATAATAATTACTGTGGGCCTTGTGGCATATATCACACAACAATTTAAAAAATAGACTTGACAAAATGCAAAAGATCGGATGGCGTGTCAAGGCGACACGCCATTAAGAATGGTCATAATTTAACTCTGACCAGTCAGATGTGATTTTAATCACAAAGATTTATTTCAAAATGTCCGATTTATACCAATTTTGGATTTGATAATGTCAGTCTAATCTGATACAATTCCGTTATTAACAAAAAGAAAGAAGGTAGCACCTATGCTAATCTCAGAAGCCCTAGAAGGCAAGTTCCACCGTTCATATCGTAATTCCCGTGAGGGCATAATTCAATTCGCAGATTTGCGAAAAGATGTTTGCGGATTAGATGAAGGCGTGTTTGCTTATGCTTGCAAAGTACGCCCACATTGGAACGGTACAGGATTTCCTAAGCCTGATTTTTATACAACAGTTTATGTGAAAGTAGATGGTGAGTAATAAATGGGTAATCTAATGGAAAATCTAGAGGGCGTGTTCATATGTGATGAATGCGATACTCTTGCAACAGTGTCAGTGGAGTCTGATACAATTACTATCTCACAATGTCAATGTCTTACCCTAGATTGGAATAACTAATGTACAAAATAACTGCGACCTATGACGAAAGTTTCGTCCCCGTTTTTATTGCACAATACTCAGACGCATTAACGGCGTTTGATGAGTTTGCAAAGTGCAAAGACTGGGGAAATGCTAAAGAATATGCCACCTACAATTTGTCACTGCCTAATGGCAAGATGTATACAAAGTGGTTTAACCGTAACGGTACAACTGGCGGAAAGTAATGTCAGTCCAGTCTGCTATACTTCAACTATTAACCCAACTAACAAAGGACAAAAAATGACAGTATCAATCAATCACAACTTAACTTTCACTACTGAATTAGATGAAAATCATCACTTGGATGCTTGGTGCACAGAAGACTATGAGGAATAAGATCATGGAAAAGGTTCGCCGTATTCAAGAGTTAAGGCGTAGCAATTCTGCTACGCCTATGCGTAATAAAAAGAAATATACACGCAAAGAAAAATATAAAAATAGACTTGACAATTAGATAAAAATCGGCATGGCGTGTCAAGGCGACACGCCGAGTTACGAATGTGATTTAAATCACCTGGAGCTGAATCGGACAAATTGGACAAATGTATTTTAACTTTAGTTTATGAAGTGGACAGATGTCAGTCACTTATGATAGACTAGGTCTACATTAACGAAAGGAAAATCATGACAAATGTTATGTCGCAAGTTCACCGCTCAGAAGTTGAGTCTGGTGAAGTTTCACTCGCTGTATCTCTACGCTCTAATCCCGCTTGGCATAGTTTTGCTAATGCTACATTCTCTAAAGAGGACGAAGTAACAACTGCTAAAATGCTTGAGGGTGCTAAACTCTCTAATTGGAATGTTGCACTTGAGCCTGTTGCTGACTTGCTCGGTGATAACTATAATCAAATTGGCGAGAACTTTCTCGTTACCCGTGATAACCCTTACACGGAAGGACAGAAAGATGTTCTCTCTATTGTAGGTTCACGATACAAGGCTGTTCAGAATGAAGAATTATTTTCATTCGCTGATAACCTACATGATGGTAATTCAGATGTGTTTTGGGAATCTGCTGGTTCTCTAAAGAATGGTCGTGTTGTATTCGGTACAATGTCTATTCCACGCACAATGATTCTAGACCCTAATGGTGCTAATGACGAAACAAAGTTGTACCTAATTGTCTATACCTCACATGATGGTTCTGTTGCTGTTCAGTCTGCTATCACTCCCGTCCGTGTTATGTGTCAGAATACTCTGAACCTTGCTATGCGTAAGGCAAAGCAATCTTTCAAGATTCGTCATACTCAGACAGTTGATGGTAAAATTGCTCAAGCCCGTGAAACTCTTGGATTAACTCTTGGATACATGGACGAGTTTGAAAAGCAAGCGAAGGAACTTTTTGAAATTGAAGTTACCAACGCAAAGTTTTCTGAAATTATCAATAAGATGTATCCAAAGCCTGAGTCTGATAAAAAGGGTTCAATTAAAAAGTGGGAGAACAAGGTTGTTCTACTTGATGAGTTGTATCATAACTCTCCTACTAATGCTAACATTAAAGGAACTGCGTGGGGTGTTGTAAATGCTCTGACAGAACGCCTTGATTATTATCGCACTGCTCGCAAGGCTGGCGATTCACTTATGGCTGGTGCTAGTGGTTTTGACCCAGTTGTAACTGCTGATAAGAATAAAATTGTTAAGCAAGTTTTGGCACTTGCTAAATAATTAAAAGGTGGGGGCTGAAAAGCCCCCACTATTTTTTTTTCAACTTGACAAAGCTGGAAAGATCGGCATGGCTGTCAAGTCAACACACCATGTTACGAATGTGATTTATATCTCTGGGATCTGTGGGATTTGGATTTGATTTCACCAAAGTTTTATGGTATTATTGCCAATTCAAGATCCAATAGATCAATCGGTTAGATCACTTGCCTGTCACGCAAGAGGTTGCGGGTTCAAGTCCCGTTTGGATCGCATGTCAGTGGTATATGTTATACTACGATTAAATGAAAGGGTAACTAATGTCTGAGAAATGGTATAAATATGATTATGTGTGTTCACTTTGTGACGCATTAATTGAAATCACTACTAAGTCTAATGTATATAAGCCTCAGGTATGCTGTGGGGAAGAAACAATATGGTTGTCAGTGGTAGATGCTACAATACCTTCTATACCCGCCCAAACAAAGGAAAATAAAATGGATACACTATTAACTTTGCGTGAACAAGTTATTCAAGAAATGGAATTGAAGTATGGTAACGATATTACCGAACTTAAAAATCAGTTAAGCACTGTAACAATTAAGTATGATAATCTTGTTAGTGAACTTCATAATCATAACAACAAGGTATTTCTAGTTGATAATATTATCTCCTCACGATTTGAGGATTCAGATGACCAAGATACACTAAAGGAAATTGCTCAGGCATTGGGTATTTCTATCACTAAAG
>Ga0214246_1000517_pt1 | contig 10306 bp, 3 predicted proteins | sample TroBogypolimnion_41_FD_153084 | JGI IMG/M metagenome (GOLD analysis project Ga0214246, IMG submission 153084) | Freshwater microbial communities from Trout Bog Lake, WI - 29MAY2009 hypolimnion | ecosystem: Environmental > Aquatic > Freshwater > Lake > Hypolimnion/Profundal zone | place: Trout...
AACCAACAACAATTAGTGGTTCAACATCTATCTGTTCGGGCAACAGTACAACGCTTACAGCATCAGGTGGAACTTTGGGAACTGGAGCTGTTTACCAATGGGGAACTGGATACAGTGCAGGAGTGAATACAATTGTAGGAGCCACAGGCCCTTCAATAGTAGTAAGTCCAACTGCAAATTCAGGATATTGGGTTAGAAGAATGGATCCAGCACCTTGTAATTCAAGCACAGGACAAATCAATACAACAATAAATGTCGCAACAGCACCAACAAATCCAACTTCTATAAGTAGTACAACATCAACCTGTAGCGGAACTAGTATAGCCTTGACAGCTGTGGGAGGAAATGCAGGTACGAACGGAACGTATCAATGGGGAACAGGAACAACTATTGGCTCAAACATTATTGCAGGACAAACCTATTATATTATGTACGTTAATCCAACGATTACAACAACCTATTGGGTTAGAATTATTGATACTGCTCCTTGTAATGCAACAACAGCAGGAGTTACTCAAACAATTACCGTTTCAACGCCGTCAACTGCTCCTACTACAATTTCTGGATCCACAACCACATGCAGTGGTGCTAATTTAACATTAACAGCTAGTGGCGGAACAATGGGTTCTGGAGCTGTATATCAATGGGGTTCAGGTGGAAGTGTAGGAAGTAATATTATTACGGGACAAACTAGCGCTTCAATTATTGTAAATCCAACTACATCTGGTTCGTATTGGGTGAGAAGAATGGATCCTGCACCATGTAACACACAAACCTCTGGACAAACTATATATATTACAGTAACAAGCCCATCAACGGCACCAACATCCATTAGTGGAGCTGGAGCAGCTGCTTGTGCGGGCGGAAACACTACCTTAACAGCAGTAGGAGGTACTTCTGCTTCAGGAGCGGTTTACCAATGGGGCACAGGTTCAACAGTCGGATCAAATATTATTGCTGGACAAAACGGCGTCTCTATTACTGTAAGTCCAACCTCCTCAACAACCTATTGGGTAAGAAGATACGATGCAGGATGCGCTTATTATACTACTGGAGTAACTACAACAGTTTTGATAACCGCTCCTCCTGGTAATCCAGCAGTCGCTGGAACTAACGCATGGAATGTATATGGCTATTCGACTCCAGATATCACCTTGGCAACAGCTGTATATGCAGGATTTTATACAACCAATACGTTAAGTTTTGATACACAAACAGGAACAAACAATTGGGGATTAGCAACATCTCCTTCTAGTTCTGCTGGTTGGTCGGGATGCCCTGTTCCAAATGATAATTTCACTATGGTAGCAAAAAGATTAGGATTTCCATGTGGAACCTATACCTTAGCTATGCAAAATTGGGATGATGTGGCGCAAGTTTATTTGAATGGTACTCTTATATGGTCTGCTGCATCTTGGAGTGGGTCCGGAAATTTTAATGTGATTATAGGTTCATACAATCTCGATGCAACATCACAAATTGAAATTAGACTTACTGAAAATACTGGAAATGCTAATATAAATATGACCCTAACCAATACGAATATTGCTTCAACAGCACCTACTAGTATTTCTGGGACTACTACTCTTTGTAATGGAAGTAGTACAACATTAACAGCAACTGGTGGAACATTAGGAACATCTGGTACCTATCAATGGGGTACCGGGTCAACAATTGGCTCTAACGTAATTGCAGGTCAAACAAGTGCAAGCATAACAGTAAGTCCAACAGCTAATACAACCTATTGGGTAAACAGAATGGATACCGTTTGTAGTAACGCAACAACTGGAATAACACAATTAGTTACTGTCATTCCTGCCACTGTAGCTGGAACATTGAGCTCTACAAGTAGTACAATCTGTAAAGGAAGAACACCAAATCCGATTATTTTATCAGGAAATACAGGTAATGTAATAAAATGGCAATATGCCAATGATGCCGCCTTTACATTAGGAGTAACTGACATCGCTTCCACAGCAACCACACTAACCAGTGCCCTAATCGGTGCCCTGACTACAACACGCTATTTTAGAGCCGTAGTGCAAAGTGGTTCTTGTGCTATAGCGAATACACCAGCTTTAGGAATAACAGTACCCAATGCTATTACCTATAATGGAAGTTGGACAAGTACGCCAGATCCAACAACGCCAGTTATAATCGCAAGCAATTATACATTACCGAGCGATCTGAATGTATGTTCTTGCCAAGTAACTGGTAACGCAACAATTACAGTCCCAGCAGGCGTTACATTTGTAGTGCAAAGAGATATTACAATAGCGGCAACGGCTAATATAATAATACAAGACCAAGGAAGTCTTGTTCAAATTGACGATAACGCCTCTGATATTGGAAACATAACCTTCAAAAGAAATACAACCCCTTTGAAACAATACGATTATACCTATTGGTCATCTCCATTGGCAGGCCAAACTCTAAGCCAATTTGGAACACCATCGCTCTATTATTCTTTTAATGCAAGTATAAACAATTGGGCGTCGGAAGTGGCAACCAATGTAATGGCTGCTGCTAAAGGATATATTGTTAGAGTGCCTAACAACTTAAACTTCAGTACTCCACAAGTGGTAATGACTACTATCAATGGAACACCAAACAATGGGGTAATCAATGCAACTATTGTAAAAGGAACAGGAACAACCTACAACTTAATTGGAAACCCCTACCCTTCTGCAATTGATATTGATAGCTTTTTATTGAACGCTGCCAACACAGGCGTTGTGAATGGAACCATTTATTTATGGACACACAATACTGCAATAAGCAATACCATCCCAGGCACGTCAATCTATAATTATACAAAAGATGATTATGCCAAATACAACATTACTGGAGGAGTAAAAACAGGGTCGACAGCTATTACAGGTGGGGTTACTCCTAACGGAAAAATAGCCGCTGGTCAAGGATTCTTTATTGAAGCCAATTCAGCTTTAGCGAACGGAAGCTATGCAGCCACTTTCAATAACAGCATGAGAATTGCTGGAAATAATGACCAGTTCTTTAAATCCATTAATACAACTGTTCAGGCCAATAATCAAAATACCATGTCTTCCACAATTGAAAAACACAGAGTGTGGTTAAACATCTCTAATACTGGGGGAGCCTATGACGAAACCCTTGTAGGGTATATCCAAGGAGCAACCAATGGAATAGACTCACTTTTTGATGGCAATACAATGCCCGCTGGAAATGTAGTTTCACTATACTCTGTATTGGGAACAACTAATTTGTCCATTCAAGGAAGAGCTTTACCTTTCAATGATAGTGATGTAGTACCAATAGGATATTCAACAACATTAACGGGAGATTTTACCATAGCCTTAGAGAACTTTGACGGTTTATTCAACAATCAAAACATTTATTTGTTAGACAAAACAACCAATACTTATTATGATTTAAAAGCGCAAAGTGTAACATTCAATTCCACAAGCGGAACATTCAATGATCGTTTTGAACTTCATTATACTAGCAGTCTTTTAAGTAATCACCAAACTGATTTTACTGCAAACGATATACAAATTATTAAAAAAGACAAACACATTGCCGTGAAAGCAACCAATCAATCAATTACCGCGATCCAAGTATTTGATATACTTGGTAAAACCGTATACACTGTCAACAAAATAAACAGCGCTGATTTCATTTCAACAGATTTCAACATAGCACCACAAATACTTTTAGTAAAAGTAACGTTAGACAATAACGAAGTGATTACCAAAAAGGTGCTAATGAATTAAACATAAAAACTATTAATCAATTTACCATAATGCGTATGAATAAATTAGGATAATTCTAGATGAATTAATTAAAGATTGGGTATCCTTCAAAGGATTAAAATAAAGCTCCTATTCGCATAGGAGCTTTATTGAAACAAAACCCCCAATTAAAACAAAACTTTATGTACTGATTTTTTACCATCAGTAGTAATTACGGTAACTAAAAGAATTTGATTCGATGGATTAATAGTACTAATCTCAAATCCAGAAGCATCAATATAATTTTGACTAAATAATGTCTTTCCTAATATATCATTTATAATAATTGATTCTATATTTTCTCCAGAAGATTTCAATATAATTTTACTCTCTTGAGTCACGATAGCCAATGTATTTTCATTTTGAGAAAAACTAGATGTGGTAAGATTTGAGTTAGAATACAGCAAGGTAAATCTTGTGTCAAATGTACCAGCAGCGGTTGTAAAAGAATAAGGACCCGATTTTAAATCATATACTACGTTCAATAATTTATCTTTTAGATAAATATTTTGTGTACTGAACAACCCATCAAATTGCTTAATATTAATGGTAAATGTTCCTGCTATCGAAGTGTAATATCCTAAATCAACTTGATCGGAACTGTCAAATGGTAAAGCTCTTCCTTGAATCGCTAATTTATCAAGATTGTTTATGGAATAAAAATTCAAATAACTATTCCCATTAAGGGTGATTCCATCAAATTTTGAATCCATACCATTTGTAGCCGTTTGAATATAACCAACTAAAGTCTCTTTATAAGCACCTTGATTATTTTTCATATCAAGCCAAATTCTGTTTTTTTGCAAATTAGATACAGTAGAAACTGCTGATAATTTGTAAAATTCATCATTACTATAAGTCATTCGCATACTGTTATTAAAAATAACAGAACCACTTGCAAGTCCTTTTACAAAAAAGGATTGACCTGAAGCAATAATACCACTTGGACCACTACCTCCGCTTTCTGTCCCTGTTGATTCAGGATCAGCACTTATTGAACCTGTAAAATTATAAGTTGCATAATCATCAGAAGTATAAGTATACAACCCTGGAGAACTAGCAACCAAAGCACTATTATGTGTCCATAAATAAATAGTCCCTCCTATCAAGGCTTCATTCTCTGGCAAAGACAAAAAATCATCGATTTTTAAGGCAGAAGGATAAGGATTTCCAATTAAATTCCACCCAGAAGTCTGTCCACTTTGTATATTAACAGGAGTAGTAATTACTCCATTATTAACTGGGCCATTAAAACTTGCAGAATATACGGAAGGAGTAGTAATATCAAATGTTTGTGGAGCTCTAACGATATATCCAACACCCGAAGCCATAGTGTCAACTCCATTTAAGTGCAAAGCCCAATTACCCGCTACTGGATCAAAACTATAATATTTATCACTCAATGTATTAGGAGACAAATTATATAATGTTTGATTTCCAACAGGACTACACCAGTAGGTATAATCAAAGCGTCTGATTGGAGTAGTATCTCTATTTACAGTAACATTTCCAGAGTTTGTAGCAAAATCATCTATTTGATAAATGGCACCTCCACTTTCTACGGTTAAATTTCCAGAATTTAAAATATCACTTTCTGAAGACAGAATATGATTGTCTGTAACTTGTATAAGTTTATCTGAATTTATTATATAATTATTTCCAGTAAGATCACCATAAATAGAAGTGTCATAATCGCCATTAAATACAACTCTCATAGTATTATCAGGAGTTCCCAAAGACCATGAACTACCATTCCAAATATCTGTAACTTCTCTTTTTGCTTTTAATGTAACTTCATCAATAGCCCAAATTTCTTCAGCATCATCATTGGATAAAGTAACACGAATTCTTAAATCTGTTGCATTTGGTAATCCAGATAAAGTGATGGTACCATAACCATCGGTAGTTACATAATCAGTATTGCTGGGTGAAAAACTAACCGATGAATTAATACTTGAATAACTGGACGAGGCTATTCCAACTCCTGAATCAAAAGACCATTTAGCTTGACTACTTCCTTTTACAACAATTTCATTAGACCATGTTAACCCACCATTAGTACTAACAGCAACACTAACATAATCAGATGTATCACTTCCATCGGAAGTATTTGTTGAAAAAGAACCCAGATTAGCGCTAAATGAAATGTCTTTCAAATCCATTGTATTTATAGAGTTAAATGTGAGTACGCAAGTAGAATTGCTTACCTGAAAACTAGTGTCATCAATAAAGGTATCCACTAAAACAGCAGGAGAACCTGATTCTCCATAAGCTGAACCTGAAGTTACTGAACCTGAACCTGAAGTTACTGAATAGCCCCAAATAGGAGAAGAAGAGTAGGATTCGAAATTTTGTTTAGCTATAATTTCATCAACCGTCTTAAATGAACAAGGGGTAAAGTTTAATCCTTTACCTTGAACAGCAAAGGTATAAGTAAAACTAGTGGGTGCACTAAAATCAATCTCAATTGTTGCATTGCGCATACCCACTGCGGAAGGATTAAAGGTCACTACAAAAAAAGTTTGGTCTGCAGCAACAACTGTACTCACTGGCATAGTTGTTATACTAAAATCTGCTGCTGCAACACCAGATATGAAAATATTTGAAACCGTAAAAGAGGTAGACCCTCCATTCATTAGCAAATAAGAAATTGATTGTGTCTCTCCCGCTACTTGAGCAGAATGAAAAATAGTATTGTCCAAATTAGAAGGGGTAGTGTCACCGTTCGGAATGGTAACTAAATTCCCTTTCACTACAATAGTTGAGTCAGCAACTATAGCTAAAGGCTCGTAGCTATTAGATTTACTATTGTTAGATTTTCCATAGCTAGTGGTTCCACAGCAAAGAACTGCCGCTAGAACAACGAAGTGTAATTTTGTTTTCATAATCGTAGAATTTTCGGTTAAGTTTCATAAATTAATTAATTATTATTAATTGTTGAATTGGGTACTACAAAGCTACTCAAGATAAAAAAGCACCACCTAGAAAAATTTTACTTTTTTATTTTCAAATTTTTAAATAAAAACAAAAAAATCATTTTAATTTACAATATAGTGCTGTATTACAATTAGTTACAATAATTTAAAAAAAAAGAAATAATTTACATCAGTTTTTACATTTTCAATTTTTTAACATACATTTCTTACAGGATTTTTTTGCAATAATTCAATAAAATATGCACTTTGTCGAGTTTTTTAGTTTTTAATCGGTGTTTTGTTGAAAAATCCGCAATTTTTCACCGTCGATTTAATACTATTCGTCGACACATTACCGCATTTCGTCTTTTTCGAAAAAGAAGCAATTTTACACACTTAAATAATTAAAATTCCAAAAAGATACGTTTTGTTTAAAAAGGAGACTAATGCACATAATTAATACAATTCAAAAAATTAGTTTAATAGAGAATTCTATAGATACTATTCCATAAAATCATACTCTATTTTATGACTATTTTAAGTGTATGGATAGTGTATGGATAGTGTATGGATAAAGCATGACTGTGGTACCCTAACAAAAACAATCTTAGGGAACAAATCAATATACAATAAAGGATAGTTAACTAGAACAATTAGTTTTTAGACATGAGTATACTAACAGCATTTCCTCCAAATCCTACTGCATTAATTAATACTTTACGGATTTCCTGCCTTGGTAGTTGCTTTTCAGCATACGGTACTGCAATAAAATGATTGTGTTGCATCATTAAAATAGCCATCTCTAAACTCAACATCCCTGATGCGCCAAAAGTATGACCCACCTTCCATTTATTGGTAGTAAGCATGGGATGGTTATCACCAAAAACCTTTTGTATAGCCTTATATTCAGAAGTATCTCCCTTTAAAGTCCCAGGAGCATGCATAACAATTGCATCAACTTCACTAGGATGAATCCCAATCAAAGCCATTTTCATCGACTTTTGAAAGCAATTAGCCTCATCCGAAATGGAAATATTATGCTCTATATCGTCAGTAGCATAACCTATCCCCTCTATATAAGCTAAGGCGTTTTTGTGTTCACCAAGCTCCAAACAAGCAACCGCAGCCGCTTCTCCTAGAACCATAGAGTTTTTAGTTTTGCTGAAATCAAAGGCTCTACAAGGGTATTCAGCATTCTCATTAGAATAAATCTTTAAAGCATTCATTTGAGCAATCGTAAAAGCTGTTAATGGAGCTTCGCTTCCTCCTACTAAAAACTTAGTAGCTAGGCCTGATTGCAACCAGGCAACAGCATTTAAAACAGCATGTAATGCAGTAGAACAAGTAATAGAGTGAGAAATTTCAGGGCCACTGCTTTTTAAATCATGCGCAACCCAAGAAGAAATATTCCCTAATGTAGTAGTGGGTGATGTTAATGTGGATGTTTTCCCAGTCTCGAGAAATTCTTTATGATATTTTTCAAACAATTGTGTAGCCCCACGAGAAGAACCAATATTAATTCCAAATTCGTCTCCGGCTTTCCATCCTGCATTTTTTATAGCTTGACGAGAAACTAAAAGAGCAAACAAAACGGTTTCATCAAGTGCTTTATATTTAACATCCGCTTGTTTTAGTACTTCAATTTCATTTCTGATTTCAAATGGAATTGTGGCTACAAATTGATGGTTGCCGTTAAATTCTTTGGTTGTAATTAAAGTTTTATCAGACAGATAATTTTGCCAAATAACATTGGGAGTATTACCTAAAGGAGAAATAGAAGCTAACGATGTTATAGCAATTTTTTGTTTCATAATTTAACCTCAAAGTTCGCAAAGATATTCACAATCTTGAAATTTTGGAACATAAAGTTCCGATTTAGTTTTAAACTATTTCTAAAGCATTTTCGATAGTTTGATATACTTTTTGTAATTGATTGTCAGTTATAATATAAGGTGGTAAAATGTAAATTATATTTCCAACAGGCCGTAAAATAATTCCATTTTCAATAAAAAAAGTATAGAGCTTGTTCCTCATCGTTCCGTAATAACTTTCCTCTCCATTTGTTATCACTTCTAGTGCAAAAATAACCCCTAAAACTCGAGTAGTTTTTACTTTGGGATGCGCCTTAATTTTAAATTGAAACGCCAAATGCAACTGATTGATTCGTTGAATATTGCCTTGCATCTCGTTGGTTTGTAACAATTCAATACTTGCTAAAGCAGCAGCACATCCTGTGGGGTTTGCAGTAAAAGTATGCCCGTGAAACAACGCTTTGTTTACATCATCATCATAAAACCCATCAAATACTTCTTGAGTAAAAGTGGTAATCGCCATAGGAATAGTTCCTCCAGTCAATGCTTTAGACAAGCACATCATATCGGGTTTATTTACAAGATAATCGGTGGCAAATGTTTTTCCTGTCTTTCCAAAACCTGTCATTACTTCATCGGCAATAGTGAAAACGTCATTCGCATTACAGATAGCAATCATCTTGTCGAGAATAGCGGGTTCATACATAACCATTCCTGCTGCCCCTAGCACTAATGGTTCAAAAATAAAAGCAGCATATTCACCAGATGAAACTAATTGCTCTAAAATAGCGATCGCTTTATCTTCATTGCCAATCGTTGGAATAGGAACTCGAACAACTTCTAGTAAAGAACCCCGAAAAGCTTCCGTATAAAAAGTAATACCACTGGCAGCCATTGCTCCAAAAGTATCCCCGTGAAAAGCATCTTCAAAAGCAATAATTTTAGTTTTCTTTTTCCCTTTATTATAAAAATATTGCAAGGCCCCTTTAATAGCGACCTCAACAGCGGTTGAACCATTGTCAGAATAAAACACTTTCTTTTGATTGGAAGGCAAAATTTCCATTAATTTCTCTGAAAGAAAAACTGCTTTATCATGAGTAAAGCCTCCAAAAAGCACATGTTCTAAAGTAGTAAGTTGCTTATAAATTGCATCAGCTATGACTTGGTTGGAATGCCCAAAAGGATTTACCCACCAAGATGCTATAGCGTCAATATATTCTTTACCTGTTTCATCCCACAACAATGCATCTTTCCCTTTCACAATTGCAGGAAAAACAGTAGCTGTTTTATGCTGTGTGTATGGATGCCAATTGTATTGTAAATCTCTTTCGGATAAATTCATTAGTTTTTGATTGCTGATTAACGATTTTAATTTTAGAATTCATAACAAGAGCAAATTTTCGCGAAACTTATCGGCGTAATATTGGATAACATTTTGATCAAAATAAGGTTCGTTATCTATTCTTCCAATGAATTTTGCTCCTGTTTTTTTAAGAATAATCTCTTCCGAAGCTTTGTTTTCATCGCCTGAAAAAATGATTCCTGCAAGTTGAATATTTCTATTTTTTAAAGCTTCATAAGTTAGCAATGTGTGATTGATACTTCCTAAATAATGACGAGAAACTAAAATAACCTTATAATCTTTCTGAATCAAATCAATAATACAATCGGTGTCATTTAAGGGAACTAAAATTCCACCTGCTCCTTCAATGACCAAATGACTCTTGGTTTTTGGTTCTTTTATATATTGTAAATCAATGGTAATTCCATCAATGGCTGCGGCTAAATGCGGACTTGCTGCTGTGTTTAG
>Ga0214246_1000522_pt1 | contig 10144 bp, 12 predicted proteins | sample TroBogypolimnion_41_FD_153084 | JGI IMG/M metagenome (GOLD analysis project Ga0214246, IMG submission 153084) | Freshwater microbial communities from Trout Bog Lake, WI - 29MAY2009 hypolimnion | ecosystem: Environmental > Aquatic > Freshwater > Lake > Hypolimnion/Profundal zone | place: Trout...
CTGTATATATTGACACAAGACTTTTACCACAACCACTTGGTCCAGTACAAACGGTAACATCATTTAATTCAATTGATTTGATGAGGTCTTTTTGTGTTTTATTTTTACATTTAAAAGGTGTATAAAATGTTATAAGTTGATTTAGGTCTGCTTTTGGATTAACCTTTATTTGTGAATCGGATGTTGCCGATACTGAATTTTCTTCTCTTTTAGCTCTTGGTTTTCTTTCTGAAGCTTTTTTATTCATGCAGTCTTTTTTAAATAAATATTCACAATAACTTATAAGTTATAAAAGGTTTCATATTTTTTTATATAGTTAGCATTTTTATAATAATCTATAGTTTCTTCACAATTTAATTTGTGTAATAAATCATAATTGAAATTATTTCGTTCAAAATAAGTGTGTTGGTTGTTACTAAAAGATGTTCTTGAGTGTTCTAAATGGTAGACAAAATCGTCTATTCGAGTTACTTTATAACCTAATTTTACAAATCTCTCGTACCTTTCAACATCTTCAGGTCCATACCCGATAAATAGTTCATTTTCACCCCCACTTTCACGATATTTTTTAGTATTTAAAAACATGCAATGTCCATATTTGGCTTGCCATATATCATAATCAACATTACTAATCTCATCAAGATTGAAGTTGATATTGAATTTATCTCTTTTGAATGTTGTGAAAATTCTTCGTTGATATAAGCCATCACCATAAGGGTATACTATATCAAAATTACTATTTATAATCATATTAACAGCGTTTATATACGTGTCTACTGGAAGAAGAACATCTATATCATAGTTTACAACTATAGGTGTTGTTACAATGTTTAACATTTCATTTAGTTGTCTAGTTCTATGATAATATTGCATATTAGTACGCTCTAATATATGCTTTATATTTAGGTTTTTAAGATTTAATATTTCTGGGGGTAACTTACTTAAATTGTCACTTAATTCATGAATTAATACATTTGTTTTAAAATGATGATTTAAATATCCTAAAACGGTAATTACATTATTGTATCTATCTTCTGATTCGATACATACTGGGATTATAAATGTTGTATTTGTTAAATCTTGCATATTTTATAAATTATATACTGCACCATGTTGATAGGTAAATCCTCTAACTGGTATTATTTTTGTTGGTTCACAGAATAAATTAACTCCTAAATATTTTATAGGTGCATCACCCCATCTTTTGATATAAATGTTTCCACTTTCATCAATAGCTTTGTAGAAGTCCAGATATTTTGATTGAATGAACCAAGATACTTTCCCTAGTTCAAAATTAGTATAAAACATACGACCATTTTCAATCAAATCAATATTAACAAAAGTTTTAATTGAATTGATTTCTATATAGTTTTTAACAAAATTATTTAACCCTTCAACAACTTTTTGGTTATCTACTTGAATGGCTGGTGAACAAAATCCATAAATTAAATCATTTTGTTTTGCAAATTCAAAAATATCATAATTTAGTGGGGTTAAAATATACGAATCAGTATCTAATCTTAAATAATATTCATAATTATGAATGATTTCCATTTTATAAAATTCACCTGAGAAAAATCTACACATATTTCTATAACCGATAGTAAATCCTTTATGACCATAAGCTACAGGTCCATTTCCATGTGTTGGGTGAGGAAAATATTCAAGTATTTTTGAACTTATTTCTTCAGGATATACAGGTGGTTTCATATCTATTTCGACAAACATTAATGGTATTGATGAATGTATTGAACCCTTAAGCGAATATAAATCATTTTCATGGAAGATAATTACGTCACAATTTCTAGTGAATTGTAATAAATTAAGTTCCAATAACCCCAACGATTTATTAAGCATATCAATATCTTCTTGTGAAGACCTTAACAAATATATAATACAATTTTTCATAATTATTTGATATAATTTTCCCAATTAATTATTGGTGATTGATAAGCATCACAATGGGTTGAAAACCCTGGTATAGGTGTTATAAGTTTTTTACCATTTCTACCTAAATGTAAAAACTTTTCATTATCATTGGAAACACCATTATTATGTTGAGTTGAATATAATTTATGTATAGCCATATCTTCATACAATGTTTTTACTGTACAAGCGTATGAATTACAAGTAGATGGTACAGTTCTCCAATGACATTTTTCAGTTATTAGAATTTTTGAAGTTAAATCTGGGTAGTGTGAATATTTATCTAAATGGTCGTATAATGAAACATAATCACTAATTGCTAACCCTTGTATCAATGCTTCATCCCACCCTTCACGGTGAAGATAGTCATCTTCTAAAAAGTAAATTATTTCATCGTCAGCTAAGTCTTCGTAACATATAATATCTAGCCCTAATAAAAAACTTTTAGCTTCAGTACCACAATCGGTCCTAAACATTGGAATCCCTTCATATATTTTATCCAAATGATTATCACCAAAATGAGTGTCATATATAACTGTAAGTTTACAATTACTTGTAAGCATAGATTTAAGGTTATTAAAAACCTTAAATTTATCAAACCATTCTGGTCGTTGTCTATTAGGAATAGCTGAATTTGGTGAGTAATAAGAGTGTCTTAAGTATATGTTTATCATTGGTCAAATTTTAATCTAATCAAATTATTTGAATTTCTAAAATTATAACCATGAAATCCAAAATGGTTATTTATATCAAAATCCACAAAATTTGGATTTCTAATTTTTTTATTATCATCTATAAATGCATTTTCATATGAAAATTTTAAGGCTAAATCTAATGTTGGGTATTTGATACCGTATTCTATAGCTTCATCGTATTTTACTATGTTTAAAAATGCATCTTCACCAATATCATTACAGTCATTAAAATTCAAACTAAATTCTAAAAATTTTTTACTTCGTAACGAGAATCCACCATTACCGACTCTATTTTTATCTAAAGTGTTATATAAATAGGGTCTAAGTTCAGGTTTTTGTAATTCAATCCATGATTTATCTTCACTGGAAGGCCATGGAGCTCCAATAAAATCATAGTTTAAAAAATTATCGTCCCATTGTTTTGGATTAGTAATGAATCCATCGTCTTGTACAATGATGACAAACTCATTATTAATATATTTTCCTAATTGTAATATAAAGTTACTGTAATCATTTACAGAACTGATATTAGGTATTTTAAAAGTGTTGATATTTTCATCAGAAATATCAACATGCGTAAATAATGTTGCGGAACCAAATTGAAAATATTTTTGACAGTGTTTTATAGCCATTAACGCTCCGTTAGGGTTGTTGCAATTTATACTTACGATATCTACGTTATTTAAACTTTTTAACATATTCTATCTTCAAATTTTTTATTAATTATTTTATCTTTATGCCTTTCATATACAGTTCTAACGTTTTTTTGGTTTGCAGCTAATAACCATTGGCTTGGTTTACCATCGATTCTTGTACCACCCCAATTAGGTTCCGATATGTAATCAATCCAATAACAACCAACAACTTTATTTAATTTTTCAGACATTCTAAAGCATAAATCATGGTCATCCATATCTAACGGTGCAAATGATTCATCAAGATAATTTAAAACCTTTAAATCAGCTAAATTAATTGCTAATGGGCCTCGATTAACACATTGTCTTATCCTAAAGATATTACGAGGCGTATTGGTCTTATTTGCGTGGTCTGTGTGGTTTAATATATCACTCCATTCACACCCATTATTGATATTCGTATGGATGTGTTTAGAGTTTGGATTGATTTCCCAGTTGTGAGCGCAATTTGCTGTTACAGCAAAAACATCATTAAAGGTAATGAATGGTTTTGTTAACCTTATATTCCAATCACTTTCATTAACTACCATATCATCTTGTATTATGATTGCAATTTCACCAGTGGCTAATTTAAGACCAGCATTGTTGGCCTTTGTTTCAAATACATCTGGGGTTTCAATTATCTTAATATCAATGAATTGATTATCTATTTTGAATTTGTATGCGATTTCAGCAGAATTATCAGTACAACCGTCTAAAACTATTATTAGTTCATAACTACCAGATGAATATCGTTTTAAACTTTCTAATACTCTTGGTAATAAAAAACCTTTGTTGTGTACTGTTAATATAAATGATTGATTAATTGACATTGCAGGTGATAAAATTTCTTAATAGGCGATTTATATTTAAGTTATGTTTAACTGCTAAATTTGTTAACACACTTTGGTCGTATCTATGTGCAATAAACCCTGTAAGATTATCACCACATATATTTTCAATATTTGTTAAAATATGTTTATTTTTACAAAAATGTAACCACTCTTCCAGTATTTCAATTACGTGGTTTGTTTTTTTCAACGCAATCATTCCAGCTTCTAATTGGATATGTTCATGATATTTTTCATTATCGCAATCCATTAAAACAAAACAATCTCGTCTAGTATATGTTTTTTGTTTATTAAACCCACCATAAGTTAAGATAAACTCATAATCTGAATTAAAATAGTCTTTTAAAAATTCTACCAAATTATTGGTGAATATGTCAGCAGAATCCAAATAAAATAGAATATCGTTTGGTTCTAAGCTTTTTAAGGTTTCTAATATTATATATGGTTTCCATAAACAAAATCCAGCTCCAGTACTTTGGTCTAGGATTTCCTTATTTGGTTCGTAAAAATCTGTATTGATTAACCAATTACGGTCATACGTGAAGACACCATCAAATGTTAATTTAGCTTGTTCGTTAAGGGTTTTTCGATGTTTGTCAAACTTTTTATCTGAATATGTTACAAAATATGCTTTCATATTAAATTATTATCATGTTTTTAGTGTAAATATCGGTTGTTATATTATCACATTTAGGGCCAAACCAATTCTTGGGGGCTATAATCATTTTATCAGTAGATTTACTTAAATAACTACCCCACCAGCCAAAAGAACTATTCGATATTATGTGGTGTTTACAAAGAGTTATAATAGTAAAATCAACCATAGGTTTTTTAGTATCTATTATGGTGAAATTATCATTATTACCCCAGATTGATTTACACCAAATTGGGTCATCAGAAACGACAATAAAATGATATTCTACACCATCTTTTAAACAATCAATAGCTGAGTTTATATATTCTACACCATTTACTGAATGATAATCAGATAGTACTAAATAATCACTACGTCTGATATGTACTAATACCAATTCTTTTTTGGTGTCTGGTAATAAAGCCTTTGCTGTTTCAATCAAATCTTCTTTGATTGGTAACGCTTTTAATATCAAATCACTACAATGTTCAAAATATTTTTCACTTTGAAAGTATCCGTTTAAATTAGTATTATCTGATATATGGAACATTGTTTCATCAAAATGGAAGTGATTTTCGTTTTTTATTTGACTATATTCGATATTATCTGAAAAATATTTATCATCCACGTCAAAGCAATCTAAAATATCTAATTTAGCTAAAAAATGCTTACCATCAGCAGTTTTTTGGTGAAATCCAGTTGTAATATTTTTTTTGGGAAAAACAACATCATAACCCAACTTGTTTCCAATTCCAATAGTAGCAGCAAATTGGAAAAGTTGATTACCGAATCTACCATTGTACCCTATGTTAGTATTAGTTATCATAATTATAATCTTATTTTTTTAACTTCCTTATTTTCGTAACGTTTTTCTAAGTCATCTTCAATGAAATCTGATAATGTATCAGTACCGTTTATTATAACTTTAGCTTTATATTTGATAACATAATGTCCATCAAATTCTATGACTTTATCAAATCCAATAATTTTATAACCATAACATAAAAAATCTGGACTACCTAAGGTATTTCGACTTATAAATCCAACTTCATCCATCATAAATACATCATCACCAATGAATCCAAGGCTTAATGATTTTTCCATTTTACGAACAAATAATCTTGATGTTGGATTACGTTCTTCAGGATATTTACTAACATAAAATTCAAGTAATTTCTCTTCGTCCGAAATTTTATTAACATGCATTTTTGTTGTAAATTTTTCAAGATAAAATCTTGGGTGTGCTTGACGTTCAATTCTGATTGGTCTTTCAGCTTTCATAGTTGCTGCCAATTCGTTTGAATTTATTTCACCATGAATTGCGATTTCATCACCATCTTTATTAACATATGTCTTAACATCACCGTACAGGTTTAAATGGTTATTACCCATTGTTTCACCACCATCTATGGCTATTTCAGAGTTATCAACAACCATTTCTAATTCATATGTATCATACGAATCTAATTTAACTTTTTTAAGTAGTATCCCATCAGAAGTTGATTTAACAGAACTAAAATGAAAATCACCATCTTGGTCCATACTATGAACCTTTAGTTTAAGGTTTTCACTTGCTTTAAGAACCTTATAAGTTCTCCATCGTAAATCACGAACCTCGGTATTCAAAATACCTTTATTAAGACCATCTAATAAATTACCCTGATTTTTATCTTGTTCGATTGAATCATTTGTTACTAAGACATCACCATTTTGTGATATTAAGTTATTTGTTACATTACTACTAGCAACAGACAATGCAACAATTTGTTGTTTAGCCCAATTAATTATTTTCATATTATTTATTTATTTATTTATTTAAATCTTTTTCGTAAACCCATTTAAAACCACCAGCGGTAATACCTTTATTATTACAAACCGCCAATATTTTACCCTTACAAATATTTAATTCAATTTCCGCATATCCAGAAAAATCCCATAACTTTATAATATTATTATTTAAATCTAGTTGATAAACTTTAAGTCTTTTTTTTGACGGAATACCTAATTTAGCTTTAGATATTTTATCTTTAGACTCTTCAGAGTGTTTTTTACCCGTTTTTATAACACGCATTTGTTCTTTAAAAGTATTATTACGTTTAATACCAGTCAATTTATTTGAAATCTTATTTTTCGTTATTTCAGAAAGTTTACTACCTGTCATTCGTTTTTTCATTCTTTCAGAAATTTCTTTGGAGTGTAATTTAGCTGAAATGGACATTTTAATTTTACTAATCTCACTATGTTTAACCCCTAAAATACTACCAGCTATTTTAGCTTTATTATAACCAATTTTTGGGTTTGTTGCATCTAATATATCAATATAATATTGTTCACGTTCTATGATTTTTTCTTTACCAATTAATATTTCTAATATTTCAAATTTAAAGGCTTCAGGACCATATTTAGTCCACGCTGATTGTAAATGTTTATTATAGTGTGTATTATTTTTTAATAACCTTATGTGCGTATTTATCCTATCTTTGAAACCATCCTTAGTACTAGTTGAACTACCCACATAAATTTTATTGTTTTTTAAATTTGTTATTTTATAAACACCCGTTTTTTTACTATTTATCATATGTCATTTTACAATAAATATCCTGTAAATATAAAAAGGTCTTTAACCTCTTGAGTTATTTCACCTTGTTTTAGATTATATGCCAATGTCCCTTCCTCATGTTTCTGTTCTTGTTTCGTATCTAATCCAAGGGTTGTACCTTGTTGATTAAATACATTTTTTTCAACACTTGATATTGCTATTGCTGCTGCGGCCATATGATTCTTGAGCCATTTTTTTATACTCATAACTTTGTATTACTAACTTGTTTTTTATGTAACCTATAAAATAATAAAACATCTTTAATTATATATAGTTTAGCACCATTATTATAACTTCTTATCCATAAATTTTTATCTTCTCTAGGAATTTCACTTGGAATATATGGACCATAAGTTAACCAGAAGTTTTTGGTATAACATACACATGGGTGTGCAATCGGTGTAATATCATATTGAAAAAGGGTTTTAATATCGGTAGTTGATAATCCAGCTAAGTTACCTTTAACATCTACATTCTCAATCTCTTCAATAAATTGATATTCAGATGAAACTAAATCGAACCCAAATTTGATTGTCTCAATTTGTTTTCTAAATCTATTCAAGCTATAAAAATCATCTAAATTAACATTAAAACATATATCATAATTTTTATCTTTGAATACCAAGTCCAATAAATAGTTCATTGCCTCAGCATGGTTATCCATCTTAAGATTAAAGAAATAATGTTGTTTTTTGATATTAAACATATCCTTTAAGTTGGTATCATCGTTACCATAATTCAATTCAAAAATATCAAAATTTTTATAACTCTGATTGACTATGCTTGTGATAGATTTTTCAATCCATTCTTTTTTATATAAGGATAAGATATTAGAGTGATATAAAATACAACATACTTTCATTATTTTAATTTTTTACTCATAATGTATTTATACAAATTTGCCTCATCATTTTTAATATCTTGAATCATACTAGGACGTATGTGTCGGTAATTAAAAAGTACTTTTGGAATTCGTTTTCCTGTATAGCCTTTATTTGCCATTCTCCACCATAAGTCATAATCTTCCCAACCTTTCATTGTTTCATCGTAACCTGAAATATCTTCCCAAGCCTTTTTTCTAAATAATGAACAACTAACAATAAATGGACCCTTTTTCAATTGAACCAAAGACCACTCTGGTCTTTCTTGAACTCCTTGAATAAACCCGATATGGTTGGTATCACAATAAACTGGACTTATTTTTTCATTTTTTTCAGCTTCAGAAACTGCGAATAATAGATAAGATTTATCAAATGTATCGTCAACATCATGTGGTAATATATAATAACCTTTAGCCTTAGATATTGCAGTATTTCTAGCGGCAGGTAACCCTTTATTTATATCATGAACTATAACTGTAACATCTTTATCATTTTTTAATTCTTCAATGATTTTGATAGTATTAACATCGCTAGAACCATCATCAATAACTATAATTTCCTTATTGACATAAATCAAATCTTTAGCCGATTTAACTGATTCGTTAAGAAATTGCCCATCGTTGAAGCAAGGGATTATAATACTAACCAAAGGACTAGTACTAACTCCAAATGTATTATTGGTTAATTCTGTAGAGTATTTAAGACTGAATTTTTTACGATTATTTTCCCATTCTAAATTAGTTCGACCAATTGATAAATGTTTAACCTTGATGTCAGTTACTACACCTAATTTACATCCACTAGCGTAGTTAGGAAAACAAAACCCTAAATCATAAAAATGAAATCCATCAAAGTCTTCATCAAATTTATGTTTTATTGTTTCATTATTAAAGGCTATGAATAATCCATCAAGAACTACAACATCTTTGATGTCATATCCTTGTGGTTGGCTATACCTTGATTCCCAAGTTTTACCTTCGCTAGTATGTTTAACGATACCTTTCATTGTTTGTGGAAATTCCCACCAAACGCTACTACTTGTTAACATTGTTGACCCAGCGACACCTATAATATCATGTGTACCTTTATCTAAATGTTTGATAACCTTTTTACCCCAATCTTTTTCAATTTTTACATCATCATGCATCAAAACAATGTATTTGTTTTTACTTCGCTTAATTATATCGTTGTACGCTGCTGATAATGACATAAGTCCATTATTTTCAACATATATAATCTCGTAATCTTTTTCATCAAGACCTATTGAGGTCTTGATGCCTTCTAAATAAGTAGGGTCTAAAACTCTAGTACTGAAACCAATTGTAATCATTTGTTAAAACGTTTATACGCATTACTGCTTATTTGGACAAACTCTGCTTGTCCTATGAATTCTTTTAAGTTATGAGCTCCAGAATAACTCATAGCTGAACGAAGGTAATCTTCAAAGTTTTCACGCCACTTATCAAGTGTATATTCAACCTTTCTAAACCTAACAACACCTTCAGATGTTTTGGTTTTTTTAGCCCCCCACTTCATTTGAACCTCTTTGGTACTCATACCTCTAAAGTTTTTATAAATAGGAACATTTAATTTATAAAGTGTGTTTGCTAAATCAGATGAAATCTTTATTTTTTTCCAAAGGTAATTATCACCAGCAGATTCTAAAGACTTATTTAAAATGCTTCCTAACATTACGTAATCTGCACCTAATCCAAGTGCTTTGATTATATCACTATAATCTTTCATACCACCATCAGCAACGATTTTAGCAGGCTTTTTTAACCTTAGTGACTCTTTATAACATTCGTCAATTAGAGAGGCCATAGGATAGCCTACGCCTGTGTTTTGTGTTGTTAGACAACCACAATTATGAACTATTACATC
>Ga0214246_1000523_pt1 | contig 10104 bp, 22 predicted proteins | sample TroBogypolimnion_41_FD_153084 | JGI IMG/M metagenome (GOLD analysis project Ga0214246, IMG submission 153084) | Freshwater microbial communities from Trout Bog Lake, WI - 29MAY2009 hypolimnion | ecosystem: Environmental > Aquatic > Freshwater > Lake > Hypolimnion/Profundal zone | place: Trout...
GTATTCAATGTTAAGCGACCAATTAGGTTCATCAGGCGCATCAACCCATTTCACCAATGATGAATGGTAAAATTCAATCTCAGCGCCCTCGCTCCAAGCCTGTATTTCTTTGTACCACTTATGACGCTTGTTCATCTTGTTTCTCCTTTGTTAGTTGCAGTTCACATTTATGCTTAAAACTAAACTAATAGTGTAGTCTTGTTCACATTTTTAAACTTTTCACGTACCGTGAACATTTTCATTCGTTATACAAATTAGTTAGTGTTGAATGAAAATATCTACTCCATAACACATACCGAACTTAAGGCGTGTCTTGCCAATAGTGCCTATGTGCTACAGGCTAGATACTTATAATAGGACTCGCCGGTATCGTCCAGTCCGCCTTTTTTAAGATTTATTCTAACTACCTTGCAAGGATTCTTTGTGTTGCATAAAATCCGTTTTATTAAAGACTACGTTCGTAGCTAGTAATGCTTCACTATCTAGAAAAACTATATACTTTATCTAGCAAACAATGCTTACCCTATATGCCTCAAACCCAATGCTAGTAATGCTTTCAAGGATAGTCTCGTCAGATAAAGTGTGGACTATTATATCTAACCCATCTATTTATTATCTCTAATTGCTAAAGTATATAAATGTATCTGTTAATAGTCATTCAAACCTTAATGGATACTTTAAGATACTTTAACCACCGTAGTAATCAATCAGCACGTGTAAGGCCTTGCTAACTTTCTTATCTTGCTTAACGTCATCGGGGTGAGTAGATACAAACTTATCCGTTACTAAATCTAAACTGTGTTTAAGGTACCCTAGTACTATAGAATCAATTATAGTATAGATTGGCTCGTTATCATCTATGTTGATACTAATTCTCATTTTCTAAACCTCCATATTGTTGTGCATTTAAGTCTACCATACTTTTGCCGTAAAGTAAAGGCATAATAGTTGTTGTATGTGGTGTATTTTGGCAAGTGCCTCCGTCTGCAACTTGCCATCACGCTTGGATCAAACCTCCTACGTATAGTAATCAATGATGACATTCACTGCTTCCTTTACCTTTTCCATCGCTACTATGTCTTCCGGATGGGCACTTTTGTATAACATACTATCATCCATCGTTTTGATAACATCCCTTAATCACCAAACCACTTCATGTATTAATTCATTATCAATCTCCATTTGGTTCATCCTCCTCTGATTGTAGTGCATCAATTAATTAGTTTACAATATCCGCTAATTTCGATACTAAATATAAACTCAATATCAACAACGCTAGTGCTAGTGCTGAGATCGCTAAAGTCATTTTGGCTCCGTGTATTTGTGAATGTAACCTGTTTGCTCCGCCTCTTTCTCTGTCATTATCTTTATGTAACAATGTATTTCCTCAATCGCCTCTCGCAATATCTTTACTTGAGTCGAGGGGTATAGGTTATTATACCCCTTTTTAAATGTGATGTAAACTTCATTTTCATCTTCATCATAATGCACTTCAAATAACTTCATTTTGTTTTCCTTTGTATTGGTTTAGCTAGTAGATATTTCTCACCCATAATAGTTTTCAATTTGGCAACCTTCTCAGCCCTAATTTGGGCTAGTTGGGGGTCAGGTGGTGTGAGTTTATAAGTTGAGTGTATTAGGTTCATTTTAGTGTGTATCCAGCTTGTTCAATAAATCTGTCCGCCCACTCGCGGAATTCTTTTTGTTTCTCAGGTGTTTGTTCGTCGTTCTCATCCCACATTGCTTGGATCTCAAAACCTTCGTCTGAATGGTATTCAATCCTAGTTATGTTTTTGTTTACGTCATAGATTGTTGTTCCTGTTACTATGGCTTTATTCATACTCTTCCTCCTGTGATTGCCCCTCATGAACTATGGATGTGGGTTCAAATGTTAAGTAGCTTTTTAATTGGTATATCCTTTCCTCCGAAACTTCCATTTTCTCAGCCACACGTTTTACTGTTACCTCTGCTCCGAGTGTGCGCTCTATGTATGCCATCTTCTTGATCGCTGACATGATACCGACTGGCAGTCTAATGATATTAGTCGTGTTGTCTAGTTCTCTTACCACTCCGCGCTCAATGAATGGTTTAGCATAGGTCGCAAACCTAGAGTTGTTAGTTGGCTTCCATCTTTTACCGGCAATTATTAAATGCTCATTACCCATGCTGATCAGATCTTCTACTGGTACATGACTATATTGCCATGCTGTCAATTTACGCACCACAAAGACCACAAAACGTAGGTTATGTGTAATCAATCTTTCCAATGCTAACGCATCACCGGCTTGGATTTGTTTAGATAGGTTATGTTCCTCCTCTATGGGTAATATAGGTATGCCGTACAAAGACTGTAAGTAGCTATCAATCATACATCTCTTCTATTTTTATTGGTTGCATCGTATTGTTGGGTTCTAAAAATTCAACCAGTTCAACGTAAGGTTGCTCAACCAGTTCATCGTCCTCTATCTTTAAGTCTGCATATCTCATTTTTAATACTCCTATTTAGTTATTGTCACCATGCATCCTGACAATTGTCAGGATACAAATTCCTATGGGTACTGAGCTAATCCAATCATACTGTCATCTTTCTTTAATTTGTACCCCAGTCACCATGTATTCTTCTTTTTATTAAAAAAAAAAAAAAATAAATATAGGGATATAGGGATAAAGTTGGTTTGTATGGGTACTATCCATACAATTTATAGCAGAATGACAGTATCATTGGTTATCCTGCGTATGGATGCGATTTTGTATCCATACAATTAATAAAATTAGTCCACTCTTCATCGTTCATGAAGTCTCTTAGCACTAATCTTAACGCATGTACCAAGTCTCCGTCACTATTTTCATTATCTAAAGGGTCTAATATGATGCCCTCTAAGTACTCTGATAATACTTTGACTGTGATTGAATGTGCTTGATCGCTAGATATCTTTAACTTTATGTCATAGTCCATGTTACTTACTCCTTATGTCTTCAATGACTGCAATGACGCAGATTATAAAAAGTACTGCAATTAAATAGTCACCCATCATGCTTTGTACTCCTCGTACTGTCTGATTTTAGATTGGTTATACTTTGCTACTCGCTCATTAAACGATACAGCCTTGCCTTGCTCTCGTAGTGCTGAACATAACTTAGGTAGGTCGCTGTCCTCCTCTAAGTATGCGTAGTCATCTCGCATGAAACTATGGTTGCTGATACTTTTAGCAATACCCAATCGATCTAGTAAAGCTTTTTTAACTTTACCCCATGCGTTTGAATTATCCGAATAAATTGTAACAATCATTAAAACGATACTCCTCTTGTTATGGTTCGTAGGCTGTCTAGCAGTTCTTCGTTCGGCTCGCTATAGGTAAATGATAGCTCTCGTAGTTGCGCTAACATATTGTCAACTGCCTCTCTAGCTTTGATCTCGGCTTCAATATGTGTGTGTCTGCTGATACACGAGTACTAAAGTTATTGGATACTTCAATGTTATATATCGCCATGATTAAGTCCTCTTCTGTAAAAATATGCGTTTCTTTTCGGGCTTGGTTGGTAGGATGTTGGTGTAGCCCATCCTAAATGCTAATACAAAGTTTGATGCATAGGGTTCAGCTATTACAACTGGACGATCTGCTATTTTCATTGGTCGTGCCATTATTTGCCCGCCCTACGATTTAATAAATTTAGATAACAAAGTACTCGACCATCTTTAGCTAAGTCTGCGCCACTAATGTTTTTGATCCATCCATACCCTCTAAGTCCGGTGTCCCATTTTGCAAATTGCACCCCGTTTTCTCCCCACATAATTTCAATGTCATATTCTCCCATTCCTAAGGCTTCCATTAGTTTTTTTCTTACTTGTAAGCGAGTTGGTTTTCTTCCTACAAACATATATTCGTATTTCATTCTTCATCCACCTCATTATAATTAAAATACAACACCTCCAAGAATTCACCACTAAAAGGTACGTCAGTAATGAAGTATGCAAATCTGTCACACAGGTGGTACCCATTGACAATGTACATCCCCTCCTCACCATCAATTAGCGTCCACACATTATGTGGGTTGAATTGGTTTACACCTAGCACAAAGCCAAGCTCTATGCCATAGGTTTCAAACTTGTCATCACTCTCCACGCCATCCATTTCAAACTTGTCATCATCCCTGTCAGTTAATGTGTTTACAATAGGTCTATACATCTCATACCATTCATCAAAGGTCATTTTGCAAACTCCTTTTCTAATATCAAGAGCTTGTAGCTCTTCTATCAGTTCAGATACTGTCATAATCATCTCCATCAAAATTACTCATTAGGTCTGCAATGGTATCCTCTGAATAAAATTCCAGTAGTTCCTCTAATAGTTGAGATTGTGGACAGCTTATCAATAAGTCATACAATTGGTCTAGCTTGTCCACTCCGTACTTACCCTCTATGTCTTTAAGTTTCATTTTATAATCCTCTTAATTGATGTTGATAAAATATTGCAGTCGCTAATAATCTCAAAGTCTGCATTTGGCACACTCGTTGGAGTGTGAATGCTTGACACTATCAGTATAGCTTCATTGTGCGCGTTTGCCTCTACTGTATACCACACACTTACCTCACACATTACTTTCTGCCTTACGTCGTATTTAGCCATTATAGCGTCCTCATTAGGTTGTAGGTTTCTTCTGGTATTTCAATAACATTGCCAGCTGATACATATACATCGCCAAAATCATACCCTCCGTTGTACTCATCCCATTCACTTCCACCACCATACCAATTTTCTGCTACTCGCTCTATTGCCTCGCTTGCGCTGTCGTCACTACTTGGTAGTGTGAAGTAATAGGTTGTATCATACTCCCTTTCGCCATTGGTCTCGTTGATTGTGCCTGCATAATATTTAGTAGTCATGATATTAAACCTCAAAGTCGTTAATAATGGAGTGTACTAACACTGGCGCGCTGTCAGTATTGCCTCCAATGTGCCAGTTTGTTATTGCGTCCACTGGCAATCCCTCAGCGCCACAATAATTGCGTCCGTCCTTGTAATTATAGACTGTGGCAATTCTTCCATCGTCAAACTCAATGTCCCACTCAGCATCAATTTTATAGTCATCCCCAGTGTTAGGTTCACCTAGGTATTTTACTAACGTATCATAGTCAGTAGTAATGTACCCTCGTAATGATGCGCCATTGATATCTACGTTTTGTGTTGTGTATTTCATGGTGTGTATTCCTTTTCGTTTGTTGAGTCTTAATTATACAGGTCAATTTATGACCTGTGTAAATTATTTTATACTTCGTCCTCATCGTCTGTTGTTGAGTATATCTCTATGCAAGTGTCGCTAGAGTACACATCATATTGACCGCTCTCTAAAATTGCCATGATAACAAGGTCTAGTACTCCCTTGTAACCAATAACTGCGTAGATACTCTTAAATCTTGTTGAGCTTGGATATCTTCTCTTCGGATGCAAGGTCAATCCCAATGCTTTCTCCCAATGCTTGATGATGTCCTCACAATGCTCTTCATTGGTCATGATTGGGTCATCCTCATCGGCATCGCACCCTCCTGTCCAGCAATCAAAGTGAGTGTATTCGATAGGGTCTTCTTTCTGTATCGTTAATAGTCTAGCCATGATGTGTATCTCCTAGTTATATTTAGCGATGAGCTTCTTGAGCTCGCGTACGTTTTTCATTGCCCAATTGTGCGCCTCATTGTCTCGGTCTGTCAGCGCATCATTGTTATCGTGTCCGCCCTCATAAAAACATGAGAGCACATACTTGGCTTCATGGATGAGCTCAGCGTCTGTATATTCGCTGATTGCTTTGCCGTCGTCTTGGCTGATGTTGCCGAGCACATACATGAGCTCGTCTGAGCGCTCGATGTCTTTTAGTATTGGTCTTTTCATTATGCTACCTGTTGCAATGTTGCATCCAGTGAGTTGATGTAGTCACTAGCTTTTTGTGCCAAGGCAGATGCCTTGAATACCGCCTTGTTATCTGATTTTAGCACACGTAGCCATGATGCGATGTAGTCAGCGTGTTGTAATTGTCCGTCAATACCATGATCTGCACATAAAAACGCGCTACCAAGCTCTGCTACCAGTTCTTCAAAAGCATATGCCGAGTTACCAAAGCGCGTAGATAGATCACGATCTAAGCGTTTTTTAGCACCTGTCCAATGTGTTAATTCATGAAATGCCGTAGCATAGTAAGCCGATGGGTTTACAAATGTTTCTTTGTGTGGGAGTGTAATGGTATCGGTGGACGGTGTAAAATGAGCGCTATTACCTCCGTGATTAATTTTAGCCTCAGTTAAACTTATGCGAGTCTCACATAAAGCTAATGGTTCAAAGGTAGGCAAAACCTCCGGTAATGGTACCTCATAGTCTGTTTGATCTGCATTGAATACATTAAAGCTTCTCATCAACGCATATCCGCTCGTTTCTGTCTCGCCTTGAGCATTGGTCTTGGTACTAGACACTGGCTTAAAAAATATGATAGCTGTACTTTTCTCGCCTTTCTGTACCTGTACACCCATAGACAACCATTGATTGTATGTTGCCCATAACGGTGTACTACAACCTTGCATGCTTAATATTAATCTGTTAATGCCGGTATATGAATTATTTGATATTACGTTTCTATCACCTCCAATGGCTTGGGCTGACCAAGGTTTCACCCAAGGTACTGTGCCTTTCTCTAATTGATCAATGATGTTGTTTGTTATGATGTCATACATAATGTGTATCCTTATTAGGTTAATGTGAAACGAATTATAAAACCTCCAAACCTCCATGTCAAGTACTATTTTACAAACCTCCAAACCTTTAACATATGGTCAATTTTTTTGGAATGACAAGTTTTTGACCCACCTGTGGATAACTTTTTTCTCCTCTGTGGATAAATTGTGGATAACTTTTTTCTCCTCTGTGGATAACTTTATTGAATAAATGGGCGCTTTAAAATGATTATCCTATGCTATGGTATATATAAACTTTTTTAACGCGTCCTTGGTACCTTAAAATTGATTTTAAAGCATAATATTAATACATAAACGCGCTATTTATAACATAGCGCGTTTACATTTAATACTAAGCTTTAATGATAGTCACACCCGCCGTTTTTACGCTCAAAATATTAGCTTTATTAATATTGCGGTAACCTTTATCGGCTAATGAGTAGATTGTTATGTAATTATCTCCCGTGGTTTTTTTGCCACCGACTAAATACTTAGTCACGCCTAAGCGCCCGTTTATAACTCTTAATGATCCATCGTTTTTTAAAAAAGTAATAGTCATAAACTTATTGCTATTTAGATCTATAAAGCTTGCTAGGTTGTTTTTCATGATATTTGTATTCCAAAAATAGGCTAAAATTAGCCCATTAGCCTATTTTTTCAAATAAGCTAATAGATAATTTTATGCCCTTACAACGAAGCCCGATTTGTCCTGACGTGCTTTACCTTTAGCATATAACGCGACAATAACGCCTTTAGGTTCAGTATGTCTCACATCAGAATTATCCCCGCCCACGACGTCCATAAACATGAAACTATTTGGAATATTCTCTACCTTATCAAACACGACGGCTATACGCGATAATGCTTGATTGTATGAAGCCTTTTTAACCAATGGCGCAAAGCTTTTTAGTCCACTGTAACTGAATGTGAGATCATAATTTGCGGGTATATTTTTACGTGTCGGCAATTTGGTATAGTCATAAAATTGTAAATTTGGGAAGTACTCAAAAATATTAAGTCCAGCATAATAGATATTTTCATACGGGATATCACTGGTACCATTTAACCTAACTAAAGGCGTTAGGTTTAAACGCTTTGCTTTTCTCTCAAGCGCTTTTATTGAATAGATTAGATCAAGCATAAAATTTTCTCGGTCTTCGAAAAAACGCTTAGTTTTTGCTATTCTAGCTTTTTGTGTATACGTCATTGCACCACGTCCAGCAGTATATAAACAGGGTTTTTCACAACCCGCTAATTTTGCCGAAGGGCATACCTGATACCCGCTTAAATTACTTGGTGCTAGATAAAGTATTCCAGTTAAAAAGCCGAGTTTTTGCCCTTTTACAGTTTTTGCGTCCGCGTTACTTGATAATATTAGTTTACGTTTCATGGTAGTAGCATCCTATAAGGTTATTTATTTAATTAAAAAAAAGCAATTAGGCAATATTTCAAATTTTTGCCCTTGCGTATACGTCAATAGCTCATCATCAAACTGAGCGTATATAAAATCGTTCTTAGTTCTACCTAAATCTACAATATGCCCATTAGACTCTATAACGGGGTGATCTTCACTGCGTATATTAAAAAGCATACCTATTTTTAAATCTGAAAAGTTCATTATCTATATTCCTATTAATATGCCCACAAATTAGCTGTGTGGGAGTATTTTACTAGTATAATTGCAAGCCGTCAATAGCTAAATATGTAAATAAATTACTATATGCATATAAAGGAATAAATAAGCTAAATAGCCTCCATGATAAGCCCGCATATCGCATACGCGTAACCGTAGTCTATAAGCTTACTAGATCATGCTGGCTATTAGATCATGCTGGCTATTAGATCATGCTGGCTATTAGATCATGCTGGCTATAAGCCCGCGCTATCCATGTTAGTGAGTACTTACTAACATGCCACAATGCCAGCATGGTTATATATATATAACCATGCTGGCAGTAAGGTCATAGGGGTTAAAGCTATAAGCCCGCGCTATCTATGTTAGTAAGTACTTACTAACATGCCATAATACCCACAATGCCAGCATGGTTATATATAACCCTCCTTGCAATAAGGTCATAGGGGTCAAAGCTATAAGCCATGCCCCGATTTAGGTACCATCCTTTTAAGCGGGCGGGGGGGCCCCATTGCGCCTGAGTTTTTTCAAAATTCTGTATTTTTTTTTTTTTTTTTTTTTTTATATCCATACGTAGGAAAACAAGTCATAGCCTCACTCCAGGTAAAATTGTCTGTCAGTCAGGATGCAATGTAACTTATTTGCTATATCTCTATTTTATTTTTTTTTTTTTTTTTAATAAAAAGAAGAATACATGGTGACTGGGGTACAAATTGAATAAGAATGGGGATATGATTGGAATAGCTCAGTACCCATAGGAATTTGTATCCTGACAATTGTCACCATGTATCCTGACAAAGGCGGAAAATAAAAGAATTGTGTATTAGTATAATCATGATAATACTTAGTATTTAATTTTTAAAAAGTGTATTAGTATGTGTATATACACAATCTCGTGTATATACATTAAAAGGATTAAGATCATGTGGACATCTCCAGCAGCAACAGAAATGCGTTTTGGTTTTGAGATTACAATGTACGTAATGAACAAGTGATTTAATGGCAATAATTGCAACCCAAAAGGTACTCACACTAGATTACTGGAAGTTTGCGGACAAGCTAGAAGTCGGTGACTATGTTTTCAATAAAGATGGAAAGATAGTCACCATTACCAAGATTCATAAGTACTTCTCAGAAGAGTGCTATGAAGTAAAGTTTAATGATTGCTTAACAATGTGTGGTGATAAACATTTAGGGTTCCTATTGGAAACCGCTATGTATAGGCAAAAGGCCAATTTGTATAAGGGCTATCATAAGTTTAAAAGTAAATTATGGTTTACTAAGTTAGAAAATTTAATAGGGTTGCCTTTAAGAACTAAAAGAAACCGGAATGAGTATTCAGTTCCTGTGATTCAGCCGCTAAGGCTCCCTATGCAAATGCATCCTGTGCCGGCATTTATATTCAGCTTCTGGTATTTTAGTAAGGCTATGATCCCAGCTAAAATACTTAGAGAAGAGATACATCAAAAATTTAAAGATCATGGATACAAAGTAACCGTGATTAATAACCACTCTGGAAAGATAAAAGTGGAGCCATCAATTGAATCTCAACTGGCTCCTTACATACCAACTAAGATACCAGAAAATTATTTGATGGGATCAGTTGAAGAAAGAATAGAATTTTTAAGGGGTGTGATTTATGCATGTCCAGGAAATTACAGAATATATTTAGATAGATTTATAGTACCAATGCCAGACAACAGTACTGCAATAAGAATGCAAAACTTAATTGAGTCATTGGGAATACTATGCTA
>Ga0214246_1000526_pt1 | contig 10080 bp, 9 predicted proteins | sample TroBogypolimnion_41_FD_153084 | JGI IMG/M metagenome (GOLD analysis project Ga0214246, IMG submission 153084) | Freshwater microbial communities from Trout Bog Lake, WI - 29MAY2009 hypolimnion | ecosystem: Environmental > Aquatic > Freshwater > Lake > Hypolimnion/Profundal zone | place: Trout...
GAGGTCTAGATTATTTCCAGTCAAATCTATCATCGCGACTCCGTCGCCCAATCCGAGCCATGAAGCATACAGTATTTGATTATTAAATGGGTACAGAATGGTAACAGCCTGCGTCGAAATCGCCATGATCTTTAGCGCCTTAGTGTATCTATCTGCTATCAGGAGTGAATTTCCGTCTGACGAGACTTTGACAGCAGAGGGTCCACTGTACGTAGACGAAGCACCCACAACACTGACAACAGCAGAGGGAAAGAAATCGATCCGCCTGATTTGGTTGTTTCCTCTGTCGGCCACAAAGCAGTAGTTTCCGCTGGGATGTATGTCGATGTCAATAGGGAAATTGAACGAGCTCGACAGCGCCGCAGGCCCGTTGACGGCACCCGCGGTACAGCTGCTGCCAGAGCAGATTCCTGCAATCGTAGTGACGGCAAACGTGGTCAGGTCCATTTTCCGGATGGCGTTGTTTCCAGCATCTGCTATGAGCGCATAGGTGCCATCAGGGGAAATCGCAAGGCCGTACGGAGTGTTGAATTGAGCAGCGGTACCAACGCCGTCTTTCCAGCCAGCGGCGCCTGTGCCCGCTACAACTGTGGTGGTGGTGGTAGCGAACACATACTTTCGAATCACTGCTCCAACTTGGTCGCACAAAAGAGCGTACGATCCGTCCCACGATATCACACTCCCTCCGTTAAGCGGCACGGATAGAGTGCTCACTGCGCCTGTGCCCAGATTTACGTATCGTGTGGTGGTCCCCGCCGTATCCTTGCCCACCAGCGCAAACACAGGATAACTGTAACTGTAGCACGCAGGCGATCCAGCCAGCGACCAGGTATTCGCAGCACACTGCGTGCATCCCGACGACCCGGCAGCGCTGGAAGTATTCGCAGCACACTGGGTGCACGCCGTGGCGTTGCCGAAGCCGTACGTGCCGGCGGCGCAGGGTTGGCAAGAGGCTGAAACGCCTTCGACAAAGTACTGGCCAGCAGTGCAGCAGACAGGGGTGCCAGTAGGAGAGCAGTGCACAGTGCCACCTGGGCAGGACATTGTGCACTGAAAGAGGATCATTGGCTGGCTCTGCGGCGTCGTTCCTGCCAGGACACTGGTGTAGTAATTGCTGACTTGCTGAAGGGCTGTTGTTGACAACACATTATTCCAAATGGAAATCTCCATGACTGCAAACGGTGAAGTATCCGGGTCAAATGTACTTCCGATTCCCAGCATTCGCGGAGAAATCCCCCCATGGCCTGTCACTGCTTGAGAGTTTCCATTGATATAAATGTACTGATCTGCAGCGGAATTTTGAGCACACGCAACAATCCAATTAGTAGTTGGAGAGACACAAGTTGCAGTCGTTTGTTTCCATGTGGATGCAGTTTGATTTCCCCACGGACCTGTTTGACCAGCAGCTCCATAGTATATAGTGCAGTCATTTCCCTGCCAATGACCATGAAACCAATTGCTAGTGCTACCTGAAACCCCTACATCTTGAAGGATCTCGTATTGAACTGACGCGCTAGTGTACCTGGTGATGCTGCACAGAGTGTAGGTAGCAGGAAAGCTGCAGAACGAAATCTGATCAATATCAGTCTGCTGAGTCACAACACCTCCTTGCACTGAGCAGACTGATGCTGCAGCTCCATTACCAGCTGCACAGGATGCTGTGATGCCATATGAGCTTGGCCCAACATGAGTGGCAGCTCCGTTCCGCCCGTTTGGAGAGACATCTGACCACACTTTGGTGGCACTGTTGAACGAGTTGTATGTGTATCTGCTCCATATTCCATTCCCCAAACCAGCTGCATCATAGTATCCAGAATTGGGCACGCATGAGCTGGAGCCAGCTGTTGACCATGAGTTGGGTTGACATGCTGTGCACGTGGAAGTGCCAGCTGCAATGTAATAGTTGGCTGCACAGCAGGCCCCGACGCCAGCAGGGCTGCCGAGGCCGGAGGCACACGCTGTGCAGGCCGTGGCGTTGCCGAAGCCGTACGTGCCGGCGGCGCAGGGCTGGCATGTGGACGACACGCCTTCGACGAAATACTGGCCAGCTGTGCAGCACACAGACGCGCCGCTGGGTGTGCAGCGGATGGTCCCGCCAGTACAGGCGATTGAGGGGCACTTCATCTCGATCATGGGAACGGCACTGACAGTGGAGTATGAAGCAACAGCAAACACTTCAGCTGCTGACAGCGCTTTTTTGTACAGACGGACTTCTGACAGCCAGCCATACCACGCAGGGTCCTGTTCAGATTGTCCAAGATACATGTAAGTGTAAAGCACATTCGAAAAGTCACCTCCTAGAGTGAAGCTGCCTTGCGGTGTGCAGGTAGAGGAGGCACAGTTTGCATATATGTTGAGGCTTCTGCCTTGGAAAACCTGACATACGTGATTCCACGACCTTGAATACTGCAGAGCTATTGGGAGTCCTGTAGACGTTCCAGAAGAAATGGCTGTGCTACCACTGAAAATTTCCCAATAAACGTTTGGGCCAGTGTTGGCAAAGACCATGTAACGCATGTGGTCATTGGCGTTGCTTGTCGCAACAGGCCCCCCTGTGTAGAAACCAAAAAGATTTTGCCATTGAATAGTATTCAGAACCCCAGGCGTGGTCGGCCCATCTGCACCCCTGAGCCAGTAACAAAGGGAAAAACCAGACCCAGGAGATGCTTGAGTGCCAATTAAATTGTATAAGCTCAACCCCGATCCTACCGAAATTCTAAAGCCAGAAGTCGTATAGGCTCCTGCATTGTTCCCAGCAGCATTGTTCAAAAACGCAGCACCCGCTCCTGCAAACGGCGCCGTTGTGGAATCGAGGGTCGGCGCGTAACTTGGCCCGTTGATCGAGGACAGGACAAGCCCGTTGCCCGAATTATCAGCGTAGATATTGGAAGAGAGGAAGTTGTAGTAGGACAACAGGCTATTGTCTACGTTGTAGTACCCAGAATTCGCAGTACAGGTTCCAGCCCCCGCCGCCGACCACGAGTTTGCAGGGCAGGCGGTGCAAGCGGTGGCTCCTGCTGCGCCGTATGTTCCTGCCGTGCATGTCAAGGCGCCTGAAGTGACGGGAAAGATAAAAGCAAGGATGTATCCCAAAGCAAGCCAACACACATGTTGTGGATGCTGCATCGCCCCCGCGCAGTGCAGGGCTCTTAAATAGTGATGCGGATGGTATGCTGCACGCGCTGCAGCGCTGGTGCGGCTTGGGTTACTGGGTGGCTGATGATGGTATGCTGCACGCGCTGCAGGCTGGTGCGGCTTGGGTTACTAGGTGGCTGCTGCACGCGCTGGTGCAGCTTGGGTTACTAGGTGGCTGCTGCACGCGCTGGTATTCTGCCGGTCGACGCGAGGCATTGTGCCAGTCAATTCATGTAGCGCGAGGCATTCTGCCAGTCGGTTTATGACACGCAAGCCATTCTGCCAGTCGGTTTGTGACACGTGAGCCATTTTGCCATCTTGAACCATAGTATGGTCTGGAGCGTTGCAGTGTAACTGATCACGTGTCCAATCGAATCGTTCCGTGTTTTCCGGAAAACGGATGACAGAACTCGAATCGTCCCGTTTTCACCGATCGAATCGTTGCATTTTTACTAGGTGTACAAAATATAGGTCATTCCAGACCTGAACCAAGTGTACAAAATATAGGTCATTCCAGACCTGAACCAAGTGTACAAAATATAGGTCATTCCAGACCTGAACCAAGTGTACAAAATATAGGCCACGCCAGACCTGAACCAAGTGTACAAAATATAGGCCACGCCACGTCACCTGTTTTCCATTTCAAAAAAGGATTTTTTTTTCAACCCGACTACGTGTCCATTTGCCACTCTCGATGCAGCACGGCGAAAAGCGCCAGCGTGAAGATGATGGCTGTCGCTATGATGATGCTACTGCATTCGAAAATCATAAGGACCACCTTGCCAAGAAGGTATATCTTTCTCGTCGCCCATACCCGCCCATCCGCTCGCCCTTCCGCCCATGTGCTCGCCCTTCCGCCAACTGTCGTGACAATGGGTGATGATAGTCTAATTTGCAGAATTGGCACTCATGCCATCTCTGCAACGACCACCACCGCTGCCATGTCTCCACGTGACCTTAACGACTTTCTGCGATAGTATTGCCGCTTTTTCAGGGATAACAGCTGCATTCATTCACTAATAGACCAATCCCACGAAGGGAAGGCCCTCAAAAAGGGTATTTGGTGTGAAGCAGCACTGAAGGCAGTGAGGGACCAAAAAGGAAAATATTCCTTGCAATGACCATGAGAGGATACATTTCATCAATTCTGCTGGTGCTGGAAGAAAGCAATATATTCGTTCTTGCGCCCCACGCCTTCCTTCAGCTTGCGATGGCTCGAATCCCGCACTCGGTTCATCTGATCGGTGATGTAAAACCATTTCTTGTCATATTGCCAATAGCGCTCAGGGTTTGTTGCTTCCAGCTCAGCGCGCAGCGAAACCAACAGGTCGAGAAGCGGGGTCTCCATAGCAACGAATGCCTCCTCGCTGTACATTGGACCGCGAAGCATTTGAAGGAGTGCTCTAGCATCAGATTTCTCAAGCCTTCCTTCAAAACCGCATCGATGCAAAAATACTTCATAATTCCAATGATCCACAGCCTCGAATTCTGGATAATGGCGCTGCATATAATTCATCTTTTCACGATTCATCTCATGCTTTTCCTTGGTGTATCGCCACACTTTCATCTGAAAAAAACGGGGTCAATTTTGTAAAAATGCATCGTTGGTCAGCAACAAGCACCTCTTCTGTTTGAAACAAATCGCCTTGAATGGGTGGTAGAAATGCGTCGACAGGAGGAACCGCCTTGCCCAAATCAGCAGATACGTCGCAAATCGAATCCAAAATCCGCTCCCTGAGGTAGTACAATACAGACTCTGGATACGATAGCGCGTTAAAAAAGCCCACATACAAACGATGCTTGTTGCTGGATTTGCTGGCCTCCTTGAAATCAGCATTTGCAAGGCTGTGGTCATAGTAACGACGGAACGCAGTGTCGGAGAACGGGATCATGGGAGGCACTCCCTTCAGACGGCTCGTGCCTTGGTTCAAATTATGACCATCTTTCGACGTCAGTAGACCCACAAAGCGTTTCAGATAGGCGTATCCAGTTTTCGAGCTCCAGTCCCCAATTTCCTGTTAGAGTGTAAGGAAACTAGAACCAAGCAAAGTGAAAGAAATAATGCCACCTCATTTCCAGCAGAACTGTTTCTGAGAACTGTCGACATATTGATGTTTGATACCAACAGGGTAGATCTCTCAGTTTCAACAGCCTCACGTCGAATCTTTTCGTCTTCCGCCAGTGCGCTCGAAATCGATGCTTGTTCAAGCGCTTTAAGCTCGTTTGCTGCAGAAAGATTCGCCTTTCTTGTCTGAGCCGCTGTCTTTCCTTCTTGAACATTTCTTTGATGTTTGTGCTCTTCGATTTCATCCTGTTGCGCGAGATTTTGAGCTACAAGGTAATCCCTGGCTTCAGATTCTCCTAAGAGCTTGGCTGTATTTTCTTTGACTTCTTTACAGGTATCACTTACCTTGTCCAATTTCTTGCTGTAAAATTTCATCAAAGCCATAGCTATAGCCTTAGGCTCCTGAGGTAAATCTGAAATCAAAGCCATAGAGCTGTCTGCGGAGTCCTTGCTGCTCTCATCATGGATTAGTTCAACACTATTCGATGCATGGAATACTCCACTTTCTGCAGCTGGAGGTTCCAGTCCTTCGATATTATTTTCCGCAGCTAGAAGCCCCACTTCTTCGATATCATTCCCTGCTGCTGGAAGTTCCACCACTCCGTCTGCAATTTCTGCAGCTGGAATGTCCACTGCTTCCTCAACATTTTCTTCTGCTGGAGATTCAAGCTCCTTGTCAGCATTCTCCGTTTCCGAGGCATAACAATCAGCAATATCGCAAAGGGCAACGCAGCCCAGATCATGATCGAAAACCTCTTGGACAATGTCAACATTGCCACCCATTCCATCGATGAAAATGTTGCTGCTCTGCTGACCAACTAGTTCTTCTGTTCGAATCGCCGCTGCGTTTTCTGTAGGAAAGTGTCATAGTCTTGTATTGCTTCAGAAACAAAAGAAAATTGTTCACCTTGAGAAGCAACATTTGTCGAATTCATTTTCCTTGAGCCACGCTGATTTTTGGGACCAGACGGCTTGATTGCTTGAGGTGTCATTGCAATATCCAGAGATCGTCGTAACTTGGACACCATTTTGGCATGATTTGTAAGTGTGAATGAATTAATCGCTGGCAAGGGTTTGACATTGCCCAACGATTGGCTGACCTCAGACGAGACAAAGTCTGATGGATTTTCATTCATCACAGCGTCCTGCACAGCACATTCCAGATGCAACCTGGCATTTTCTTCCTCATTTTCCAGTCTTGCAGCGTCCTTGTGTGTCCATTCGAAATAATTGTTGGACCTTTTTCGACGATCATCATTTATAAGGCCATATGGTACTGTTGCTTTGATGTCAAACTCGAGTCTATTCGTGTTGCCTATTTTGAACCTCTTGTTCACGAAGAGGTCGTCTTTTGAATCATCCGGAAGACCAGTTTGATAATCGAGCTTGATCAGGGAAAGTTCAGCTCCTTGGTATTTGCTCAATGAATCTCTGAAATGAGATGGTCTCATCCGATTTACTTCGAAATGCATGTAACAAATCGTCGCTCTTGTGGTACCGTGGAAGCATTTAAGTTTCATGTCGAATGCTCGTGACATTGCATCACCGTCTATTACATGTCCAGCGGGATTAGTTATCAAAGTCACCAAAAATGCACTGAATTTATTGTCCTGCAAAGCCTGGCCACACAGCTTGTCAGAATCCTTCAGTACGGAACCTCCCGATCCTGATTACAGGCTCTTGGAGAGCTGCTGATGCTCAACTGTCCTCAAGGGCTGCTAAGGGGACTGAGAGGACCGAGAGGGCTGACAGGGCTGGGAGGGCTGAAAGGGCTGGGAGGGCCGAGAGGGCCGAAAGGGCTGGGAGGGCCGAAAGGGCTGGGAGGGCCAAGAGGGCTGGCAGGGCCGAGAGGGCTGCAGGCGCAGAAAAGATCGAGAGGACTGAGAGAGCTTCCCTACTGATGTATTCCATACCTTTCTGGACCGATAAGTCCCTCCAGCACCATAGGCAGCATCGTTCAGCAGCAACTGCTCAAATGGAAGAACCTGAGTCAGAAATCCAGAAAGCCGTGCACCATATGGAGGCAACTGCCTGGCAGCATCACCTTCTTAGTAGGTCGCTGATGGTCATCACATTCCATGCTCTCAGCGCTATCGCTTTCGTGCTCGTCTCTCTGGCGCTTGCGCTGCTCATTGTCGTGGAGTGGCATGCCAGGTGTCTCGAGTGCTCAGTTCGACAGAAAAAAAAACACGACTGCCCCGTTTCTGCAACGAGACCGCAACTGTCCAGTTCTAAGTGGCCTCTGCAACAAAAAAACACAACTGCCCAGTTTTAAGTGTCCTATGCAACAAAAAACGCAACTGCCCCACATTTTCTACAACAGGTCTGTGACTCGTTTCATGAACAGTCGCTTTTTTAAAATTTATCGACGAAATTCCAGGCAATTTCCGGCAGTTTTGAACCGCTTTATTTTACCAAACCATAGTATGGCCTACCGTCGAATTCTCGCACCGATTGGGAGAGAGTAGTGATTTCCACTAAGAGCTGAAGCAGAAATTTTACTACTCTTGGTCCACCAGATGTGGCAAGATCAAGAACCATCGTAAGAACGAAAACACGAAACGACGTGCACTGCCGTTCGAATTTTTCTGATTAAGGTTGCTTTTGTGCTGCACACATTGGCTCCGCCACTACCCAATCTTGCCACACTCCAGCCTATGCAGCGAGTAGTCCGCCTTCTGGCAAGCAGCGCTGCAGTACCATGCAGGCGCGCGCAGCGTCTCCCAGCAGCGGCTGCAGCGGAGAAGTCTGATGTTTTCTTTGGGGGGCGCCAGAAGCCCTTCCTTGCCGCTCGCCAGAAGCCCTTCCTTGCCGCTCGCCAGAAGCCCTTCCTTGCCGCTCGCCAGAAGCCCCTCCTTGCCGCACGGCCCGGTGTCATCCTTGCCGCACGCCAGACAGCTGGTGCGCTGGTGGACGAGCGACACGCAGACCCCGCCCAATACGATGGTACCGTCGGAGAACGGGCGCGACGCCTCCGAATAAAGGTGCAGGATGCAGCTTTCCGCGCAGTCAAGTCTCAAAACATCGCCGTCATCCATTGCAGCACACACCGCCACCACCCGACCATGCCTCACCGTGTCGAACAGCACCTGCATTTGGGACATGGTTTGTGCCGGATGACGATCGCCACCTACGTTCGGCGCTGCTCGCTGTTGATCGCCAGCAACTGCTGCTCGCTGTTGATCGCCAGCAACTGCTGCTCTCTGTTGATCGACGTTCGATTCTCCCCGACGATTGCCACCAACAACGCTGTTGTTCGCCACCCCCTTATGCCAATTAACAACCCTCGCACCCTCCAGCGCAGGAAAGAGCTCCTGCAGCACGACCTTGATCAGCAGACGCTGCTCCTTCGTCGCCGACGGACAATCGCCCTTCAACCCTGGCTTGCTCGACAGACGCTCCTCTTTCGTCAGCCCCTCCTTGCTCGACAGCCTCTCCTCTTTCTTCAGCCCCTCCTTGCTCGACAGACGCTTCTGCCCATCATATTCGACCAAACAGTTCGACAGCGTCCAAGTCGAAACAGTCACGTCGAAGTTCATCTGCGCGTACTTTTCCTTGCACGACCTTCGCAATTTCTTGCGCAGCCCGGGGTCCAGCTGCGTCGTATTGGCCTGCATGGCTCTGATCGCTTCCCCGCGACTCGCTCGATCGTCAGACCACGGCGGCAGCTGCATTTTCTTGAGCACCTCGGACCGCATAGTAAATCTCGCTAAATTTTTGGATGAATCACGCGTCGCCGGATTATAATCGATGACTTTTTTTCGACCGTTTTGCCCCACCAAACCATACTATGGTCTACCGTCGCATTTTCGCCGGGAACCTGAAGTGCGGGATGGTGCAGACACCAGTCGCATAAATATGCTTATTTAGATTTCAGCAAAAGCTCTAGCTTTTTGTCCATTTCAGCGAGGCTTTTCACCTGTCTAGCAGATTGAACACGGCCTGCAAACTCTCTCACAGCTTGAACAATTGCGTTTGATGTGGAACGCTCGATTTCGAATACAATCACCTGACGGCATAACTCATCAGTTTCAATCGAACCGGAAGCGTTGCCGATGCCAGAACACATCTTGCAGTCCATCCGGCCATCACACCAATCCAAATGAACAATCAGCAATTCACCGAATACATTCAAATAATATACTCGGTTTTCCGCCCCGTTCTCTGACGATGGTGTAAACCTGTAAATGTATTCACTGTGGGATAAGATATCTCCTACATTTCTCAAAATGTTCGACCCGGAGTCCATCTTCATTCAACATCAAACATCTTTTATACAGTCAAAGGAAAAATTTCATTATCAACTGCTTGCCTGCACGTCATCAGTCGACAGTGATGCACGGAGCAGGAGACACCCCAACGGCAGAGTTGTCGAGAACTTTGTTTAAAATCCCAAACAGATACCTGCACATACGCTTCAGATAGTCGGTGAAATCCTGACTGCACTCTATCTTTTTCTCGAGCTCCTTGTGACGTGCTTCTGCTCTCGCGTCGATCGCAGCCATGCGCGCGTCAATTCTCGCAGCGCGCAAAAGTCCAGGATAAAGGAAAAGTTTATTTCACAACGAAAATTTCCGCTGGAAGCCAGCAACACCGTGGAGACTCTAGCACAGACCGCAGATACCATCAGGCAGCTTGTTTCCCCACCTCGCACTTCGCGAGCTCGGAGCCGGCCACAAGGCGAAGCCCGTACGGAACGAAATACTCCGGACAGTAAGGATCCTCCTCCCCCGGAGTGCTGCTGAGCGCGATCCAGTAGTTGTTGCCCCCTTCCTCTTTGACCACAACGGCACCCAGGCAGCTCCGCGCGCGGCCACCCGTCGCGTACCCCACCAGCTCGCCGACGGAGAAGGTGCATCCCTTATCGAGAGGGTCGCCGT
>Ga0214246_1000543_pt1 | contig 9910 bp, 12 predicted proteins | sample TroBogypolimnion_41_FD_153084 | JGI IMG/M metagenome (GOLD analysis project Ga0214246, IMG submission 153084) | Freshwater microbial communities from Trout Bog Lake, WI - 29MAY2009 hypolimnion | ecosystem: Environmental > Aquatic > Freshwater > Lake > Hypolimnion/Profundal zone | place: Trout...
CCAAGGACCACAGGGAGCATACGGTGGACCACAAGGTACACAGGGTACGCAAGGCACACAAGGCAATCAGGGTTTCCAAGGTACTCAAGGTCTTACAGGCCCACAAGGTACTCAGGGAACTCAAGGTACAACTGGTTCTCAAGGTCCTCAAGGGTACCAAGGTTTAACTGGTACTGGGGCTCAAGGCTCCCAAGGTTTTCAAGGTACTCAAGGTGCATACGGTGGCCCACAAGGGGCACAAGGAGCACAAGGCGCTACTGGTTCTACAGGATCACAAGGTGCTCAGGGTGCTCAGGGTCCGCAGGGAACGCAAGGTACGCAGGGAACGCAAGGTTTTCAAGGGACACAAGGTTTCCAAGGTAACCAAGGTACAACAGGCTCTCTTTCAAGCGTTCTTACACTTACTTCTAATTCCGCTACCCCTGCAATTAACACCAATACTTATAACTTTGTAAACATAACTGGTCAAAGCACAGCAATTACTTCATTCACTACAAACCTTACAGGTAGTCCTGTTTCCGGTCAAAGACTTTCTATTTCAATTACAGGCACTACGGCTATTGCATTGACATGGGGTGCTTCATTTGAATCATCAACCGTTTCTTTGCCAACAACTACTGTAGGTACTAGCAGACTTGACGTAGGGTTCTTCTGGAACTCATCTACTGCTGCTTGGCGTTGTGTGGCGGTGGCTTAATGGCTATTACTCTTTTGCAATCTATTTCGGGAGCGTTTTTTTCAGAAACACTTCCTAGCGGAACAACAACTGGTCGAGTAATTGTAACGGTAATGGCTCAGGCAACACCTGTTGGTAATTTCATTATCGGCATGGCTCCTATTAGTGGTGTTACATGGGTAAAAATTAACCCCGTTAGCCAAAGCCACGGAACCTACCAACAAGTTCTTGCAATTTTTGAAGGCTACAATGTTCCCAATGGCACAACTGCGTTTTCTGCAACAGCAACTGGTAGTAATTCTGCAAACATAAATTCATCACAAATAACAATAATGGAGTTTAGTGGACTTGATTCCAGCACTTCTTCTGCACTTGATCAATACAACACAAGCTCTGTTTCTGGCCCAACTGTTTCAACCCCATCGATAACTCCTGCAAATCCTAATGAATTATGGATTGGTTATGTTTGTGGAACTGCTGATACTACAACTAGCAACCCTGGATCACCTTCTAATAGTTGGACATCGGTTTCCTCTTCGTCGTATTGGTATTACGGAACTGCATACTACGTATCTTCCGACTCATCATCTCACACGACTTCTTGGACATTTGGTTCTTCAAACTCCGCAATAACTAATGTTGCAACATTCAAAAAAGCCCCAGTTACCACTGGTGATTTCTTTCAATTTTTTACTTAAGGAAAAACTATGCCAACAATTATAACAGTAGGCGGTTCAAGTAGTACTGGTAACGGTACGACTTTTGGCGACCTCATTGAAAAGGTTTACCGTCGTGTAATGGGTGGTATCCGTGAACGTACCGTCACACTAACTACTTCAATCGGTTCTACAGACACCGCAGTAGTTTTAGGTGGCGCTCAAACCACTGGAATTACTGTTGGTGTAATTTTGGCCGTAGAGCTTGAACTGCTTTACGTCACATCTTGGAACTCCAGCACGCTTACTGCCACCGTTACTCGTGGTTACTACGGCTCGGTAGCAACCAGCCACAACGCTGGCGTTATCATCTACATCAATCCTCGTTACAGCCGTTACGACATTGGTGTGGCAATCAACGACGACCTTCGTTCCCTTTCTAGCCCAACCAACGGACTGTTCCGTGTGGGTGTGGCTCAGATTACCTACAACCCAGTGTTTGCTGGTTACGACCTAGGTGACTTGCCAGACAACTTCATTGACATTCTTGAAGTCAGGTACCGCATTGCACCGCCATACCGTACATTTCCAGCAATCAAATCTTGGAAAGTAATACGTTGGCAACAGAACAGCACTGACCCAGTGTTCCCTTCTGGCCGTGGGCTTATCATTCGTGAACCAGGTTGGCCAGGTCTACCTATTTACATAACCTACTCCGCTCCATTCATCAAGTTTGTTGCGGCATCTGACTCGGTTATAAACACTCCTGCAACTAACGATGAAGCCCCACCTTTCAACGGTTACGGTGTTAACGCTGCGGTGAACTTTACTGCTACGACTACCAACGGATCAGCCACGCTTACCTCTGTTTCGAGCACCGTTGGTCTTTACATTGGCATGCTTCTAGGTGGAACTGGTATCCCTAGTGGAACCACTATCTCGTCTATCAACGTCGGTGCGGCCACTGTAACTATGAGTGCTGTCGCTACTGCTAACGGAACAGCCGTGGCTATTGGTGGTGCTAACTCACCTAACATTCCAAACCTCACTTCTACCATGCTTGACTTGCCACCACTCGGCGCCGAGATTGACCTTACACTTCCTCGTGAAATCAGCCGTAACTTTATAGAGTCTCAACCCGACCCACGTAAGGCAACTGAAATTGTTGCTGGTGCTGTTGCTGGTTCTGTTAACGCTCTCATCAACCGTCGCATGCAGAGAATTAGTGAAGAAGCAGACCGTCTACAACGTCAGTACACAAAGGTGCGTAGCTGGTAATGGCAAGCACAAGTGGCAATCAATTTAGTGCTGTAACCATCTACAACCCTGCCACGGCAGAAACTAAAGGTTATGCAGTAGACACTTCATTTGAGCCGTATCGTCGAGAAGCCTTCCGTCACAAGACAATTCCTGCACAGCGTCAATCAATTATGATGACGAACATTGTTGGTGAGGGCACCGTCAACACCGAAGGACTATGGCGACGTGAGCAAGTTGAATGGTCAATGGGTGCTGGACAGTTCTCACTTGACCGCAAGGGTGATGCACAAGAGACACGCTTTCTAAACTCCAAAGGCGTTGACGTATTCTCTTATCCACTTCAGGCAACGTTGCTTCCAGATACTCAGCAACTTTACGCTTCTTCTTCTAGCAGTCTTTTTATGAGTCGCTGTGGTGACTATGTTGTAATCGTTGAAGGTGCTTCAGTTTCATACTTTCAGAGTGGTTCTTGGTCATCTAAGACAACATGCAGTTTTGGTAGCTCGTATGGTGGATCATCACCAAGTGCCATCTATGACATTTCCACCGAGGACACTTACGTTTACTTGGCTACAAACACAGGCATCTGGTTTTGCCAGATAGGTACTTCTTCTACATTCCAGTTGTACGTTGCGCCTGACCTGACCTCTGGCTACACGGGTGGCTACACAATGTTGAAGTGGGCGAACGACCAGTTGGTTGCTTCATACAAGAACCGCCTCTACGCCTTTCAACCACGTTCTGCAACTTCATCTCCTGCGTTTGGCAATCCACCCAGCGTTGGAGAGAACACCGAGAACATTAAGTACATTTACACCAGTGGTGGAACAACAACTGTTTATTGCACCAATACAGTTAATTTTTCTGTAGGTCAGCAAATTAACATTGCTAATGCAGAGAAGTACGGTAATGGTAGTTGTAGTTTTTCCGGCGGTTACTTAACTATTAGTTTATTTGAAAATAGTTACTTTAATCAGGGAGATACCATCACTGTTACATACAGCATGGGTTCAGGCAACGGTTTAAGTGAAACAGCAGTTGTAACTTCTGCAACGGCCAATACAGTTACCTTTGTTTCTACTCAAATCACCAGTACAAACGTTTCGTCTGTTGCTGCTTTAGAAGTATTTAGCCCAGGTGTAAGTCCTTACAACGGTATTCAGACAGTTCTATCTGTTAGCGGTAGCACCTTTACTATTGACACAATTAGTGGCGTTGGTGAAATTTCATGGAACGGTACTGCAACGCTCTCGTTACCACCAGACGTGCTGATGACTCACGGCAATCCTAACTGGGTTTGGTCAGATGCTACGGGTGGAGAAACACAAGTGTACTTTGCTGGATACGTCAGCTCACCACTCGGCAACAAAGGAAGCGGTTGCGTCTACAGGTCTAACATGCTTGGTTCTTCAACCTCTACTGCTTCTGGTGTTCAGACAATTACTTCTGCATCAACCAGCCTTCCTTGGAACTTGGACTTTCCAGTTCAGGCATTGCCAATGTCACCTGACGAATACCCAACTTGTATTCAGTCGTACCTAAACTTTGTATTTATCGGTACTAATCGTGGTATTCGTATGACTCAGACGCTAAGTATTTACGACCCTACTGCTACTGCTACTGGTGACCTTAAGGCTGGCCCACTTATTCCTAACATTCTTCAGCCAGTCAACTTACCTGTTACTGCAATAGTTGGTGACGGACGCTACGTATGGTTTACTTGGAACAATTACGACAGTGTAAGCACTGGTCTAGGAAAGTTAGACCTTGGTAACTTTATTGCTGGCGACCCACTAACTCCTTCATACGCATCAGACCTTATGGTGACTGGTCAGGGAATTATTACATGTCTTGACTGGGACCCATCTACGAATACGCCACTCATGGCGGTTACTGGTAAAGGAATCTACGGGCCATACGCTACTAACAATGGTGGTGTTCCCGTAGTTTCTAAATACGTTTCAAGCGGTTCTATTACCTCTGGAACATTTGACTACGGTATTCCTGACAAGAAAATTCCAGTTCTGTTTGACTACGGCGCCGTAGCAACCGGCGGTTCTTCTGTGAGTGCTCTTGTTATTCTTGATCCTAACGACCCAACAATAACTACTAGTCAAACAATTACAACATTTACATCTGGCTCGGCTACTGAGTACCAACTGCCAACCATCACAACCAAAGCTGAACAATTCCAAGTAACGGTGACACTTACTTCTGGTTCCTCACAAACCGTATCGCCAGTGCTTCACCGATGGACACTCAAATCATGGCCTACTGTTGTTCAAGGAACAATGATTTCTGCTGTGCTACAATTATTCTCAGTCAATGTTGTTGACGGTCTTGAAGTTTACTCAGACCCTTACGGTGAATTTAACTGGCTTGAGACTCGTCGCCAAAACCAAGACATTATTACCTACACCGAAGGTGCTCTTTCAGTGACAGCGATTGTTGAAGGTATGGACTGGATTCCTCACAAGCGCCGTGACAACTTTGAAAATGGTTTTGAAGGAGACTTAGTTCTTACCCTAAAAACTATTGGAACCTACAATTACAACCCAGTTTCAACAACATGAAAATAACCCCACAACCAGTATGGTTGCCACCGTCAACGTCAACGCCTAATCTTCCACTCATTTCTACCGGCAACGGTAGCGGTGTTAAGTGGGGATACAGTTTAACTGGTGGCGCTGGTAGTATGGGGTCACAGGGACCACAGGGGCCACAAGGCGCATCTGGTTCTGTTTCAGGCAACGACGCTGGGCGCGTGTACGCCACGTCAGCGACAACTTTAATTGACGCAACGGCAACAGCAATAACTTTTTCTTCTGCGTCGTACACAAAAGGAGCTATGGGCGCTTCTGGTTCTGGACTGACAACTGGAACTGCTGGTGTTTATCACGTTTCAGGTTGTGTATCAATAACCCCATCATCATCTATTACCGATTTTCAAGTTCAAATAAACTTGAACGGAAGTGCCGAGGCACTTGTCTCTGCACTACCAAGTCTCACCGCAAGTCAGCAGTCATCAATTATTGTTTCAGGAGATTTCTACATCGGTTCTGGAGTAACGATTGAATTGTTTTGCCAACAAACTTCAGGATCAAACCGCACCAACACAACTGGTTCAGTGTTTACCTGGCTTTCAGCACACCTCGTATCAATTTAAGGAGAAACATGACAGACGTAAGACAAAACATTGTAGGTTGGGCTAAGTACTTTGCAGCTCATCACAAGCAGTTCCACTACACCGAAGGTGGACAACGCATGGAAGCCATCAACCAAAACCCAATCAAGTGGCCTGTGTTTGCTGACTGCTCAGCGTTTGTAACTCTTTGCTACAACCACGCTGGCGCACCAGACCCTAACGGTCTTGGCTACAACGGCGAAGGCTACACCGGCACACTGCTGGGTCACGGTACAAAGATTCCACTTGCTCAGGTACAGCCTGGCGACGTTATCGTGTACGGTCCTGGAACTGGCTGGCACACAGCACTTGTTGTTGACGTGTCTGGTGCTAACGCTCAGAACCCTTTAACAATTAGTCACGGTCAAGAAGGCGACCCTTCGTACTGCCACGTATCACAAGACGGACGACTCCCACAGACCTACCTACGCTTTAACACCAACCAACTGAACGCAACGTCAGCGCATCCCGTTCCGAGCGCATGAACTGGAATAACCTTGCCAGCGTTGCACAAGTACTGGCAGTATTTGTTTTCCCCATTATCTTTTTTGTTGGCCGTATTGTTTGGAAGAAAGTGAAATCTGAGTTGTTGCCAAATCACGGTAGTTCACTGAGGGATGCCGTGGATCGCATCGAGAAAGCAGTTTTTGAAATCATTGACGAGCAGAAAAAAAACAAGAAAGCCATTAAGCGTGTCGCTAAAGAACTTGAAACCCACCTTAATGACCTTGAATACGAATAAAAAACGCACGTTTGGGGAGAAGTGTGCTGACCTAATGCGTCATGGCATGGGTACCTGGACATTTCTTATTGTGTTCTGCACCGCTATGGTGCTGTGGATTCTCTCTGCTGGTTTCGGCATTGACCCTGCGCCATTCTTCAGACTGAACCTAGTGCTCTCTATGGTGGCTGGTTTACAAGGATCAGTGCTACTTATCTCAGCCAAACGAGCTGACCGTTTATCTGACGAAATGCAGAAATTTGATACTGAGCACTCGGTTAAGGATTACAACCTAGACCTAGAGACACACGCTCTGGTAAAAGAAATACACGAATTACTAAAGGACAAAGAATGAAGATAGCATTACTCGCAGCCTTATCGCTTGGCGTTGCCAACGTATTCTCTGTGCTTATGGTTCAGGCTGAAGCTCGTGGTCGTCCACACGTTGCTGGCATGACCGAGGTGGGCTACTGGCTTGCCAACATCTTTTGCATTAAGACCGCAGTTAGTCACTTCACATGGCAGTTAGTTGTCTTTTGTCTCATCTCTGCGTACATCAGCACGTACTTCGCCACTCGTCACGGACATGAGAACATCGAGGACGTAACAGACGTTCGTCAAGACAATGAATTATCATTGTTAGAGGAAAGAATTGAAATCTTAGAGGGTGATGATGCAGCAGGGTGATTTAGTCTTTTGTAAATCTAAGGGCATTATCGGAGCCAGTATTCGCTGGGCACAGAAGCGGTTTGAAAAGACTCACTTCTCCCAGTTCAACCACGTTGCTGTCCTGCACGAGCAGGTAGGCAACGACTGGACCATTATTCAGGCTGAAGGCAAGGGCGTTACCAGCGACAAATTGTTGTCCTCGGTGGCTCCAGGTGGCACCTACGAAGTTGTCCCTTTCCCTGCTGACCTAGATCGAGTCAGGTTCATGAACTTTCTTTTGACCCAGGTGGGGTCTAAATACGGATTCTTGTCAATCTTTTCGTGTGCCCTAGACATGGCCCTACCCGACGCCGTTTGCCTCAGAAAAGACGATACGTGGATTTGCTCCGGCCTAGTGGCTGGCGCTTTGTGGTTCTGTGGGTTTGCTAAAGCGTGCGACTGGGGCGACCTCTACACCACCACACCGGCTGAAGTTGCTGCTGCAATAATTTCCAACAAGTAATCCACCATTTTTTGCACAACCTGATGTAGAATGATTCTTACCTAGCAAGGATGGAATCATGAGGCCGACTACACACGTGGTAATTCCAGATACACAAGCAAAAGCAGGAGTCCCACAAGACCACCTGCGCTGGATTGGGCAATACATTGTTGACCAATTCAGAGATAAGCCAGTAAAGATTATTCACCTAGGCGACCACGCTGACATGCCTTCGCTTTCGTCGTATGACAAGGGCAAGAAGTCAATGGAAGGGCGTCGTTACACTCAAGACATTGAGGCGGCAAACTCAGCATGGTTAATACTAAATGAAGCGTTTGAAGCGTACAACAAACACAAGAAGAAACTCAAACACCGTCCTTGGCAGCCGGAGCGACATATACTTCTTGGAAACCATGAGGATCGTATTAACAGAGCGGTGGAATCGGACGCACAGCTTGAAGGCGTCATTTCGACGGATGACCTCATTTATGCGGAAACTGGTTGGGAAGTTCACCCGTTTTTAAAGCCTGTACCTATAGACGGAGTGTACTACGCTCACTTTTGGGCTAACACCATGACTGGTAAGCCACTTGGCGGTTCAGCCTTGGCGCGACTAAACAAACTGGGACACTCATTTACTATGGGACACCAGCAAACACTTGACTACGGCATTAAGTTTGTCAGTGGACGCTCACAGCACGGCCTAGTTGCCGGTGCATGCTATCTTCACGACGAAGATTACAAGGGATACCAAGGCAACGCTCACTGGCGCGGCATCATTGTGTGCCACGAGGTAGAAGAAGGTTCCTATGACCCAATGTTTATTTCCTTGGACTACCTATGCCGACGTTACGAAGGCATGCGACTCACACAGTTCATGATGAAGAAGTACAAGACGGTGTGGAATTCCTGATGTGGTCATGGGTCTTAGCCGCTATTGGCTCCTGTGGCCTGTTCTACGTAGGTAGCAAGAAACTCTGGGGTTGGTTCATACTTATCCTCAATGAAGGTGTATGGGTTGTGTATGCCATACACACACATCAGTACGGATTCATTCTGTACAGCTTCCTTTACGTCATCATGTACATCCGTGCAATTATGAACTGGAAGGAGAAGCCATGAGAACCACTGTCGGTGTGCTATTCTGAATTTTGTTATTTATCGCATCAATAATTATGGGGAGCATTAAAGATGGAGAGTGAATTAGACGCAGTAGAAATGATGGTAGACCTGTGGGCTGTGGGAGAATCACTAGACCGCTTGACTAACATCTTGAAGCAGTTAAACGAAGCATTAGATAATTGGGAGATAAAATGATTTCAGTATTCACGCCAAGCCACGATACAAAGTATTTGAACGAGTGCTATGCCTCACTCAACGAACAAACCTATGAGGATTGGGAGTGGATAGTTCTACTCAACAACGGCGCTGAGTGGAATGGTCCCAAAGATGACCGTGTAAAGATTCAGCGTTCTACTGCTGAAGGCAAGGGCGTTGGCTACTACAAAGGTCAGGCTATCTTGCAGTGCCGTGGCGACATCTTTGTTGAACTAGATCACGACGACAAACTTATGCCTGAAGCCTTGGAAGAAGTCAAGGAAGTCTTTGACACTTACGAGGACGTGGTGTTTTGCTACTCACAGTTTGCTCAGATTAACGCTGACGGTACGCCTAACGGAGACAGGTTTGATTCTAACCACGGCTGGACATACAAGGACATTGACGGCTATAACGTCGCTGCTGGCTTTGCACCGTACCCACACAACGTTTCATACATCTGGTACGCGCCGAACCACCTACGTGCTTTCCGTGCTGACGCCTACAAGAAGATTAATGGCTACGATCCAACACGCTACATTTTGGACGACCAAGACCTTATGGCTCAGTTCTTTCAAGTAGGTGAGTTCTATTACATTCGTGAGAACCTGTATCTACAGCGTGTCCACCAAGACCAAACACAATCACAAACTGAAACTAACGCCAAGATTCAGGTGGAAACTGTTGAGTTGTATCACAAGTACATTGAACGCAACACTATGGCTTGGTCACGTCGACGTGGACTGCACTGCTTAGACCTAGGCGCGGCACACGACAAGCCCGAAGGCTACCTAGGCGTGGACATCCACGGTGGACCCAACGTTAACTACATCGGTGACTTCCTAGAGCTAGACCTACCAGACAACTCGTGTGGTCTTATTCGTGCCTATGATTTCCTAGAGCACATCCCTGACAAGGTGGCGCTGATGAACAAGATTTGGAAACT
>Ga0214246_1000548_pt1 | contig 9824 bp, 8 predicted proteins | sample TroBogypolimnion_41_FD_153084 | JGI IMG/M metagenome (GOLD analysis project Ga0214246, IMG submission 153084) | Freshwater microbial communities from Trout Bog Lake, WI - 29MAY2009 hypolimnion | ecosystem: Environmental > Aquatic > Freshwater > Lake > Hypolimnion/Profundal zone | place: Trout Bog...
GTGGTCTTCACGGAGTAGGTGTGTCAGTTGTCAACGCTCTTTCAACAGAACTAATTCTTGAAATTGATCGCAACGGTGACCACCACCAACTTGTTTTCAAAAATGGTGGAAAGCCATCTGGAAAAATAAAAGTTACTGGTAAGGCTCCTAAGGACCGCACCGGAACAACAGTTACGTTCACACCAGACCCAACAATTTTTGAAGACACAGACTTTCGCGCACAGACTGTTTTAGAGCGTCTTCAGATCATGGCCTTTTTGAACAAAGGTCTTGAAATTCGTTTTGAAGATGAGCGCAAGGGAAGAGAAGCAAAAGAAACCTTTATGTACAAGGGTGGAATTGTTGACTACGTTCGCCACCTCAACAACTCCAAAGAATCTCTCTTTCGCAAGGTTGGTTACTACGAGCAGGCTGAAGAAGGACAAGAGGTTGAAGTGGCTTTCCAGTGGAACACCGGTTACTACGAAAGCATTCACTCATTCGCGAACGGCATCTCAACTATTGAAGGTGGAATGCACGAAGAAGGATTTCGTAAAGCCATCACCAACGTGGTTAATCGCTATGCACGTAAGCGCAATCTCCTAAAAGAAAAAGAAGACAACCTTCTTGGTGAAGATATTCGTGAAGGACTAACCGCAATCATTGCTGTTCGTCTTGCTGAACCACAGTTCGAAGGACAGACCAAAGGAAAGCTTGGAAACGTTTCAATCCGTTCTCTCGTAGAGCGTGCAACAAACGACAAACTCGCCGAATGGTTGGAAGAAAATCCAAAAGAAGGAAGTCAGATCATTGCGAAAGCAACACAGGCCGCACGAGCACGCATGGCTGCTCGTCAAGCTCGTGACCTGACTCGCAGAAAGAGTGCGCTCGATGGCGCAGGACTTCCAGGAAAGCTCGTGGACTGTTCATCGAACGACCCACGTGAATGCGAATTGTTTATTGTTGAAGGAAACTCGGCTGGTGGTTCTGCGAAAGATGCACGTAACCCACGTAATCAAGCAATCCTTCCAATTAGAGGAAAGATTCTGAACGTAGAAAAAGCACGCTCAGATAAAATTCTAAAAAACACCGAAATCCAGGCTCTCATCTCCGCGATTGGTGCGGGAGTTGAAGGCGACTTTGATGTTTCAAAGATTAGATACAACAAGATCATTTTGCTTGCAGATGCTGACGTTGACGGAAGCCACATTCGTACACTGCTACTTACGTTCTTCTTCCGCCAAATGACCGAGCTTGTAACAAATGGAAACGTCTACGTTGCACAACCTCCTCTTTACTCAACACTGGTTGGAAAAGAGAAGGAATACCTTCGCGATGACACCGCTAAGGCCAAGTTCCTTGAAGAGAATCCGAATCACAAGAATGACTTCCAGCGCCTTAAGGGCCTTGGTGAAATGGACTACGACGAACTTCGTGACACCACTATGGATGCATCAAAACGCGCACTTCTTCAGATCACCGTTGAGCAAGCAGCTCTAGCTGATGAAGTGTGTTCAATCCTTATGGGTGATGACGTTCCACAACGCCGTCACTTTATTCAGACAAACGCAAAAGACGTTCGATTCCTAGACATCTAGGAGCAGAGGAAACATGGCACGTAAACCAAAATCAATACCAAGTAACGAACCAGCCGGCGAAGAAGTTGTTGGCTACATAGAGCCAATTGAAATCAATCTAGAAATGGAGCGCTCGTTCCTCGAGTACTCCATGTCAGTAATTGTGTCGCGCGCTCTTCCAGACGCACGTGACGGACTCAAACCAGTTCACCGTCGAATTCTGTACTCGATGTTCGATCAAGGACTACGACCTGACCGTCCACACTCCAAGTGCGCAAGCGTTGTTGGAAACGTTATGGGTACGTATCACCCACACGGCGACTCAGCTATTTACGATGCGCTTGTTCGAATGGTTCAAGACTTCGCAATGCGTCACCCACTTATTAGTGGTCACGGAAACTTTGGTGGCACCGGACCAGACGAAGGCGCCGCAGCAATGCGTTACACCGAATGTCGTCTCGCTCCACTCGCTCTCGAAATGCTCGACTCGATTGATGAAGATACTGTTGATTTTGAACCCAACTACGACAACTCAACACAGCAACCAACCGTTCTTCCATCGCGCTTTCCTAACCTTTTGGTTAACGGATCTCAGGGAATCGCTGTTGGTATGGCGACAAAAATTCCACCACACAACCTCGGTGAAGTTATTGACGCAACATTGCACCTACTGGCTAACCCAGAGGCAACACCTGATGACTTGATGCAGTTTGTTAAGGGACCAGACTTTCCAACGGGTGCACAAATCCTTGGTCGTCAAGGCATCCTCGATGCATACCGAACTGGCCGTGGATCAATCAAGATGCGCGCCGTTGCAGAAATTGAAGAAACAAAGAATGACGTACGAATAGTAATTACAGAATTCCCGTATGAAGTTTCTGTTGAATCAATTGAAGAGAAAGTGTACGAACTTGTAAAAGCAGGAGAGCTTGACGGAATCTCCGCCATGCAAAACGACTCTGCAGGTCGCCAAGCACGCCTCGTAATTAAGTTGAAGCGCGATGCGAATGCCAACGTCGTTCTTAACAAGCTGTACAAGAACACCTCACTGCAAACAACATTCTCGGTCAATACCTTGGCGTTGGTTGATGGTGTTCCTCGTACTCTGAACTTGGCACAAGCACTAACGCATTACATTGCCCACCAAGTTGAAGTCATCACACGTCGTACACAGTTCAGACTGCGTAAGGCTGAAGCGCGAGCTCACATTGTTGAAGGCCTTCTTAAGGCAATCGACATGCTTGACGCTGTTATTAAGACCATCCGTGGATCTGATGATCGTGGAGCGGCACGTATTTCGCTGATGGCGGCACCGTTCTCATTCTCTGAGGAGCAGGCGAACCACATCTTGGACATGACGCTTTCACGACTCACAAAACTGGGGCGCAAAGAGCTCGATGATGAAATGGCCAAGCTCGCTGAAACAATTAAAGAACTTCAGTCAATTCTTGCGAGTGATAAAAAACTCCGCAAAGTTATCTCTGATGAAATGTCGGCCATTCGAGACAAGTACGCAAATGATCGCGTTACCGAAATCGTTAATGACCCAGGCGAACTTGGTGTTGAAGACCTCATCAAGGATGAAGAGATTGTTATCACCATGACCCAAGCGGGTTATGTGAAAGCAGTTGCTTCGGATTCATTCAGAGTTCAAGGACGCGGAGGTCGTGGAGTCCAAGGCGCAAAGCTAAAGGATGAAGACTTTGTAGACCAGATTGTCTACACAACATCGCACTCATTCCTGCTTCTGTTTTCTAACCGCGGTCGCGTGTTCAGACTTCGTGGTCACGAGATTCCAATGAAGGAGCGCACGGCGAAGGGAACAGCAGTTGTTAACTTGCTGAACCTACAGCCGAATGAATCAATTCAGGCAATTGTCTCGACGCAGGACTTTCCAAAAGACAAGTTCCTTGTATTTGCAACCGCTGACGGGATGGTTAAGAAGACTGCATTCAGTGAATATGACAAATCTCGCCGTGAGGGTTGGATTGCCATCAAGCTCAAAGACGGCGACGAAGTTGTTCGAGTAATTCCTACAACTGGTGCAGACGATCTCATGGTTGTTACCTACCGAGGAATGTCAATCAGGTTCAACGAAGAAGAAGTTCGTGAAGTTGGTCGTGACTCACAAGGTGTTCGTGGCATCAAGCTCAAGGCAGATGACAAGTCAATTTCTCTCGACGTCGTTCGAGAAGATGCAGATCTCTTTGTTGTAACCGATACAGGATTTGGTAAGCGAGTTAAGACTGAGCGTTTCAATCGACAAGGTCGTGGTGGTCAAGGTGTTCGTGCAATCAAACTGAGCGCTGCCCGTGGATTTGTGGTTGCTGCATTCATGGCGAACATCAACGACGAGTTGCTGCTCGCTTCAAGTGGTGGAGTACTTATTCGTACACCAGTACGTGAAGTTTCATCACAAGGTCGCGACGCCACCGGAGTTCGAGTTATGAACCTCGACGAAGGTCACACCGTTGCTACTGCTGCTGTTGTGCCGGCCGACGTAGAAGAGGTCTAAGACTCTTCACGCCGTGCCCAGGCACGGCGCAAAACATTAAGAATCTGTTCAGATCCCTGGGCTCCAACAACCATGAACTTGTTATCAAGAACAAGGGAGGGGACGCCGGTGATGCCAAGTTCTAGCGCCATCTCTTCGTCGGCGCGAACCTCTTCTTCAAACATTGAGTTATTCCACAGATCTTCTGACCCCTGCACGCCAACACTCTGTGCAATGTTGGTCAGTGTTGTTTGGTCGCTGATTATTTCACCGTTGCAGAAATATGCTTCAAAAAGTCGTTCGCTCATCTCGTGAGCTAATCCTTGGCTGGCACTAAGTGCGATAAGCCGGTGAGCGCTAAACGTATTTCCTGGTCTCGCTTTATCGAGTGCCCATTTCATTCCAAGCTTTGCTGCCTCATTGCTTAGACGTAGGTTGCTTGCCATAGCCTCTTCAATGCTCATCCCGTATTTCTTTGACAGCAACTCTGCGAGAGTTAGGTCGTAGTTGCTATGAGACCGTGAATCAAGCTCAAATGCACGGTGGCGAATAACAACCTGATCTGCGTGTTCAAACTCACTTAACGCTGCTTGGAGTTGCCGTGTGCCTAGGTAGCAAAACGGGCAAACGACGTCACTCCAAATGTCAATAAAAAATGAGGAATTCATTAACCCATCGTGCCACAAGTTCCATTTGGTGGCAGAATAACGAAATGGGGGCACGTGAATTAAGCGCACAAGAAGCAGTTGCACTTGTACGCACCAAAGACACCTTGGGACTTGGGCTAATAACCGCAACTCCTACTGGTCTCCTAAAGGAAATGTCGAAGCGAACCGACTGGGAAGATCTCACAGTAAGCAGTGGTCTTACACTTGGAAATTACGAACTTTTCACACACCCAGGTGTGCATCTGCGTGCAAGTTTCTACGGTGGAGGGGAACGAAGTTATTTAGCTAACGGTGGAGACGTCCAGTTCATCCCATCATTTTTTCGCCACTACAACCTACTGATTCAACACTTGAACCCTCGTGTGATGATGGTGATTGGCACAATGCCTGACAAAAATGGTCGAGTAAACCTCTCGCTTTATAACGGAGCACACCACGAAGAATTTCTCGCTGCGGGAAGAGATCCAAATCGACTACTTATTGTTGAGTGTTCACCGCATTATCCAAGAACAATGGCGCTTGATGGATTCTCTAACGACATATCAGTTGAAGACATCGACGTGATTGTTGTATCTGATGAACACCCTCCAATTTTCCCGAATGATCCAGGAACTCCAGAAGACGAGAAAATAGCGGAGCATGCTGCAAAATTCGTTGCTGACGGCAGCACGCTGCAAACAGGTATTGGTTCAGTTCCCAACCTCGTAGCCCAAGCACTCGTTAGGGGCAGCGGTGGCGACTACGGAGTCCACTCTGAAATGTTTACCGATGGACTGATGGAACTTATTGTTTCAGGCAAAGTTACAAATGCACGCAAGTCAATTAATAAAGGTAAGTCAGTAATCACATTCGCCGCAGGAAGTCAGGCAATGTACGACTTTATAAATGACAATGACACCATTGGGGTTGCTCCTGTTTTTTACACCAATGACCCACACGTCATTGTAAAGAACCACAAAATGGTTTCAATCAACTCAGCACTCTCAGTTGATCTACACGGACAGATACTCGCTGACACCATTGGTGCACGACAGTATTCGGGCGTTGGCGGACATCAGGACTTTGTTGAAGGAACGAGCCTTTCACTAGAGCACACGTCACTTATTTGCTTACAATCAACCGTAATGGTCGGGGGAGTTCTAAAGAGTCGTATCATTGGTGAAATGCTTCCGTACTCTGTTGTTACAACGCCACGTCAACTCGCAGGCGTAATTGTCACTGAATACGGCGCTGCTGACCTTCGGGGGCTTTCGATTCGTGAACGCGCTCATGCGCTTAGCGAAATCGCCCACCCCAACTTCCGCGACGAGCTTCGCGCGAACGCTAATTTGCTCGACCGCTAAATGATCATTGTTAAAGATTTGGGCATCGAGATTGGTGCACGGCGCATTCTCTCCACTGTTTCATTCGTTGTTGGAAACGGTGACAAGGTAGGCCTCGTTGGCCATAACGGTGCTGGTAAATCAACACTCCTTTCTGTGATGCTTGGCTACCAGCCAGAACACCTTCGCATCACTGGAACTGTTCAACATCAAGGAACATTGAGCCACCTCCCCCAAGAACCTGTTCCAGGCGGTCTTGGCGTTGAGCCAATTGGTTTGTCCCACGTTTTATCAGCACGAGGTCTAGACACTATTGACGCAGAGATGCAGAAGGCTCGTCACGATCTCTCAGCAGACCCGACTGAAGAAACCATTGAACGCTTTACATCACTCGAAGAAAAATTTCGTGAGCGTGGCGGATACGAAGCAGAGTCTGAAGTTGCACGACTAGCCGCTGGACTTGGACTTGAAGAAGAGTTGCTGCTCGAAGATCTAGATTCGCTCTCGGGTGGTCAGCGCCGACGCATTGACCTCATGAGGGTTCTGTACGAAGAACCAGAAACAATGGTGCTTGACGAACCCACAAACCATCTCGACAAAGCTGCGAAGCGCTGGCTCTTTGAAGAGTTAGAACGGTTCCGCGGAACCGTTGTTGTTATTAGTCACGACTTGCCCTTGCTCGACAAGGCAATTACACGAGTGCTCGCACTTCGTGATGGCCAACTTCGCGAATACAAAGGCAATTACTCAAAGTTTCTTCAACAAGAAGAAGAGCGTCGCTTAAGCGAAGAGAAAACCGCTGGACAACAAGACGAGCAGATCAAGAAAATGAAAACCCTCGCGGACGGAATGCGTGGTCAGACCGCAAGTCGTGCACGTGTTGCGAAAGTTCTTGACCGAAAAGTTGAAAAACTCGAAGACAACCGTATTGAAGTGACAAAAAAAGAACGAAAAGTTGTATTCAAGCTCCCACAACCTCCGCGCAGTGGAGATATTCCAATGACCGTTGAGCACGTTGGCGTTAAATACGACAAACTCGAAGTTCTTAGAGACATGAACTTTATTACTCGTCGTGGTGACCGAATTGTTATTGTCGGAAAAAACGGAGCAGGAAAGTCTTCGTTACTTCGTTGTTTGGCAGGGACACAGAAAGCACAAACTGGAGTAGTGAAGTTTGGTGCCAACGTAACAGTTGGTTATTTTGCACAGGAAAGTGAGCAGATTGACTTTAGTAAGTCTGTTCTTGACAACTTAGAAAACGCGACGGTTGTTACTGAGGTTGAACGTCGTGCACTACTTGGAGCATTCGGACTTAAAGGTTCAGCGGCGCACCAAATGCCAGGAACCCTTTCTGGTGGAGAGCGCGCCAAACTGGCGTTAGCTCTGCTTGCTTCCTCAGACGCGAATCTGCTTCTTCTCGACGAACCTACAAATAACCTTGATCCGGCCAGTGTTGAAGCCCTTGGGGTGATGATGGGTCAGTGGAAAGGCACCATTGTTGCAGTGAGCCACGAACGGCCATTTGTAGAAGCCCTAAAGCCCACACACGCAGTCTTGTTGCCAGAGGAGTATTTCGATCTTTGGCGCGACGACTACATGGAACTAATCGAGCAACGTTAAATAGTTTCTAAATTTTGGCTTAACTATCCGTCTCTAATCAAAATCAACACTTAGCATTAGTACTTGATCAAATAGCTCGAAAGGCAAACATGCGTCGTCTCGTTACACCACTTATTTCAGGAATTATTCTTTGCAGCACATTGGTTGTTAGCTCAGCCGCTGTTACTAGCGCAGGAGCTGTAACACCATCGTGCGCTGGAATTACAAAAGCACTCGTAGTTTCTAATGGCTACACGGCAGCAACTGGTCCAGTTGTTACTCCTTATAACTACACCAAGGCATCTGCCAATGCGATGAACGCACTTGGAACAACAATCGATTTTGGTGCTAAGGCGCTTGTGGTTTCATGTGTTAGTCCTGCTGACATTGTGAAGCTTTCAGCTCTTGCAACACCAGGTAAGCCAACAATGACTGCAACGCAGTACATGGCATGGATGGCAAAGGACTCTGCTGGTGCAATGAAGGCAACGCCAGTTGCTGGCGTAACTGACTATCTTGACTTTGGAAACGGTAAAGAAGATGGTGTTGGCTCAACAGTGAAAGCCGGAAGCGTACGTCTTGATGCATGGGTTGCAGGCAAGTTTATCTTCCTTGCATTCTCGGCACCAGTGACACCAACAGTCCCTACGCCTCTCGTTAACTTCATTCACTCAACAGTCAAGCTTTACTAAGACGCTGAGCTGAGAGGGCTATAAAGCAACACGATGTCTGCTGAAAAACCCTCAAAACGTCATACGCCAAAGCACCTCCACCCTCGCCAACCAGCGGGGGTGGAGGGCAATGCACGTCTCACCGCCGCAGTTGGGGTAATCATTTTTATCTTGCTAGCGATTGAAGGGGTAACGATCCTTCAGGTTGGAGCACTACTGACACCACACGTCTTTATTGGTGTATTAGTAATCCCGGTTGTCTTGTTAAAAATCGGAACTACAACATGGAGATTTGCCAAATACTACTTAGGTGACGAAGAATATCGTCGCAAGGGCGCACCACCAATCATTCTTCGAATGCTTGGACCGGCGCTGATCGCACTAACAATAATTGTCTTAGGTTCAGGCGTAGGACTTGTGCTTCTTCCGAAAAACTTTCATGATCAAATGTTTTTCTTTCACAAAGTCAGCTTCATTCTCTGGTTTATTGCAATGACAATTCACGTGTTGGGTCACATTGTTGAAACAGCGACTTTGGCACCACGTGACTGGGTTGCTCACACTCGTCGTGATGTCGCTAGGGCAAGCACGCGTCAGTGGGTGTTGGTGTGGGGTGTTGCAGTCGGTATTCCGTTAGCAATGCTGATTACGTCACACACGCACTACGTAGTTATTAATAACTAACTATTTGGAATCTTCAATCGTAAGCAAATACAGCGTTGCTGCACGAGCTGTTTCAATGAAGTAACCATCTATTTTACCACTCGCGGTTTCTGAGCTATTAATGAACGACTGCGCCAAGTCATAACAAATACGTGCTGCATAGTGACTCTTCTTTACACTGATTGAGGGAAAGCGTAAACGGATTGCTCGACCCAACCCCTCGGCTAATTCCGCATCGGCTTGCCTTGTAAATTCTGCAAACTCAGGAATGGCTCGAAGAATCTTGTACAGAGAATTTGCCCGTGGGTCGGCCATTCGAATGTTGAGTGCAATTTGTAGAGTGTCTTGCACCCAAGATTCGATGTTTTTTTCACCAACTAGGTCTCGGAACTTCTCACCAAATGCAAGTGCTCGCGTATCGCGTTCTTTTTGTGCAAGGTGAAGAATAATGTCGTTCTTATCTTCGAAGTATCTATAAACAGATCGAATGTTTACGCCGGCACGTTCGGCAACTGAATTTGTTGTGAGGGCCTGGTAGCCATCAAAAGCAACTATGTCGTAGGCGGCTTCAAGAATTCGATTAGTAGTTTCAATGGCGCGCTGTTGCTGAGGCTTTGTTACTTCGTACTCATTATTTGTACTCGTGGCCATGACTTTGATTGTAACGAAGAAGGTGCTGATCCCTTATTTGTGGTACTGATAAGGCAAATGGTGGGCGAGGCGGGACTTGAACCCGCACTCCCTTTCGAGAACTAGCACCTGAAGCTAGCGCGTCTGCCATTTCGCCACTCGCCCGAGAATACGAACATTACTTCAATAAGGAAACCGTATTAATTGCAGCACTTTAAGCA
>Ga0214246_1000549_pt1 | contig 9816 bp, 9 predicted proteins | sample TroBogypolimnion_41_FD_153084 | JGI IMG/M metagenome (GOLD analysis project Ga0214246, IMG submission 153084) | Freshwater microbial communities from Trout Bog Lake, WI - 29MAY2009 hypolimnion | ecosystem: Environmental > Aquatic > Freshwater > Lake > Hypolimnion/Profundal zone | place: Trout Bog...
TTGAAGATATATTTTATGGATTTTTAATGATTTCCACTATTATTCTATTGTTTGAAGAATTAAATAGAGTGGATAGTAATAAGAAATTATTTAAAAATGATGATTTTTAATATTTCAATAAATAATAAAAACGAAAACTATTTGTGTTACAATTGATTTTAAAATACTACTACTTTATTCTTACTACCACCCAAACCATTTGATGAAATCTCTTTAAAAGTGTAAATAGTTTAATTGCGGTAACTTATTTTATATATTCTTTTAACTACTTTGGAGCATTAATCAAATAATCAAAAATTAAATTCTTTTGGTCATCTGTTATTTTAGCTTTGCGTTGCATCCAATTTAAATTTTTTTGCCATTCGACACTATTATATTTATTTGGTGAATACAATTGGTGGCAATTAGAACAATTGGTTACATAGATTTTTCTCCCGAGTGTAAGGTTTTCCAATGTAATTGTTCCACTATTTTCAATTGGAATATACAATTGGCTTCCACACGAACATAGGCAAAGGAGTATTCCAATTAATGATATTTTTTTCATAACAGTTTGTTTTAAAAAGCAAACGAAAATGCCAATCTAGTTTCAAATTTTGTAAACTCATCTACATTCATTCCTTTCATTCCATCAGGATTATGTAGCCCAGATACTTGAGGAAGTGCTGTCAACATTACCCAAAAATTATTTGAACTATAACTAATTGTTGGACCACCAAACAAGGCTGATTGAGTTGAATTATCTTTTTTATAATTTATATTTCGGTCAATAAATTCAGCTCCTAAATTCCATTTTTTATTAATGTTATAGGATAAAGCATAGTTTACTTCATATCTATAAGCAGTATTTGTTGTCACTCTTCCATCTTTGGTAGTGGTTTCCCATTCTGGTTCAAAAACTAAATTTACAGCATGAAGTGTATTTCCAATTTTCTTATCAAAAATAGCTTTTAGTTCTAGTTCTAGTTCGTCAGTTGCCACTTCAATTTCTGCATAACCCCCAAAACCAATTTTATTTGCTACAGCATCAGAAAATTTATATTTCCATTCATTTGAAATAGAAATCTCAGTTGGTTCCATAACAATTTCGCCCGTGATATTGTCAAAACCTGCTTTTTGCATGGAGTTCAAATAAAAAGCTGTTTGAAGATTAGCACCTAATCCAATTTCATATTCCACTCTATTCTGAATTTCTCGATAATAATCTGTTTTTCCTTGTAAAACTGTTGTCCAAACTTCCAATTCTTTTTGTCCTTTATTCAAAACATTACTTTGATACGTGTAATTGAAAATTCTGTCTTGAGCCATCATGCTCATTGTACTTGATAGTAATACTGCTGCTGTAATTGAAAAAATAGTCTTCATTGTTAATTAATTATTTGTTTTTGAAATTGATTTTTGAAATTGATTTTTGAAATTGATTTTTGAAATTGATTTATTTGTGATAACCGTCTGTTAATGTTTTTAAAAAGGCAACGATATTTTGTTCTTCTTCATCCGATAAATTAAGATTTCCTAATTCTTTTACATTCATATTTTGTAGTGTTTCTGGTGGACCAAATTCTCCAGTATTCAAATCACGGCGATTATAAAAACGTACAACTTTTTCTAAAGTTAGTATCGCACCATTATGAAAATAAGGTGCTGAAACAGCAATGTTTCTTAAAGTAGGAACTCTAAATTTTCCGTAATGAGCTAGTTGTGATACGATAGCTCCAATACCTAAATCAACATAATTAGCTCCAGCACTATTTAAAGGCTGGTTATAAAATGGATTGTTCAAATTCTTTGGAATACCAATATTGTCATAACTAAAATCGGTAAAAAGTACTTTCTTTACATTTTCATCGGGCTCAGTTACATGGCAGCCTGCACATTTTGCTTTTCCTTCAAAAAGAACTAATCCCTTTTTTTCTTCTAATGAAAGTGTGGATCTTCCTTGCAAATAATAATCGTATTTGGATGTAAATGGATTAACCTGATTGGAAGTTTCAAATTTTGACAATGCATCAGCAACATATGATAAAATATCACTTTCAAAGACCGAGTTACTATAAATACTTACAATCTTTGGATAATAAGAAGCTTGTTTAATTTTATTTACTATTTCTAAAGTAGAACTATTATTCATCTCTACTGGATTTAAAAGCGGATGAATAAATTGTTCTAGCAAATTTGGAGACCGTCCATCAAGAAATAAACCGCCAATAAAAGTGTTATCTTCATTTGAATAATAGCGACTTGGAGAAAAAACATTATAAGATAAACTTGGTGCATTTCTATTTCCAAAAGCATTAGCAACGGCACCTTGAGAAACAGCACTATTTGATGGATCACTAAAACCTTTTTCAGGCGAATGACAAGTAGCACATGCTTGTCCTATTGGATTTGAAAGATTTTTATCATTGAAAATTTCTTTGCCTAATGTTATTTTTTCTGTATTAATGACTTGATATTGATCCTCATTAGAAGAACAGCTAGAAAAAAGAATGATAAAAAGAATAGCGAATAAAAGTGGTTTCATGTTACTTATTAAGATTTAATAAAAATAACGATGCAAATATAATACTACATTTTAATTGTACAAATTTTATTTAGATTAATTATGAATAAATTTTAATTTGTTGATTTGTAGCTTTATATAAATAAAAAAACTCGTCTAAAATAGACGAGCTTGTAAAGAGTTTAAGATAAAGCTAGAATTTATCCCAGCAAGAAAAGTACAATTAGGGGAAAAATAATACCAGCCAAAGCCAATTTCCAGCCTCTTCTCTTGAAAGAAAAATTTCCAGCAGGAATCATAATCGCTCCCGTTAAGGCTATAGTTATTAATGAAAATCCGAAAATATCACCATAATAAATCCACCAATTCGAAGAGTTTTTATGTAACTTCATCATTTGGCTAATAATAGGCGTTTTTATAAATGTTGTAATTTCACCTTTTCCGGTTTTCATGTCAATATCAATATCGTTTTTCTCAAATGAAATACGCAATTCATCATCATCAATTTTTAGGCGACGGAAGTTATCTTTAATTCCCAGTTGTTTTCCTAAATTTTCTCCCCATTCATCCGTTAAGCCTTCTTCGGAAGGTACCTTAATCGTTATTGATTTGTTTTCTGTGGTATATTTTTCTGCATGCCAACTGTCTCTATGGTTCATCAAGATTCCTGAAGTGGCAAAGGAAATAATTAGTCCGATATAGAAATACCCTAAATCGCGATGTAATCCTCTGATTTTTAATTGGTTCATTTTTTTTTATTTTATTTTGGTCATTGGGTAATTTTCGGAACTCACTTTTCCGTTTTGTTTCCCTGAAATAGTGGCAATAATACTTTTGTCTTTTTTTAATTTATAAACTATTTTCTGAGGATAATTATGTTTTGGATTTTCAAAAACTAAAAGGCTATCTGCTGCTTTTGTCAATTGGAAGGGAACGGGTTCGTCATTATTTTCTCCTTGAACTGTTTGTCTATAAATCAAATGTTCTTTTTCTTGAATCAATTCAATTTGCTCATTGAAAAGAGTGTCTTTTTTGTTTTGAATATAATACGAATGACCAACAAAAGTACTGTCATCTTCATTTTTCCATATTTCTTTCAAGGTGCCGAGACTATCTGTTTTTTCCCACTCACCAATCAACCAATTGGCTTTTGCTAATTCATTATATGATTTAATTTCATTTCCATTTTTGTCATGTTTTTTACATGAAACAACAGTAATTAAACAAAGTATCAGAATAAAACAAGAAATAATTTTCATACATTTTAATTTTAAACTACAATACTATGAAAAATCTGCCAACTGAACACTGCCAACTAAACACTTTTTTTATTACTTTTGCACTCCAAATAGAGAATACAAAATGTTAGAAAGACTTCAATATGTAAAACAGCGTTTCGACGAGATATCGGATTTGATTATTCAGCCCGATATTATAGCCGATCAAAAACGTTATGTTCAATTAAATCAAGAATATAAAGGGTTGAAAAACCTTATGGATAAGCGTGAAGAGCTTATTACTATTACTGGAAATATTGAGGAGGCCAACGAAATTCTTGCCGATGGTTCGGATGCTGAAATGGTTGAAATGGCCAAAATGCAATTGGATGAAGCAAAAGAGCGTTTGCCTGAATTAGAGGATGAGATCAAATTCATGTTGATTCCTAAGGATCCGGAGGATGCTAAAAACGTAATGGTAGAAATCCGTGCGGGAACTGGTGGAGATGAAGCTTCTATTTTTGCTGGAGATTTATATAGAATGTATACTAAATATTGTGAGACTCGAGGTTGGCGAACATCAACAGTAGATATGAACGAAGGAACTTCTGGTGGATTTAAAGAGGTTATTTTTGAAGTTACTGGTGAAGATGTGTATGGAACTTTGAAATTTGAAGCAGGAGTTCATCGTGTTCAACGTGTTCCGCAAACGGAAACACAAGGGCGTGTGCACACCTCTGCCGCCACCGTGATGGTATTGCCAGAAGCAGAAGAGTTTGATGTACAAATTGATATGAACGATGTTCGTGTCGATTTTTTCTGTTCATCGGGTCCTGGAGGGCAATCAGTAAATACTACAAAATCGGCTGTTCGTTTGACACATATTCCTACAGGATTAGTGGCTCAATGTCAGGATCAAAAATCGCAACATAAAAATAAAGATAAAGCTCTTGAGGTTTTGCGTTCACGTTTATATGAGCAAGAATTAGCTAAAAAGCAAGCAGAAGATGCTACCAAACGTTCTTCTCAAGTGAGTTCGGGTGACCGTTCGGCTAAAATTAGAACTTATAATTATTCGCAAGGACGTGTAACTGATCACAGAATTGGATTAGATGTGTTTGATATGGATGGAGTTATGAATGGGAAAATTCAGAAGTTTGTTGACGAACTTCAAATGGTGAATAACATGGAAAAACTTAAAGAAAGCGAAGTTTTTTAAGAGAGAATAGCATAAAGAGAATAGCATAAAGATGTCAAGCGTAAGTTTGGCATTTTTTTATGTGAAGTTTTCAATAACTTCTAGGAGATATGTATTTACTATTTGTGAACTTAGTGTCTTTATAGTGCCCTTGCGATTAAAAAAACTTTGTAACTTTGCGCTCAAACAACTACTATGACAACACAACAATTAATTGAACAAATTCAACAAAAAAAATCCTTTTTATGTATTGGTTTGGATGTGGATTTGACTAAAATACCCACACATTTGTTGGAACTCGAAGATCCCATTTTTGAATTCAACAAAGCCATAATAGATGCTACTCACGATTTATGTGTTTCTTATAAGCCCAATGTCGCTTTCTATGAGGCATATGGAATAAAAGGGTGGCAATCGCTTCAAAAAACCATCAATTACATTAACCTATACTATCCTGAAATATTCACTATTGCCGATGCTAAACGTGGTGATATAGGAAATACCTCCTCAATGTATGCTAAAGCTTTTTTTGAGGATTTGAATTTTAATTCTGTGACAGTAGCTCCTTATATGGGAAAAGATTCTGTGGAACCATTTTTAGCCTTTGAAAATAAACATACTATACTGCTAGCATTGACTTCCAACGAAGGCGCCTTTGATTTTCAAACCAAGAATGTCGAAGGGAAAGAACTTTATAAGGTTGTTATAGAAACTTCAAAATCTTGGAGAAATGCTGAAAACTTAATGTATGTTGTAGGAGCTACAAAAGCTGAATATTTTACTGAAATTCGAAAAATTATTCCGGATAGCTTTCTGTTAGTTCCGGGAGTGGGAGCACAAGGAGGAAGTTTGCAAGAAGTTTGTAAATACGGAATGAGTGAAACTGTAGGTTTGTTAATCAACTCTTCTCGCGGCATTATTTATGCTTCTTATGGTGTAGACTTTGCGGAAAAAGCAAGAGAAGAAGCTTTGAAAATGCAAGTTGAAATGCAGTCAATTTTGAACAATCTGTGATAGCCTATACTGTATATAAAAATGAAGAGTCAGTACAATGGGTAACTTTTGTGCATGGGGCAGGAGGAAGTTCATCTATATGGTTCATGCAACTACGAGAATTTCAAAAACATTTTAATGTGTTATTATTGGATTTGCGTGGTCATGGCGATTCCAATGCCCAACTTAAAAAGGCTTTTAAGCAAAATTATACCTTTAAATCTATTGCTAATGATGTGCTCGAAGTTCTCGACTATTTAAAGATAAAAACATCCCACTTTGTTGGAATTTCTCTTGGAACAATAGTCATTCGTCAATTGGCAGAAATGCACCCCAAAAGAGTTGACAGTATGATTATGGGTGGTGCTATTTTAAAAATGAATTTTCGTTCCCAAATATTAATGCGATTGGGGAATGTTTTTAAATATGTATTGCCTTATTTGGTTTTGTATAAGTTTTTTGCCTTTGTAATTATGCCCAATAAAAACCACAAGCAATCCCGATTATTATTTATTAATGAAGCTAAGAAATTGTATCAGAAGGAATTTATTCGTTGGTTTAAACTCACTGCTGAAATTAATCCGATATTAAAATGGTTTCGTCAACAAGAATTGAATATACCGACATTTTATGTTATGGGTGAAGAAGATTATATGTTTTTACCTTCAGTTAGAAAAGTAGTTCAAAGTCATTATAAATCCTCAACCTTATTTGTCATCGAAAAATGTGGACACGTGGTCAATGTAGAACAGTATGCTCTATTCAATCAGCAAGTAATTGCATTTATTCATAACTCATAAAAGAGAACGAGTAGCGAAGGATAAAAAAAATGCCAATGTTTTCTCAAACACTGGCAAATTTAAACTAACCTAAACCAAACAAAATAATAGTTTTTCATCTATTACGTTACAAATATCTGACAATATTTGTATATGTTATGTTAAGATAATGTTATACTTATGTTATTGATTATTAAAATATTATAAAAGTATATTCTTTTAATATAAATCCTACAACTATTTTTTACCTAGTAAACCAAAAACACTTTGAAGCAAGGGAGAAGTTCTCGATTTTAAATCAGTTCTAATATTTTTTTCTTCTACAGCAATCATTTTGAAGACACCATCCATAGCTTTGTTCGTGATATAATCAGTTATGTCGGGATTCACTTTAGACACAAATGGAATTTCGTTGTACTTACTAATGATGCTACTCCAAACAACATCAGCACCTACTTTTCCAATGGATTGTTTTACTACAGGGCTGAATTTTGCATATAATTCCTTGTTGGTACTTCCTTGAAGATAGGTTGTAGCTGCATTATCACTGCCTAATAAAATTGATTTTGCATCTGTAATATTCATGTTCTTAACTGCTGATACAAAAATGGGAGTGGCTTCTTTAACCGCATCTTCTGCTGCTCTGTTCATGGCTAAAACACCTTGATCTGCTAAATTCCCCATTCCTAATTTTCGTAAAGTACTTTCTACTTTTTGTAATTCTTCTGGCATTAAAATTTTAACAGCTTCATTTTTATAAAATCCATCTACTGCAGTTAATTTTGAAACTTCTTTCGTTATTCCATTATTTAAGGCCTCTTTTAATCCCGCTGCGATGTCTAGTGGGTTTGAAGATGTTGCTGATTCAGTAGCTGTAGTTGTTTTAGTTTTTACTGCTGCAACTTTAGTTTTTAGTTTTTTAGAAATAGATTTTGATTGGGCAATGCCTAATACAGGAGTTAACAGTAACACTAATAATAATTTTTTATTCATGATTTTATTATTTTTTGTAAGGTATTCGTGAATCTTCGATTTCATCATTTTTTGTTTTAGTTTTAAACGCTGAAGCAAATATAATGCCTCAATTTTCAAATACTACTAATTTTGAATTAAAAGTACTTCATTTATGCAATTTTTACAGCAATTAAAACGTCTTAAAATTATTAAATTCGTAAATTGCGCACTTAAATTTGAATAAAAATTACCAATGGAACCACAAACTCCCTATATTCCTAAAAATAAAGTAAGAATTGTAACAGCTGCTTCACTTTTTGACGGACATGATGCTGCTATCAACATTATGAGAAGAATTATTCAAGCCACAGGTGTTGAAGTCATTCATCTTGGTCATGATAGAAGTGTTGAAGAAGTGGTAAACACCGCTATTCAAGAAGATGCTAATGCGATTGCCATGACATCCTATCAAGGAGGTCACAATGAGTATTTTAAGTACATGCACGATTTATTAAAGGAAAAAGGAGCGGGTCACATCAAGATATTTGGAGGAGGAGGCGGTGTAATTCTTCCTTCTGAGATTTCAGAATTGCAGGATTATGGTATCGAAAGAATTTATTCTCCAGATGATGGACGTGCTATGGGATTGCAAGGAATGATTAATGATTTGGTGCAACGATCTGATTATCCAATAGGAGATAAACTGCATGATGAATTAGAACATATTGAAGAAAAAAATCCTACAGCCATTGCGAGATTAATTTCGGCAGCAGAGAATTTTCCCGAAATTGCAAAACCTGCTTTTGATGCTATTCACAAGAAAAATGAAACCAATAAAATTCCTGTTTTAGGAATTACAGGAACTGGTGGTGCCGGAAAATCATCTTTGGTTGATGAATTGGTGCGTCGTTTCTTAATCGATTTCCCTGAAAAAACAATCGGGTTAATTTCGGTAGACCCATCTAAGAGAAAGACTGGCGGTGCTTTGCTTGGTGATAGAATTCGTATGAATGCTATTAATAACTCTAGAGTATATATGCGTTCGTTAGCCACACGTCAATCTAATTTGGCTTTGTCTAAATATGTGAATGAAGCTATAGAAGTTTTAAAAGCTGCTAAGTACGATATCATCATTTTGGAAACTTCGGGTATTGGCCAATCAGACACTGAGATTATGGATCATTCCGATGTGTCTTTGTATGTAATGACACCTGAATTTGGTGCAGCCACGCAATTGGAAAAAATCGATATGTTGGATTTTGCTGATTTAGTAGCCTTAAATAAATTTGACAAACGAGGTGCTTTAGATGCCATTCGCGATGTTAAAAAACAATACCAACGCAATCACAATCTTTGGGATGTAGATGTAGATACAATGCCTATCTTCGGAACTATCGCTTCACAGTTCAACGACCCTGGAATGAATACGCTCTACAAATCTATTATGGATAAAATTGTAGCGAAAACAGGAGCCGATTTAAAATCGACATTCCAAATCACACGTGAAATGAGTGAGAAAATTTTTGTTATTCCTCCACATAGAACAAGATATTTATCTGAGATTGCTGAGAACAATAGAAAATACGACGAAACTGCTTTGACTCAAGTAGAAGTAGCTCAAAAATTATACGGAATTTATAAAACGATAGAAACTGTTTTTGGGAGCAAACCGTCGTTGACAAAAGCTGGAATTGAAGAAACTATTTTACATTCAAAAGATGAAAATAGGAATGATTTTTTAAATCTTTTGGTAAAAGAATTCGATCGAGTAAAAATGAATTTAGACCCTTACAATTGGGAAGTAATTCTAACTTGGGACGAAAAAGTAAATAAATACAAAAATCCTTTCTATAGCTTTAAGGTCCGTGATAAGGAAATCAAAATAGCAACACATACAGAGAGTTTATCACATTCTCAAATTCCGAAAATATCGTTACCGAAATACCAAGCTTGGGGTGATATTTTAAAATGGAATTTACAAGAAAATGTTCCAGGGGAATTCCCTTTTGCTTCTGGATTGTATCCATTCAAACGTGAAGGTGAGGATCCATCAAGAATGTTTGCTGGTGAAGGTGGTCCAGAAAGAACTAACAAACGTTTTCATTATGTTAGTGCGGGATTGCCTGCTAAACGTCTTTCTACTGCTTTTGATAGTGTAACTTTATATGGAAA
>Ga0214246_1000564_pt1 | contig 9608 bp, 14 predicted proteins | sample TroBogypolimnion_41_FD_153084 | JGI IMG/M metagenome (GOLD analysis project Ga0214246, IMG submission 153084) | Freshwater microbial communities from Trout Bog Lake, WI - 29MAY2009 hypolimnion | ecosystem: Environmental > Aquatic > Freshwater > Lake > Hypolimnion/Profundal zone | place: Trout...
TAATGTAATCTATTCCAAAATGATCTTCGTAAGATTTCATTAACGGTAATATTTCTTCTATAAAGATTTTAAGATGCGTATTGAATACTCTTTCATCTGTATATGGAGGCTTATCATATTTAGGTTTACCGTCTTCTCCTACCCAAAAAAACTTTATGGTAATTTGCTTATCTTCTACTCCTGGATTATAGTTTACTTTTGTATAGTGCTTTATATCATGCTTATCAAAGAATGACCATATAGACGATCCTTCTTTTTTATAATCGTAGATATTCCCTAGATCTATATTTTCACCTATTAACGTATAAGATTCTAACAGTATCTTTTCTAGTATATTAGACAATGTAAAACTAGAATCTGATTGAAGATTATGAAGTTCTTGAGTTCTCATGCTTCTGTGTTTTCTAGTTCGAACAATCCCAGCTCGTCACACGCATCATAGAATCCGTCTTGACCGTGATTCTGTAAACTTTTAGGATCGCTCTTATGACTCTGCCCTTTAAATCGAGGCATCTTCATCTCCTTCTTCGTGAGCGGCATTGATTTGATGCTAGCCCATTGCCAGTCGTCTTTGGAAGTTCCTGTGACGAATACCACGCCCCTCTCTGGAGTGTTGATCACATTTGGATACCACACTCTCTTCTGCTCGTCTGTGTACTTTATGTCTTTATAAAGCTCTGGCATCGTCTCCTCAAACGCCACAAGATCGAACTCTCCTTCTATCATCATATCATTTGCAAAGAATCCGCAGTTGAAACAGTTGTACGCCTTCTTGGTCTCGTTTATGTCTTGGGTATAACATGACTCTGGAGCTTTACACTTTGGGCATGTCGTTAAGTTCTCTATCATTTTAGTTTATTTTATTTAGTTTACAATTATCAAAGTGGTATCTTTTCATATTTTGAATACTTCCTATTTTATCGCAGTAGGGGCATTCTATCTTTTTTTTAGGAATGCCTTTTGTAGCAGAACTAACAGCATCTTTAAATTCCTGAGAATGCTTTTTTCCTGTATGAGATAATCTTATTTTTTCTTTATGATCTTCTGTTAATTTTTTACCTAAACAATAAGAATTCCCCTTATTAATAGATCTCATTAATTCAATCCACTCTTTAGATTTTTTTTCTCCCTTTTTAGAAATTCTATTAGCAAATCCAATTTTTTTCTTAGTTTCTTCAGATATAGGATGACCTTTATGTTTATTTTTTCCAGTAATTATTTTACAATTATCAAAATGGTATCTTCTCATTGCTATATATCCTCCGACTTTATTACAATGAGGACATTCAATTTTTCTTGTATTTTTTTCTACCATATTTTTAATTGATTCTATTGATTGTTTCAAACCTATTCCACCCTCTCCACCATCAGTTAAATTACATAAAGTACCCTCATTCAGATCTTTACGACCATATAGCTTTATGAATTCAACTTCTTTAGCACAAGCCTCTTCCCAAGTAAGATTATCAAGTATTATTTCTACTTCATAGCCAAATTTAGATATATTACGCCAATGTTTAGTCCTATTATGAATAGAATATGCTCTTTTATACAAACCTTCAGTATCTGATCCTATTCCAATATAAAAAGGTTCATTTTTGTCTAATCTTATATGTCTATAGAGATATGCCATATCTTTTTATTATAAATATCAGCATTTCTTTGTAGATTAAGAATCACTGACTTTGGTTAATTTTGGAAGATTTATTTTAGTTAATTTGGGCAGCTTCAGGGCCACTGGCTTTGGAACTGCTTCGAGATACGTACCGAGCTTGGTCTTCATCGCCTCAAATGAGAAGTTGGTCTTCACGAAGTATGACTGCCTCTTTGCCGTGTCAACGTATTTGTTGTAGTTCTCAAACATGTCCTTCATCTTGTCTGCTGCGTACTTCATGTTTGCGCTGAACCACTTGGATCCCTGTATCAGCATGTTCTGTGCTTGGGCGGATGGGTGTATGTCTGTGAGTTCTCCCTGCACTAATACAGCATACTCTGGACTGCAGAAGTCCATGTGACCTGACCATGCAGATACCAACGCAGGCTTCTTGCTCATGTAGTACTCTGCCAGTGGTCTTCCGAATCCTTCTCCCTTTGTCAGGTATAGCATCGCTTTGACCTTGTAGTGGTTGTACAGGTTGTTCATGTCATCGTCGTCAAGGTCTCCATGGAGCAGGTAGATGTTTGGAAGCTCTTTGGCCTTCACAGTCTTGCGTATCGCATCTATCTTCTCAAGGATCTCGTCTCTGTCCATGATGCTGTTGGTCCCTTTTGCCGTCTTGAGTATCAGTGCTGGTTTCTTGCTCTGGTCTTTGAACGTCTCTAAGAACGTCTTTATCGTGAGTCCTAAGTTCTTTCTGTCCTCTCCCAGGTCTCCTTGCAGCCAGTGTCCTACGAAAAGGAAACAGAAGCTCTCTGGTATCTCATCTAGCGTAGTTACAAGATCAGTCTCTGACATATCTTCATCATCGACATAGTGATATTTAGTAAGGTCAATTCCCTCAAAGAGCACATCAACGGGGCGCTCCAGTTTGATCGTCCTCCTGACCTGTCCAGTTCTCTGGTCCTGCTCGTTGAACACTGACTCTTGGAACACCTTCTTTGCGTGCTCTGAGGACACTAGAGTGATGTTCATCCTGTTGCATCCGTCTATCCAGCCTGGATCGCACACCGTGGTCTCTATGCCGGCAGTCAATAAAACGTTATATTTTCCAATAGGCTGAGCTTCATTGGGTACAGTCACTTGACACCAAAAATCAGGTTGTTGAGTAAGTTGTTGAACATACAGTGGTTTCATCCATCCATACTTATGCTCATGCTGATCTATGTACCCCCAAGGCGTGTTGCCCCAGCGTTGAGGAATTATCTTGATGTCCCACTCCTCTTTCTTGAGTTCATAGAGCGCTGTGACGAAATCTCTTGATCTTGCACCGTACCCACTGAACGTGTCGATCGGGCAACTTATTACTGCTAATGGTTTTATCATAATGTTTGATTAATAAACAAGGGGATGAGTGATTTTTTTACGTGGTAGTTCTGTTATCTTGATCAACTCGAATTGCTTACGGGGCTTGAAAGTGTCTATCGCCTTCTGAAGAGTCTCTGCTACTCCGTCTGCCATTGCCTGAGCTGTCATCTTTGATTCTGCGGACGTGACCCATTCTCTTCCTGCCATTCCACGTGTCATCCTCTCTTCTGCGGTCATCTCGTATACCTGCTGTATGGCTTTGGCCACGTCTCTGAAGTCACATCTGTCGTCCAGTATGTATGGAGTCGGTATAGATCCTACTATGCTGAGGTTGCTTGGGAATACTGGCACTGCCCATTTTCCATGATCTTTGAAAGTTCCATAGTGATTTGATGGGATATCCTTGCTTGGAGTAAACCATTTACCAGTCTTGTCTGTGAACCTCATCTGGTCTTGCATGCCGCCTGTGACATTGCCTATGATCATCCTTCCACACATCATAGACTCTGTTAAGCTCAGTCCCCAACCTTCATTTGATGATATGAGAGCTGTTGCGTCTGCCATGTTGTAGAGCAAGTTCATCTGCTGCGGCGTATATCTGTCTTCTGCAAAGTAGACTTTCTGGTACGAAGGGTCGCAGAGAAGATCTACGACTTTTGTGAGGTCTGTGCCGTGTTCGTCTGCTCTCTGGGTGTGGAGCAGCAATGCACACTTCTTAGCTTTGTCTTTGCCTATGCTGTCGGTGAAAACGTTCCATGCTGCGATGAGATCTGAAGTCGATTTGCGTCTGATGTTTCTTGCATTGTATAGGATTACAAACTCAGGCTCAAAGCTTCCGAATATGCTCTTCTTCATGTCCTTGAGAGCAGCTGTCGCATCTGTCATGAACTCTGTTATTGGGAAGAACATCTTGTGGTCTATGCCATGTGGAACATATTTTGTTAAAATATCTCTTTTATTACTCATATTCCTTATCTTGTTTTATAATGTTTACAATTTGTTGTGTAACCCATTTTGATATCTTTAGAGATTTTTTATCACAATATTTTTTTATAATATCATAGTCTATTATATCAATATTAATTACTCTATATTCTTGTTTGACTTTAGTATGTTTTCTAACCACGGTATATATCTTAAATTTTTAATATTTCCTATTTCTTCAGCTGGGATATTATTAGTAAATCCTAAACTTATTGGGTATATATGATCTAAGTGATATCCATCATTTTTACTATTCCCTCTTTTATCATAATCTTTTAAAGTTTTTAAAGGTTGTGATCTTGTTATAGATCTTACTTTTAGATAATAAAGTCTTTTTTCTGTAGTCATAGCGTACCAATCTTCTAAACTGATACCATAATATCTCATTGCATTTATCTCTCTTCTCTTATTTTTATATTCCCCAGAATTCATCCAATCTTTATAGACCTTAGAGTTTTTCCTACTTTCACTCATATTCTTTTTCCACTCGCCGCTAAATTCTTGTCTTTTTTTACCTAATAGAGATTTACTTTTCTTTAAAGCTACCTCTTTAGCTTTTTCTTCTCCATATAGTTCTATTTCTGTTTTTCCTTTTCTGTATCTACTTACTCCAGCTGCTCTTTTTTTTATATGATCTTCTGACTGTTTTTTCCCTTTTAGTGGAGATATTCTTCCACTATATGCGCACGATCTACAGTGACTATTATCATTTATTGCTCTATTTAATTTACTTGAATTAAAATATTTTATTTCTTTATTACATTTTGGGCATTTTCTAATATACTCCATAGTATCTATCTTTATCATAAATATATGAAAAAGTAATAGAAAATAATATAATTTAATTATTTTTATCTAAATCTACTATATTAATATTATCTTTTAAATAACTTGATTCTAATACTAATTTAGAAACTAATTTAGATTGTTTAGATATTCCCATCAATGCATCGCATGATTCATAAAAACTAGAGTTGTATAATGGCGCTGGAAAATTATCCCAAATTTGTAAATAGCAAATCGGAACTTTCTTTCTGATCTCTGCCTCCATGTCAAACAGCCAAACGTAGTACCTCGGGTCTGTGAAAAGCATGATAGCGTCTGGCTTCTCTATCTCGATTAGCTGTCGCACCATGTCTGGGTTTCCGTATCCGTCAGTCGGGTATAAGATCACCGATGCGTCTGGTATCTGAAGAAGATTGTTCGTGTCTTGTGAAAGGTCCAGTCTTTTGCCTTTCTCTGGATGGCTTATGCCTCCAGCTAATTGTACCCAGTTGAATCTATGGGCTGAGTTCAAGACTATCTCTCTTGACATCGTAGCTACTCCGCTATGAGTTCGCAAATCATCGCCCAAAAATAATATCTTTTTGCGATCTTCTTTTTTTATATAACCTTCTTTCATATACCTTATCTTGTTACTGTCTGTTTAACTTGATCGACGAATGCACTACCTGTGTAGTATGTATTGTATGTGCTGTGTATCTTATGTCTAAATTCAGAATCTGTGATGTAGAGGAATAGTGCTCTTTCAGTTAATTCTTGCAAATACATCTTATTCATTTTGGTTAGCACTCTGAAGTCCTCGTATATCCCCTTAGGTACTTTGATCGAGGTCAGTGTTCTTTCTTGTAAATCCATGCCTTTTATCTATAAATATACATAAAATGTTTACGTTGTATATTTTTAAGATATTTTTTTATCACAAAGCTCTTTATTATCTTTGAATGGACACCACTTGCATCCGTCTAGGTTCTTGGGATACTGCTTGTCTACATACTTCCCATCTGGGGTGAACACCTCTTTGACAAACGCCTTGAGGTCTTCGACTGCCTGTTTCATCTTGATCTTGCCTTGTGCCGGTTGGAATATCTGGATCCTCTTTATGGGGAACTCAGCGTCAGCATATATCTTGCGACGAACTATGAAGAACTCAACGTCTACCATCTCAGGATCGATTCCCAGCTTCTTTGAGTAAAAGTGCTTGTAAAAAAGTACCTGGTTGATCTTGGTCTGATCCTTCTTGTCCTTGTCTTTCCAACCTGACGTGCTTGTCTTGATGTCGTATACCTTGTACTTTCCAGTAGTCTTGCTTCTCATGATCAGATCTATGCTTCCTATCATCAGAACGTTGGGGATCTCGTCTACCACGGGATCTGTTATCTGGATCTCTATGCCGACCAGCTCTTCGTTCTTGAGGCTGAAGTGCTCTGACCTCTTCTTCTTGATGTATTCTAGTATAGCTATGCCGTCTTCGATGAACTCTTTGAAAACCTCAGGCTTCACAAAATGTTCTCCTTTGTTCTGCTCTAACGCCTCTTTGTAGTTCTCTATCATGCGAGTCTTGAAGAAATCAACGAGGTCCATCGAATCGGCCGCTTTGCCTGATACAGTGTACATGATATTAATGTACTCTTGGAATGCCTCGTGTAGAGAAGTTCCAAATGTTAGATGAATTGAGTTCTCAAATTTCTTATGCTTCTTTACATACTGTAGATACCATGAATATTGACAAGATTTATATAATGAATATTGAGAATAAGATATTGATTTCTGATAAGAATAATCTACTGGATAATTTTGTTTAGGCATAACTTAATAATATTTAAATCTTATTCCTTTTTTAATTAATAAATTCATTGTAGATTTGTGTATATGATTTATTATAGATGCAAGTTTAACAGAATCATATATTTCTCCGGTTTCTAAATTTATTACTTTTCTTCTATTATGCGCGGGTTTTCCAAAGTTATAATTTTTTTCTCCTTTTTTTAGATCACTCATTTTTTTTCTTGATTCTTCAGAATAATGTTTTCCTCTTTGAGCGTCACTTAATTTTTTCTTAGTCTCTTTAGATCGTTTTTTTCCTGTTAATGCTATACTTCTTTTTTTCTTAGTTTTTTCAGAACATGGTCCATTAGAAATTCCTTTATGAGAGATGCTAATTTTTCTTTTGTGATCTTCTGTTAATTTTTTTCCTTTATGAGTTTTACTTATAAGTCTTTTTCTTTCTTCTGTAAGTATAGACCCAAGCGCTCCATCTCCTCCATCTGTCATATTAACTAATGTCCCTTTTTTTAAATCTGCTCTGCCATAAAATATAATCCAAAATTTTTCTTTTTCACAAGATTCTTCCCAAGTTAACCATTCTTCTGAGATTATTTCTACTCTATAATCAGTAAGATTTACTATATTATGCCAGTATTTATTTCTATTCTTTTTTGTATGCGCTCTTTTATAATTTTTATCTGATCCTATCCCGATATAGAAAACTTCATTCTTATCTAGTCTAATATGTCTATATATGTATGCCATAAAATAAAAGTGGTCCAAAAAATCTTCAGAGCTACGACCTTCTGAGATTGAATGGACCAATAAGTTTATTATAGATTACGTGTCGTAGTCGTAATATAATCTATAATAAATATCCAGCTTTAGGCATCTTTCTGAGTCTGTAGCTCTTTAGGAAGGAAATCTTGGTTCACATGTCCACACTTTGCACAAACGAAGGTGGGAATTGGAACTATGGCGTCTTGAGGTGTGCCAGTCAAGAATTTTGACGCCTTACGGATCATGATCCCTTCTGTGAAGATCTGTCCTTGGCACTCATCGCATGTGATCGCGGTCGTCTTGTCTAGAGTAACATTGAGTTGTGGAGCTTGCTGTCCACCTAGTGGTTTTTGCATGTTCTGTGTTTAGATGAAAGTAATGAAATAGTTTGAGAGTGTAAAGCTTATCTTACGAGTATTGCTTTATTTTGTTGATCAGCATCGCCTTTGGCATTGCTCCTATCGTCTTGCCTACTTGCTGTCCGTTCTTTAGGAATATCAAAGTCGGCACCGAAGTCACTCCGTAAGAAGCGGCCATTGTAGCGTTGTCTTGGGCGTCTATGTAACTGATGTTTGCGCCTGTCTCTGAGGCCGCTTGCTGTGCCACTGGCTTGAACGTTGCACAGGGTTGACATGTCTTTGTTGAAAAGTAGAGGATGTTTATCATTTTGCTTTGTGTTTTTAAAGTCTTGATACACGTTTTTGCGTGTCTGGAGCTTCGAGTAAACTTGCCCACGATGGAGCGCCTTCTTTTTCTGGTTCTTCATTATAATTTTCTAGATCATCTATAGAATCACTTAAAGTTTTATAAAACCACTCAGGTAGATCAGATAAGTGATTATTTCCAAATGGAGTTTCTTGTAACCAACTTTTTAATCCTCTGAGATTTATAGCAGTATTTTTTAGTATATTATTTTTCATGACTTACTCTTCTTTTTTCCCAAGCTTTTTTATTTGAAATACTCATCTTTTCTCTAGTCTCTTTAGAATGTTTTTTCCCAATTCGACTTAATCTCCTTTTTTCTCTTGATTCACTACTATTATTAACTTTCTTTTTTTTCCCTTTTGTAGCTTTACTTATTTTATCTCTAACATCTTGTCTTTTTGATGGATTATTTATTTTCATTGCTAATGAAACTCCTGGTTTTTTTATTCCAATTTGACAAGTACTTAGAATTTTTAATAATTCTGCTTTAGTAATTTCTCTATAGTTTATATTATTTTTTTCTAAATACCACTTTAATAATCCTGTTGACTTAAGAGTTTTATCTATATTTAATCTATTATCTGCACACCACTCTAAAGCTGATTTAACTTCATTAAAAATAACTAATTTTTTAGTATGATTATAAAAATTCCCCTTTAAATAATCTTTATAATAAAGTACGTGCTTATTTTTAACTAAATCATATAATTCCTCTAAGTTAAAAAATTTAAGTAGTTGATTTAATCTATAAGGTTCATCTCTAAAAAAAACTATTGAATTTAATGGAATTTTATTTTTTCTACTTATAGAAGATGGATTTTTATTTCCAGTAGGCCACCCACCATTTGTACTAGATGTATAATTTTTATTTTTTTCGTCTTTTATATATTTAAGTATATAAGACATTTCTATACTAGATGCATATTCTTGTGTAACTTGATTTAATACTCGTAAAATTTCTTTATTAAAAATCAGTGATTTTTCTTTTTGAGATAAATTTTTGATTTCTTTCCAACCCTGTTGAGATCCAAAATAAAAATCTTTTTCTATCCAATCTAAATCTAATAACAAATCTTTAATTCTAGATCTTAGTCCTATATAATATTCATTAGTAATCTTGTGAGTAACTTTGTAAATATAATAATCATTTATCATAAAGTATTTTATAATAAATATGCATAGATTTTAGATTTGGTTATAGTAATCATAAATTATTTTGAAAACATATTATAATGTCTTGGATATATATGGAAGTTTGTAATAAACCAATGCATTTCTCCAATTTGTAAATTTAATTCTATACTAACTTTTTCCATTAATTTTGCAAAAATATATTGATCATTACACCAACCCCAAATACAATCAATGCTTCTTGCGAACACTGTAAGATGTAGTTTTCCATCGATTATAGTGAAGTTAAGCACGACGTTGCAGGGAGTGTCTGAGTCATACCTCTCTAACTCGTTTATGTCGTAATGAACTACTACTGCTCTTCTTGAATTGGGGTTCCTCTTGAGCTCTAGAATTGCACGATCTAACTGTCCGTTCTTATTCCAGAAGTATCCGTAGTTCGAATTGACCTCTGTTGTACCTGGGACGATCATATTCTTCCATATCTTGGCACGCT
>Ga0214246_1000576_pt1 | contig 9484 bp, 9 predicted proteins | sample TroBogypolimnion_41_FD_153084 | JGI IMG/M metagenome (GOLD analysis project Ga0214246, IMG submission 153084) | Freshwater microbial communities from Trout Bog Lake, WI - 29MAY2009 hypolimnion | ecosystem: Environmental > Aquatic > Freshwater > Lake > Hypolimnion/Profundal zone | place: Trout Bog...
TCGGAACTATTGCTCCTCCAGCAACTGGCGGCACCGCAATTGGATTTGGTCCTGCAACAGTATTTGAAGGTTATATCAGCGGAACAACATTGACTATTACTAGTGCTCCAACACAAAACGGTTCACCAGCAACTATTACTCCAGCACTAACTAATGGTCCATTGATAGTAAGCAATGATACTAACTACCGTAGTGGTACACGTATTACCGTACAAGTTGATGGTACTCCTGGCGGCATTGGTACATATACTGTTAGCCAAAGTTATCCTAGCAGATTCCCAAGCGGTTCAGGTAATATTAGTCTAAGTATTGACAATACACAAGCAGACACATTCTTGATCAATAGCGTACACATTCCTGTTGGATCAAGCAGTGTTGCAGACTTGGCAAGTAGTATTAACAGTACAATGAATGGTCTAAACATTGGTATTTCAGCAGCTGAGTTTAACGGTAAACTATACATTTATAGCGATGGTACAGCTAATGGCGGTACTGGTGATTTCCAATTAAATGGTACAGCAGTTAGCAAGTTAGGTTTAGAATCATCAACTACTTACTATCCACCAGCATTACAAATTAGTACACACTTTAACGTTCCAGCATTCAAGACCACAACAGGTCGTGGATACGGTTCAAGTACTACAGCAGGCGGTAAGCCAAGCGGTAGCGTCTGGGTTAAAACAACTAGCGTAAACAAAGGCGCAAATTGGGTTGTTAAGAAATATAATGCATCTTTAAATACATGGATCATTCAAAGTGCTCCAATGTACGCAAATGGTGCAGCGGCCTTAGCAGCTCTAGATCCTAAAGGCGGTGGTGCAAACTTGTCAGTTGGCACAACTTATGTCAAGTATGATTTGACAGGAATGGACGTTGCAGACTTTAAGATTTTTGCAAGAAGCGGAGTTGGTGCAACAGTAGTTACAAGTATTCCAGTAACTGTAGGCGGTTCAGGATTTACTAACGGTACACAATATGCGTTTGACATCAGCTGGAGCACAACTGGTGCTAGTGCATATACCGCTCCTACAACTATTACATTAAATAGTGGAACCGTAGGTTCATCAGTAGACGCTACTATTACACACATATTAGAACAGTTTACAAATATCTCTGATACAAATATTTTAGCAAAACGTGTTGGTAACACAATCAGCATCAGTCATTTAGCTGGTGGTGATATTGTATTCACAGACGGTGAAAATGGTCCATTATCTAAATTGTTTACAGCTGATGTTACAGCAAACTATCACATGACAGATGATGGTTCGTCAACAATCGCTAGCTTATGGGTATCAACAATCGCTGGACAAGGATTTATTGTTCCAAGTTTAACACCTCCAACAACAACTCCAGAAGATCAAACACTATGGTATAACAGCGACATTACTGAAGTTGATATTATGGTAAATGCTGGTCCTGGTAACGGTTGGGTAGGTTACAGAACCGCTCACGGTAAAGCTGTAGTTAATGGCGGAGTAAGCCAAACAACAACAGACCTAATGGGCCCAATCGTAAGTGCAACAGCACCTAAGACACAACAAGACGGATCAACAGCACTAAGCCATGGTGATATTTGGGTTAGTACAGCTGATCTAGAAATGTTCCCAACAATCTATCGTTGGGACGAGTTGAACAAAAAGTGGGTTCAAATTGACACAGCAGATCAAACAACTAGTCAAGGTATTGTATTCGCCGACGCTCGTTGGAGTGACAACAGCATGTTAGGCACACCACAAACAGGTGCAGGTGCTCCAGATGCTATTGCTGATTTGTTAAACAGCAGTTATGTTGACCCAGATGTAGAAGATCCAGCATTATTCCCAACAGGAATTTTACTATGGAATCTACGTCGTTCAGGTTACAACGTTAAGAAATATGTTAAGAACTATATTGACACAACAGCATTAAACACAATGTACGGTAATGCGTTAATGACTAACTATCATCCAGATCGTTGGGTCAGTGATGCTCCAAACCAAATCGATGGTGCAGGAACATTTGGACGTAAAGCTCAACGTGCTGTAGTATTGAAAGCTCTAACAGCAACAATCGAAAGCAATCAAAACATTCGTCAACCAGACACAGTTATCTATAACTTGTTAAGTTGCCCAGGATACTTAGAAACACTAAGCCCATTAATCAGCTTGAATACAGATAACGGCCAATCAGCGTTCATCGTTGCAGATAGCCCAGCACGTTTAACACCGGATGCTACAAGTTTAAGCAACTGGGGTAACAACGTAAATGGTGCAGCTGTAGACGGAGACGAAGGTCTAATCGCTACAAACAGCTATGCAGCTGTTTACTATCCATGGGGTTACACACAAGACTTAACAGGTAACAATGTTGTTGTTCCTCCAAGTCATATCATGTTGCGTACAATCGCTCTAAGCGATAACGTTTCTTATCCATGGTTTGCACCAGCTGGTGTACGTCGTGGTGGTGTAACAAATGCTAGCTCAGTTGGTTATGTAGATGGTCAAACTGGTGAATTCCATACTGTTGCTCTAAACGGCGGACAGCGTGATACATTAGCTGGAATCCACGTTAACCCAATTACATATCTTGCTGGAACAGGTTTGGTATGTTATGGACAATACACACGTCAATTAGTAGCAAGTAGCTTAGATCGTATCAACGTTGCACGTCTAGTAATTTACTTACGTTACCAATTGAATAAGATTGCTAAACCATTCATATTTGAGCCTAACGATACAATTACACGTAACGAAATCAAGCAACAAATTGAAAACATGCTTCTTGAATTAGTTGGTCAACGTGCGTTATACGACTTCTTAGTTGTATGTGATAAATCAAATAACACACCAGCTAGAATCGATAGAAACGAGCTGCATGTCGACATAGCAATCGAACCGGTCAAATCAGTTGAGTTTATCTATATCCCAATGCGTCTAGAAAACACTGGTGCTATAGCTGGTCTTGGCGCATAATTAGGAGAACATAAATGGCAATCGCAGCATTATCAAATTTTACAGTACCACTAGCTAGTGACCAAAGTGCAGGTTCACAAGGCATGCTAATGCCTAAACTGAAGTATCGCTTCAGATTGAACTTTGAAAACTTTGGAAAATCTAGCCCAACAACAGAACTTACAAAACAAGTTCAAGAAGCGGCTCGTCCAAGCGTCAAGTTTGCAGACCAAGTAATTGATATCTACAATAGTAAGATTCACTATGCAGGTAAACCAACTTGGGATCCTATCACAATTAAATTGCGTGATGATGTTACTGGAGCTGTTACTACACTAGTAGGCGAACAAAACCAGAAACAATTCGACTTCTTCGAACAAAGTTCTGCAGCTGCAGCTGGTGACTACAAGTTCACACTACGCATTGAAATGCTTGATGGCGGTAACGGCTCAAGTGCTCCAGTTGTGTTAGAAACATGGGAACTTTATGGTTGCTATCTAGCAAGCACAAACTGGGACGATATCAAATACAGCGAACAAGGTGCTGCAACAATCACCATTAGCATTCAATTTGATAACGCAGTTCAAACAACTGGCGGATCATTAGGATCACCAACACCAGTTAGATTGACTCCTGGCGGCACAAACAGTATTGGTAGTTAATTAAGAAAGCCTAGGCAACTAGGCTTTTTTATTGACTGATCATTAAATGCTCAGTTTATTTTTTCGATAAATATTAGCATGGCCTTCACTCCAAATTCTGAATTAAAATCTAATACACCTATGGTGTTTAAAGATTGGCAACATGCAGCCGATCTGTTTAATGTTGACCAGTTTAGACTAGCTCCAAAAAGCAACTTCTTATTCCATGTGGCTTTTGGAATAAATCAAGGAGCATTACAAAATGCACAGTTAGTTCAACGCTATGGCCAAGAAATAAACATGTTGGTTAAGAATATCGACCTTCCAAGTTTTGGTATTCAAACAGAAGTTTTAAATCAGTATAACCGTAAAAAAGTAGTACAGTATCAAGCAAAGTATAACGAAATTGGTATCAAGTTCCATGACGATAATATGGGCTTGATTAATCAGCTGTGGCAAAATTACTTTACCTACTACTATGCAGATTCTAGAAGTGCTACTAAACCAGGAGCATTTGCTAGAAACGCTACTCAAGGATATAGTAGTGCCATGCCAACTCCTTACGGATTTGATAACGGAAGCACACAGCCATTTTTTAACTATATTAAAATTTATCAAATGGCACGTCATGAATATGTTTGCTATCAATTATACAATCCTATAGTGACCAGTTGGAACTATAACAAAGTAGATTATAGTAATACAGGTGTACACGACTTTGATATGAAAATTATCTACGAAGCTGTTAGTTTCAGCGCAGGCGCTGTCGAAGCTGGTATGCCAGAAGGATTTGGCCTAACACACTATGATAATAATCCAAGTTCTCTAACTGGTACTACTAGTGCAACCGCTGGCGGCCCAAGTTTTGTAAACTCCATAGATTCAAGTACTATAGCACCGGGCGTGTTACAAAATGCAATTAATACAGTTAATCAAAATCAAAATTCAAGCGGTGGCATAGGAGTAGGCAACTTGGTTGCAGGAGCAGGCTTATTAACGGCAGGTATTGGCTTATTCAACGCTGTCGGCGGGTTGAGTGGTATTGGCAGTGCTATTAGTGGTGCGGCTAGTGCTGTAGGCGGAGCAATTAGTGGTGTTGCAGATACTTTATTCCCAGGTTCTAATAAAAACGCTACTGATTCTAATAGTACTACAAATGACGCAAACACTACTCAATCATCAAGCGATAGTCCAGCACCAAGTAACGATCCTGAACAATCAAATCCAGGAAGTGCAAGTTCTGATGAAGCAGCTCCAGTAAATACTCAAGACGGTACAGGTACTCCAAGCAATCCGTCCGACGAAGAAAGCGGAACATAATATGATAAGAACTAACTTACCTCAACAACCACAAACTAACGTACAAAGTGTACGTACTTTCTTTGATAATTTTTTTACAAAGACAGTAAGTTTTCCAGCAGAGCAGATCGATGCTACAGTAGCTTTTTTTGCTAAAAGAGGATTTGATACTAATAGTGCAAACAGTATTGCTATTACATTATTAAATCAAGCTAGAAAAGAAAACGTCCCTGTTTTTTCTTTAATTGATAGTTTGAAAGGCTTGACTGATATTCAGTTAACACAAGTGTTAACACAGGTGTTAAATGCCAGTAGAGAAAAAACTAGTCTGCTAGGTTATAGGATTGCACCAGCTACAGATAGTTTTGAATCGCGCAATATACTAGTGTAATATGGCTAAATTTGCTCGTGGAAAATTCGTAATGAAGAACCCTGGGAAATATGTAGGAACTAAAACTCCTACATACAGATCCAGCTGGGAACATACATTTATGAATTTCTGCGATACTAATCCTAGTATAATCAAATGGGCTAGCGAAGCTATACAAATCCCCTACAGAGATCCCCTAACTAACAGACAAACTGTTTATGTTCCAGATTTCTTTATACAATATGTAGATAAGAAAAATCATGTACTGGTTGAACTAATTGAAATTAAACCAGCTAGTCAAACAATATTAGAACGTGTGGGCAAGAACAAATACAATCAAGCACAGTTTGTTAAAAATCAAGCCAAATGGGCTGCGGCAACCCTTTGGTGCAGACAACAGGGCATAAAGTTCCGTATTCTTAACGAAAATGATATCTTCAGCAAGGTATAAGCATAAGTAATGTTATGACAATATATCTTTATAAAAAGACTCATAATATTACAGGTTTACAATACCTAGGCAAAACTATATCTAAAGATCCATATTCTTACACAGGTTCAGGTGTAAGATGGACTAATCATTTAAAAAAACATGGGTAAATGTGGCGCCAGCAATCGTGGAAAAACTTGGAAATTGTTAGACGGCAAAAGAATTTGGATAGAAAAGGAATCGGCATGACAAAAAAGTTGGAGGAAATTCTCAACTTACCTGAAAGCAAGAAAATTGTTAAACAGGAAGAAAAGAATCAGTTAAAAGCCGAAATGGCCGCTCCATTTTTGCGGGACATTAATGAGTTTGATAAAATTTCTGCAGCTTTGCCCCAAGTCAAAGGACTGGGCGACGCAGGCGATTCTGAGTTAGATGAACTAGCACGTAAGGCTACAGAAGCATACGATGATATTATGGATTTGGGTATGAACGTAGAAGCACGTTATAGTGCTCGTATGTTTGAAGTAGCGGCCAGCATGTTAAAGAATGCTATTGACGCTAAAACAGCCAAATTAGACAAAAAATTAAAGATGATTGATCTACAGCTTAAAAAGCAAAAGTTAGATCAAGATGCAAACAGCGCAGACGAGGGTGTAACAATCCAAGGTGACGGAGTTATTATCACAGACCGTAACAGTCTGCTAGAAAAACTCAAGCAGATGAAATAAATACAGTACTGGGATTAACATATGAAATCATTTAAAGACTACCTGACAGAAAGTGTCAAAATTTACGAGTTTAAAGTAAAGATCGCTGGCGAATGTCCAACAGATTGTGCCTCTAAACTTAAATCTGCTCTTGCACAATTTCACGTACAATCGTGCAGTGCTGGCAAAAGTACACCAATTCAAGAGCGTCAATCAGAATTTCCTGAACACAAAAACGTTGCTACAACAGTATTTGATGTTGTAACAAGTTATCCGGCAACTAGTCTTCAAGTACGCGATATGGTCAGCGAACGACTAGGTATTCCTTCTGCTAACATAAGAGTTAGAAATTTACAAGAAGAATTAGAAGACGAAATCAATCATCAACACGATAAAAGAACACACAAGTCTGTAATTGGTACAGACTATGAGCCAAGTAATCATCAAGATTTAGTTGGCGATAAACGTAAGATGAATTTTTTACAAGAATTAAACAAAGACAAAAAATCAATGGAACAATACACCGGTGTTAACGATGAATTGTTTTCTAAAACAGGTAACTCAAAGAAACAGCCAGAAATGTCAACTGAAGCTAAGGCTGGAAAAAGTGTAGTTGGCTCTAGCAAAGTGAAACTTCCAGATCCAATGCGAGGAGCATAATATGAACTATAAAGATCTTTTAACAAAATTACAAGCAATCGAAGAAGGACATACTCCACCGATTGCACCAACACATACCGATGGTCCTGCAGAAGAAGAAATGATGGGCATCTCTCTTCCAATGCCAGGCATGATTGGTCACGAAGAAGCACCTAAACAATCTGACAATGTTAGCATGAATGTTAGTTTAAATGGTCAAGGTGCTGGCGGTGTACGCGATCTAATGAACATTCTTCATAACATTGAAAAAGGTGCAACTGGTGCAGAGCATGATGATATTGTGTTTGGCGAGCCGGGCGAACAACACGAAAGACATCCACACATCGGTGATGATGAAATGGAAGAAACAATGGGCGACAATGGCCAAACATTTGGTAATAGTGTCCATGGTGATCATGGCACACACGTACACGGTATCGATGCTGTTACAGCTACAGGCGATGATTTGGCTAGCAAAGGCAAAGCAAGTCCACTACAACGTGCTCCAGGCGTTAACCCATTACGTAGACCAATGGAAGAAGGTCTAGTTAAAAAATTACAAAATTTATATAACGAAATTAAAACACGTGATTTAAATGAAAATGTATTGACGGATGAAACAGGCCATACAATGCAACATATCTTGCACACACATCAGCGTGATGTTAGAGATTTTGAACAAAACGGCGATATGAGCGATAGCTTGTACGATGCACTATACGATTATTACTTTGACGATATGCCATACGGTGTTAAGAAAGCTCGCGATGGCGACCCGTACGAGTGGATTAGTGATCGTTTTGCAGATGATTTAGGCATTAGTGAAACAGTAGCAATGAATCAACAAGTTGAAGAAAATCAAGCAGGGCACGACTATCAAACTGGTGAGCCTTTAAAACAAGGCCCGGACGGCAAATGGTATAACAGCAAAGGCGAAGAACGTGATCCTATGCATGGCGGGCCATTACGTCCTGATGGAAGTGCAACACTTAGAAGTTTAGTACCTAAACCTCCTAAACCTTCGGCAAATATGGATAAACCTAATCCAGCACCAACACAACCTACAAATATTACACCACCTGCAAATTCAGATAACAGTAAAATATCTATAAACATGCCAGAATCGGTACAGCTAGCAGAAATGTTGAAGATTGCAGGATTAAAATAAAAGTTTCGTCGCAGTTAGCACTCTGTTTAACAGTGCCAAATAGCTCCGTAGGGAGCTATTTTTTTCGGTAAATTTTCTAGAAGGTATTTTAACTAAGATATATAAATAACTTTATGTTTAAAGAAAACAAATATTATCGATGGTATTTTCAAATAATTAAAAACGCTCAGGGCCGCGTATTAGATATATACAGCGAGACTCATCATATTATACCTAGATGTTTAGGAGGTAATGATTCTAGAGAAAATTTAGTAGAATTAACAGCAAGAGAACATTTTATTTGTCATTGGCTGTTGACAAAATTTGTGTTAATTGGCAAAGAAAAAATGGATTATGCGTTATGGTTAATGATAAATGTAGAAAATAAGCTCCAAGAACGTTACAAAATTAATTCTAAAACTTATGAAATTTTAAGGACTAAACTTTCTAAAACATTTAGTAAACAACATACGGGCAGGAAAATGTCCGAAGAAACTAAACGAAAGATTAGTGAAACAAGGAAAAAGAAATTTAAAGACGGCACATTGGAAATAAAAGTATATGATACTACTAGAAAAAAACTTTCTAAAAATCGTTCTGGGTATAAACATACACAAGAAACAAAAGATAAAATAGGAAATGCTCATCGAGGAAAAGTAATATCCGATGAACAGAAACAGACATTGTCCGAAATCAATACTGGCAAACAATGGGCAGAAGAGACAAGAACAAAACTTAGCAATACCCTTAAAGATGATTATAAATTGGGAAAACGTGTTCCTTGGAATAAAGGAAAAACTTGGAGTAAAGGGATTGTAAATGGCTAAAAGTTTGGATGGGGTACTTACAAAAAAAGCACATACAAAAGAAAAGTTCACAGAAGAACAAGTACAACACTTGCTGGCCTGTGCTGACCCAAAGGACGGCTATCTTCACTTTGCCAAAAACTTTTTTCATATTCAGCATCCTGTTAAAGGCAAAGTAAAATTTGAACCTTTTGAATATCAGGAAAGATTGCTGAGTGCATATCACGATTATCGTTTTAACATCAATATGCTACCACGTCAAAGTGGTAAGACCACTTGTGCATCAAGTTATTTGCTTTGGTACGCTATGTTTCATCCAGATCAAACCATCTTGGTGGCAGCACACAAGTACACAGGTTCACAAGAAATCATGCAACGTATTCGTTATGGATACGAATTGTGCGATGACTACATACGTGCAGGTGTTGTAAACTACAACAAAGGGAGTATTGAATTTGAAAATGGCTCAAGAATTGTATCAGCTACTACTACTGGCAATACCGGTCGTGGTA
>Ga0214246_1000584_pt1 | contig 9404 bp, 10 predicted proteins | sample TroBogypolimnion_41_FD_153084 | JGI IMG/M metagenome (GOLD analysis project Ga0214246, IMG submission 153084) | Freshwater microbial communities from Trout Bog Lake, WI - 29MAY2009 hypolimnion | ecosystem: Environmental > Aquatic > Freshwater > Lake > Hypolimnion/Profundal zone | place: Trout...
AGTAGCGAAAATCCAGCTGCGTATGTTGCTCGAGTACCCGCAATAAACCTCAACCAGTGAACAACACTCCCGCCTTCGCTGAGTGTTCCGTCGAGGTCAAAGGCAGCAACGGTTGGCTTCAGCGATTCGGACATTCCTCTAGTTTCACAGGGTTTGGGGGCTCAATGTGCAATAACCTACAAATCCCATAGACATTTGCAACAATTGGGATTTGTCCGCTAAAGTAAAGGAGCTCAGTCAAAGGACTGGGCTTTTCACTCGAAGGAGTATCAAATGGCGATTCGTCTTGGTGACGTGGCCCCGGACTTTACCGCGGAGACCACCGAAGGAACGGTCAACTTTCACGAATGGCTCGGCGACGGCTGGGGCATCTTGTTCTCACACCCTAAGGACTTCACTCCTGTATGCACTACCGAACTCGGTGGCTTTGCAGCTCGCAAGCCTGACTTCGACAAGCGCAACACAAAGATCATTGGTGTTTCAGTAGACGATGTAGCTTCACACGACAAGTGGAAGGCAGACATTGCAGAGACTCAGGGGACTGCTCTTAACTTCCCACTTATTGGTGACGAGTCAAAGACTGTTGCAAACCTTTACGACATGATCCACCCAAACGCAAACGACACACTCACTGTTCGCAGCGTGTTCGTTATTGGGCCAGACAAGAAGGTCAAGTTGACCCTTACGTACCCAGCATCAACTGGTCGAAACATCGACGAAGTTGTTCGTGTACTTGACTCACTTCAGCTGACTGCTAACTACTCAGTTGCAACTCCAGTTAACTGGGTTGACGGTGGCGATGTCATCATCGTTAACTCAATCAGCGATGAAGATGCAGTAACCAAGTTCCCTAAGGGCTTCAAGAAGCTCAAGGACTACTTACGCATCACACCACAGCCAAACAAGTAATTCTTTTACTTATAAAAAAAGCGGCCGCTTTCGAGCGGCCGCTTTTTTATTGGTTTTGTAGGTGCAGCTATAGCGCTAGGTGGAGACGAAGCGCTTCGTCGATTCTTTCCATTATTTTTTGAGGGACTTCACCAATAGGAGTTCCAAGTCGCCTTACTGAAATCGATCGAACCTGCTCTGCTTGAGCCTTTGAATCAAAATCAAGCCCAGTATCTGCTGCGGAAAGTAGTACTTGAAATGGATAAATTCGATTTATGTTGGATGTAATTGGGACAACCGTAATGACTCCGTATCCACTGCGCTCAGCAGAACCATTAGCTCCATCGTTGCTAACAATGACAGCTGGACGTTGCTTGTTCGCTTCGCCACTTAGAGCTGGGTCTAGATTCACTAAAAATATTTCACCGCGGTGCACTTAGAGAAGTCCGTCGCTGGACGTTGTGTCCCAAGATGCTTCGCTTTCATCACGCCACTCAAGCCATGCGGCATCGTAGGCTGATCCAAGTCCATTGGCCCTAAGAAGCCGAACAGCTTTGTGAAGTGCAGCGGAGCGAGAGGCGAGCCCCTTTTCTTCTACATAGGCGTCGAGGAAGGTCACATCTTCGTCTGGCAAACTCATACTTATTTTCATACTTTAATACTACCATAAGTAGTATTAAAGTATTACCTATTAACCAAGGATGCTGTCGCGAAGTTCACGCTTCAATACCTTGCCCTGAGGATTGCGGGGTAGTGGTTCTGAACGGAAAATAACTTTCGTCGGTACTTGGAACTTTGCGAGGTGCTGAGCTACGTGGCGTGAGATTTCTTCGCCTTCAACGACTCTTCCTGGTCGAAGCACAATCACTGCAGCGACTTCTTCACCAAGTGAAGGGTGAGGAACACCAACAACGGCGCAGTCGGCAACGTCAGGATGCTCGAAGATTGCGGCTTCAACAATTACTGAATAGACGTTCTCTCCACCACGGATGATCATGTCCTTCGCGCGGTCAACAATGAAGATGAATCCATCTTCATCAATACGAGCAATGTCACCTGAGTGCAACCAACCCTTGGTAAATGCTTTCTCAGTTGCTTCTTGCTTGTTCCAGTAACCGCGAACAACATTTGGTCCCTTGATCCAAAGTTCCCCGCGAACATCTGGTCCCTTAGGAAGATCAGCTGTTGGCTCGTCTCCTTCGAAGTCCTCAGGCACAATTGCAACTTCGCACGTTGGCACTGCTGGACCACAGCTCGCAGGCTTCGCAATGTAGTCAGCACCATTGTTAAGGGCGACCGCTGCAGAAGTTTCTGTAAGTCCGTAACCGTTACCTGGCTGTGCTTTAGGGAACGCTGCTCGAATGCGCTTTACAAGTTCTGGTGGTGGTGGTGCTCCACCGTAAGAAACTGAGCGAATTGACGAAGTGTCGTAGTCAGCAAAGTTTGGGTGATCAAGCAGTTGCATGGCAATTGCCGGAACGCCACCGATTTGAGTGATCTTTTCATTTTGAATCATCTCTAATGCCAAAGTCGGATCAAAGTGGTGCGAGAGGACGAGCTTTCCACCTGATGCAGTGTTCACGAGCATTGTGGCGAGGCACCCAGTTGCGTGAAAGAGGGGAATGTTGAGCATCGCTGAACCCTGGACTGGATTGCCATTGTCGTCGAGGTTGGCGTTGCCGTAACGAAGCGTTGCACGCTGTCCAATGAAGAACAAGTTCATCATGTTTGAAAGTGCGTTGCGGTGTGTTCCAACAGCGCCCTTTGGCTTTCCGGTGGTTCCAGATGTGTAGAACATTGTCGCGTCGTCATCAGTGTCCATTGCAATTTCAGGTGGAGTCTGTGCCGGATCAACTGTGCCGAGAACATCTTCGAAGCTCTTAACTACAACTCGTGAATTTGTATTTGCGATGTTGAGTTTCTTTTTTGGGTTGTCATTAAGAACAATCACCGTTGTGAGCTCTGGAAGTGAATCCATGAAAGGCGAGATGCGATCAAAACGCTCCTCGTCCACAATTGCAATGGATGTTCCAGAGTCGCTAAGTCCGTATTCCAACTCTTCGGTGGTCCACCAAGCATTAAGAGGAACCACGACTGCTCCCGCAAGAATTGCACCCCAGAAACTCATTACCCACTGGGGAAGGTTGCGAGACGCGATAGTGATGCGGTCACCTTTTTTGATTCCGAGTTCAATAAACCGGTGAGCAAGTGTTGCTGCAGCGCGGTAGTGCTCTTCGAAGGTGTAGCGCTGATCTTCGTAGATCAAGAATTCTTTTGCGCTGTGATTTAGTGACATGCCAAGAACTTGGGCCATGGTGGCTGGTGCGTTCTTCCAGACATTCATCTCGATGCCCTTAACGGTGGTGCGTTCGATTTCGAACATTTGACCAGCAGCGATCATTTGAGCGCTGGCGTCTTGAATTGAAAGTACGGCGTCTGACATATTTATTTCTCCGGTGTAGGGAACATGGTATTGCGATAATGCACGAGTTCTGCGATTGATTCTCTGATGTCATCGAGCGCTCGGTGAGTTGTTGCCTTCTCAGGAACTGATGCCAGCACTTCTGGGTGCCAGCGTCGAGCTAGTTCTTTCAATGTGGAAACGTCAATGTTTCGGTAATGAAGGAACTCCTCAAGTTCTGGCATGTATTCCTGCAGAAAACGTCGGTCGGTGCCAATTGAATTTCCGCACAGTGGGACACTTCGCGGTTCGCTGATGTGCTGCTTTATGAAAGCAAGTGTTTGCTCTTGAGCCTGCGCAACGGTGATTGTTGAAGCTTCAATGAGTGGAAGAAGTCCAGATTTCTTGTGCATCTCGGTGACGAAGTCACCCATTTGTTCGAGCTCTTCAGGCGAGGCATGAACAACCAGGTCTGGACCCTCAGCAACAATGTTTAGGTGGTCGTCAGTGATCAAAGTGGCGATTTCCACTATGACGTGGCGCGAGGGCTCAAGTCCCGTCATTTCTAAGTCCATCCAAACAAGCACATTGCGACACTACTAATAGTTGGCGACATCAGGGTCACGCCGACAGGTAGCCTTCGCCCTATGGAAATTCTTGCCAAGGCATTGCACCCAGATGCTGTTCTTCCTAAGTACGCAAATGAAGGTGACGCAGGATGCGATCTCGTAGCGGTTGAAGACGTTGTTTTGAAGGCTGGAGGCGGCAGGGCCATGGTTGGAACAGGCGTCGCCATTGCCATTCCAAGCGGTCATGGTGGCTTCGTGCTTCCGCGAAGCGGCCTCGCATCTAAACACGGTGTTACCTGTTCAAACGCCCCAGGACTCGTTGACTCTGGGTACCGCGGTGAATTAAAGGTTGCTCTTGTAAACCTTGATCCGACAAATGACTACGAAGTTAAAAAGGGTGACCGTATTGCCCAGCTGGTTATTCTCGCGGTACCAAGTGCGTCGTTCAGCGTTGTTGATGAACTTCCTGAGGCGACACGTGGCGAAGGTGGATTTGGGAGCACGGGACGATGACACAATTTCTTGATCCACTCGACAGCGCGTTCGTTTTACTTGAGGTGCCCGGTTCAGCGATGAACATTGGTGCAATTGTTGAACTTGAATTTGGAGACGTTGCTGATCCAAAGGAGCGCTACGAATTAATTCGCAACAACATCGAAGCTCGACTTCACGAAATTCCAGTGCTCAGTCAGCGACTTGTCCGCGCACCTTTCGACATGACCTGGCCAATCATGGTCAATGAGAAGAAGATTGAAATTGAAAAGCACGTGATCAGAGTTGCCTTACCTGCACCTGGCACACCAGATCAATTCGATGAGCTGATTTCCCAGTTCTTGTCGCAGCAGCTTTCACCTAAGCGACCACTTTGGCAACTTCTTGTCATTGAAGGAATGCAAGACGGTAGGGCAGCGGTTGCACTTAAAGTTCACCATGCACTAGCTGACGGTGTTTCTGGCGCAGAAACGTTCGCAAGCCTGTTCGATATTTCTCCAGATGTACGTCCTCCTGCACCAAAAATTGAAAGTGATGAGGAAGAGACAGTAACGACTTCATTCGGGCTTCTTCGTCAAGGCATTGGAAGTATTCGCAAAGATCCGTCACTCGCGCTAAGAAATGTAAGTTCGTGGTTTGTTCGACTCTACACAATCGTTAAGGCAGTTGTTCGAGTTGCAATTCTTCGCCGAAAGAACAAAGCAACGCCAGAACAACCTTCACTCTTTGAAGCCAAAAGGACATCGCTCAATGCTGCTTCAGGCACTGAAAAAGAATTCCATCGACTTCAGGTTTCTTTGGCTGATTCAAAGAAGGCTGCAAAGTCAAGAGGTGCATCAGTAACTGACTTTGTTATGGCTGTATCAAGCGGTGCGCTGCGCAGGTTGCTTGAAGATCGTGGCGAAGCAATAAAGAAAGACCTAATTGCGTTCGTTCCAATCAACGTTCGTGGAGAGGGTGAAGCCGCGGCGCTTGGGAATCAGATTTCAGGCATGCTCGTTCGACTTCACACCGACATTGATGATCCGGAGGAACGAATTAAAGCTATCTCTGCTGACTCGAAAAAAACAGTGGGAGCACAGCGTCAAGCTGGAGCGCAGATGCTGCAAAACATCACAAAGTCTTTGGGCCCGACACTTCTTTCAATCGGTGGAAAGCTCATTCACAACTTTGGATTGTTTAACAAGATTCCACCAATGGCCAACGTGATGATTTCGTCTGTTCCTGGACCGCCACTACCGCTATGGCTCAGTGGCCACCGTGTCGCTTCGGCGGCTCCAGTAGGTCCATTGTTTGGTCCATTTGCACTCAACATAACTGTTCTTGGATTCGAAGAATATTTGGAATTTGGTATCTACGGATGCGCTGAGACAATGCCAGACATTTCTAAGCTTCGTGATTATTTACGCGAAGAAGTCGAAGCGTTTATTGCCTCTTCACCAGCCTTGTAAAGATTTTTCTTTGCTTTCTTGGTCGGCTAGTATTGAATGCACCACGCGGACGTAGCTCAGTTGGTAGAGCGCGACCTTGCCAAGGTCGAGGTCGCCGGTTCGAGCCCGGTCGTCCGCTCCAATTTGGAGTACTGCGTAGCTCAGTGAATTCTTGAAGCAGGCTGATAATTCGGCCCGGCTGTTATGTCAACTCGCTTGAGTAGATCAACACATGGTGGCTCAAAGAGCTCTGCGAATCGAATGGCGTTCTCATAACCAACCAATTCCCAGGCGAGAGAAGTCTTGCTGTCGGTTTCATCTTCAATCTCTTGGCGAAGAACTAAACCTTCCTTCGTTACGTCGCGCCCAACGGCGAGACCGCGTTCTTCTAGAAGCTTCCATGAAGCATCAATGCTTTCTGGCGCATTTCCTCTCGAAAGAGACAACCAGTCACCTTCGTAGCCAAGCCAAGCATTGTGCAGTACTGATGCTTCGCCTGCGGTGAGATTCTTTGACTTAGTGATGTTCCAGTGAACATCACCTCTCCATTCACGAACAAAATTAATTGCATGCCAACCAGATAGGACACTGTCGCTTGGAATGCTCAATGTTTTGTGACTTGCAGCGAAAAGGCAGTTGTCGAGTGGAAGCTGAGGGACAACGTTCCACAAGAGCGGACCGAACTCGATGAGAGGCTCAATAATTGATGGAGCGAATTCTTTTAGTCCTTCAAGCACGGCTTCGTTGCGTGCGTCCCAGAACTTCATGAAGTTCTCTCGGGTCTTTAGTACTTCAAACACAAGAGAGATACCGAGAGGTGAAATGGAGCCAAACACATCAGTGAGTGCGTCTGGCCCGGCATCGCTAAATGGCGCTGCGCGCGAAGCAATGTAGCCACCACCCGCAGGAAGTCCCAGTGCTTCGTAACGCGATACCGCACCAGGGTCCCAAAAGATCCATCCAATTGTTGTCTGCACACTTCGAGCGTTCCGCTTTGAAATGGCTGACCAGTTTGGGGTAGGAGAACTCATGAACACAAGGTAGTTGGTAGAAACGCGTCCAATTGCGTAGGCTCGGTTACATGCTTCATAAATCCCTCGAGTTGCATGTTAAAAACCTTCGCGACAACCCAACGCCGCACCCAAAAGACACCACCTATGAAAAGCGTCGTAATGGTTACAACGCACAGGCAGAAGCAATCCGTGGTGATGTGGCGTCAGTTGAGGCTGTTGTTGATGTATTGCTTGACCTAGGTGACAGGACTCTTGAAGCCAGGCACTTCGTTCCCCATGGTGATGAATCAAAGGCGCTTGTTCTTTACTTTCATGGTGGCTCATTTGTTATTGGCAATCTTGAAACACACGATGCCCTGTGTCGTCGTTTAAGCGCCGACACCAAGATGCGCTTCATGGCGATTGATTATCGTCTCGCACCAGAACACCCATTCCCTGCTGGTATTAATGATGCAGTTGATGTATTTCGCTACGTCGTAAAGAACTTCGAAAAATTTGCCGACAAGAATGCCAAGCTCATTGTGATGGGCGACTCTGCTGGAGCAGCGCTAGTGGCTGTCGCTGCGGCACTCACCAGAGACGAAGGCCTCGGGATTGTTGCTCAAGTACTCGTTTATCCAACACTCGGCCCAGAGCTAGTTACGGAGTCAGCAAAAAAGTACGGTACGGGATACTTCCTCGAGATGGATCATCTTCGCTACGACTATCAGCAATACCTCGGTGACTTCAAAGACCACACTGATCCCAGAGTGACCCCTCTTTTATTTCCTGATCTAACTGATGCACCATCGGCGATTGTTGTTGTGGCTGGGTGTGACCCGCTACGAGACGAAGGTGTTGCGTATGCGGGACTTCTTGAGCACTTCGGAGTGAAGGTGGAACTACTTGAAGCAGAGGGAATGATTCATGGGTTCCTGAGACTTGGTGGACTCTTTCCAGAATGCCTTGATGTTGTTGATGATCTCGCAGAGCACATGCATCACTACGTAGAGATTGCTTGAGAGCAAATGACCTGGAACATTGCACCATGCAACATTGGAACTGGTCTTCCGCTTGAAGGCATTCGAGTTCTTGATTTTTCGAGAGTGCTCGCTGGCCCGCTTTGCTCAATGGTCGTTGGAGATCTTGGGGCAGACGTCATTAAAATTGAGGGTCCAGAAGGTGACCCAGTGCGAGGTCTTGCACCTCCGCGTTTTGGAGACGATGCCACCTACTACCTAGCAGTGAACCGTCATCGTAGAAATGTTGTTGCTGATCTACGTGATGCAAAAGATTTCGACGCTGTTGGAAAACTCGTTCAACAAGCCGACGCCGTAGTTGAAAACTTTCTTCCTAAACAACTTCGTGCCCTCAACATTGAAAAGCTAAAAGAGCTGAATCCAGATTGTGTTTGGATAAGCATTACTCCCGCATCGTCTGGTGGCCCAGTTGCGAGTGACCCATCATTTGATTTACTCGCGCAAGCTCGCTCAGGAATTATGGGGGTCACTGGAACCGCTGAGGGAGAGCCCACGAAGATTGGCGCACCTATTGCTGACGTTCTGGCTGGCCTCTACGGCGCAGTTGGATTGCTGGCGGGACTCTTTGCCAAGTTGTCGGGTAAACCAGGCAGACACTTTGAAGCACCGTTGCTTGAATCAATCATGAGTGGACTCATTAATCAAGCGCAGGGCTATTTGGCAACTGGAGTAAATCCGCATCGTCTCGGTAATGATCATCCGAGCATTGCGCCATACGGCCCAGTTAAAACAAAAGATGGCTACATGCTGCTCGCTGTTGGCACTGACTCTCAATACGAAAAACTGGTCGCTGTTCTCGCTAGTCCTGAGCTTTCTAGCCACGTTGAGTGGAAGTTAAATGACAATCGAGTCAAAGAACTAGATGAAATGCGAAGTGTTCTTAATTCAATTTTTGAAAAGCTCACAACAAATGAGTGGTTAGAAAGACTCGAAAACTCTGGCGTACCCATGTCACCAATTTTGGACGTTGCTGGAGCATTCGCACAGGATCAGATTGCGAACGGAGACTTCTTAGGGACCATGAGCACCCCAGGTGGAGAAGTTCAAGCAATGCGTACGCCGCTGATTATTGATGGCAAGCGACCTGAAATCAGGTCTGGTCCTCGCCGTCAAGGTGAAGACACCCAAGAGATTTTTGGTTCTTAGTTTTTAAAGACTTCACCGTTGAACGTGTCAATGGTTGTGAAGTCTTCTACGCGCCTTCTAGTTAACTTGGTGTGTCGCTTGACAGGATGACCCATTGTCACAATTGCGGCCACTGCAAATGATGATGGAATCTGAAGTACTTCCATTAGTTGCTTTTCATTCTTGATTCCAACCGTGGTCATAACGCCACCAAGATCATGAGCGCGACCTGCGAGAAGTAAGTTCCATACAAATGGATAGAGCGACGCTCCGCCAACTATTTTGTAACGATCTAAATCCCGGTCAAGTGCTGCGAGTACTTCTAGGTCGGCACAGATAACCATCATGACTGGAACATCCTGCAGTGTTTCTGGGTAGCCATCAGGTTTTGAAATTGCCTCAGCGGCGCTTCGTTGCGCTAGAGCAGCTTGGCGGTCTTCATCGCTCGCAAGTGGTGAGAAGGGGAT
>Ga0214246_1000587_pt1 | contig 9390 bp, 5 predicted proteins | sample TroBogypolimnion_41_FD_153084 | JGI IMG/M metagenome (GOLD analysis project Ga0214246, IMG submission 153084) | Freshwater microbial communities from Trout Bog Lake, WI - 29MAY2009 hypolimnion | ecosystem: Environmental > Aquatic > Freshwater > Lake > Hypolimnion/Profundal zone | place: Trout Bog...
TAATATAGTAAAAATATAAATAAAATCAAGTCTAAATGAATATTTACGGTAACCCAAATATTTATGTAAAAAGACTATGGCAAACGAAAAAAGGATTCCAATTACTAGAATTAACAAAAAAAAAATAATACAGCTGACGACTAACGGAATAATATTAAGAGAATGGCCAAGTATTGCGGAAGCGGCTAAATCTTTAGGTATTCGAAGTTCGGGTATTTCTAATGTTTTAGCTGGTAGGTTAAAATCGACTAATAATTTTAAATTTATATATAAAAAAAATGAATAGTAATAATAAGATAGTCCCTGTAACAAGAATTAATAAGTTTTTTTCAGGTGAAGATTTTGACTTAGAAATATCTATGGGTCGTGAGGCAATTGAAGGTGATGGTAACTTTACTGTAATACTTTATAGAGTTGACCGTGAAAATTCTGAGTATGATGCAGTCTACGGTGAAGCATCTAAAGATGGTATTAGATATTTTGCACCTGTTGAACTTAAGGTAGTACCAATCTTAGCTGAACCAGAGAATAAAACATATAATTCAAATGGTACTGGTAGATATCTTCAAGATGGTCAATTAACCTTTGGAATTTATCAAGCTCAATTAGATGAATTAAGCGTTGAATTAAATTATGGTGATTATATTGGTTATGCTGTTGATGAAACAAATATCAGATATTACAGTATAGCTAATGATGGAAAGAAATTTTTTGATAATAAACATACGATAATGGGATATAAGGGTGCATTTAGAACGGTAATTTGTGCGCCAGTTGGAACATCAGAATTTAATTCAATTTAACGATATTTATCAATCAGTTAAAAAAATTTATAGCCATATAAGTTCTGTTTTAAACGGAAGAAGAAAAACAGCTGGTGGATATAAGTGGAAATATAAAAAACAATAATTATGGCAGTACCAAAAAACTTTAGAACAAATATAAATATAAATCCAAGTAAAATTGGACCTGAAAAAAGACAAGAAATTCTTCATGGAATTGAAGATAAGGGGACATTTTTACCAAGGGGGGTGAATGAGGAAGATATGGATGAAACCTTTATTGAATTCGTAAAAGATAAGCTAAAAATGAACTTTGATGGTGTTGAAGTACCAGTAATATTTTTAACAATTCAAAGATGGTCGGAATATACCAAAACTTGGGAGTTTACTGACCAATATAAGGATATTCAGTTACCATTTATTAGTATAGTTAGAAAACCAGATATTCAAGTTGGATTAAATCAAGCTGGATTATGGAATATTCCTGGAAATAGAACTTACACATATATGAAAGTTCCAACTTGGGATGGAGTCAGAAAGGGTGTTGATTTATATAAGGTTCCGCAACCGACTTCTGTTGATATTACATATGAAGTAAGGATTTTTACCAAAAGAATGAAAGACCTTAATAAATTAAATGCTAAGGTACATAAAACATTTCAATCAAGACAAACATATATAAATGTAAAAGGACACCCAATGCCAATTGTTCTTGAAAATATAAGTGATGAAAGTAATATTGAAGATTTTGAAAATAGGAGATTTTATATACAATTATTCGAAATGAGACTTATGGGGTATTTATTAGATGAAGATGATTTTGAAATTGTTCCAACAGCCAATAGGTCATTCTTGTCAATGGAATTAGATGAAAATAAGGTATTTCATAATGTAATATTTGAACCTTTTATTAAGGATAATGTAGTTAATTACACTATAGTCTTTAAACCTAGGTCTGCATTACATTTTTATTTCATTGCACAATATGATTTAATATTTACAGAATTAATTAATATTCAAAATATCACTAACATAATAATTCAAGTGAATGAAATTACCATTTTTAATGGTACTGAAATGACAGAGCCAATTACGTTAACAGCTGGTGATAAAATAATGATAAAGGTATTAAAAAATAATTTGGTATCTGGTCAGTTTCAACTTTTAGGTAACACAATTTAATATGAACTATAATATAAATGAAACATTTATAATTGAACCAAACGATGACGGAACTTCCGCAGTAACTGGCGGTACTTTTGATTATAATGCACAAGTATTAACACTTAATAATAGTAATGATACAACAGTTAATGTTAGTGGGTTTAAAGATACTTATACAACTGGTTCAACACTAATTAATAATGTAATATATTTCGATAGGAATGATATCTTATCAGCGTATACGCTTAGTCTTAGTGCATTATCAACACCTGATATATATATAACTGGTGGTACATATTCAAATGGTTCAGCTATATTCACAAATAATTCTGGTAGTACATTTACTGTTAATGGATTTACAACACCATTTACTGGTGGAACTGTTGTTGATTTAACTGCTACAACTATTTCAGCAACAACATATCAAGGAAATATAGTTAATTCAATATTGACTGGTATTGGGGTGTCAGGGTCATCGACTAATGGAAATATTACATTAATAAACACTAATCCAGACCAAATTGTTATATTAACAGGTAGTACTGGACTTTCTGTTATTAATAATTACCCTAATTTTGGGGTTAATTTAACCGCATCAACATTATCTGGGTATGGTATTACAGATGCATATCCGTTAAATTCTAACCCTAACGGGTATTTAACTTGTGATACTCTTAGTGGGTGTACAGTTTTTAAAGAAGTTGAAACCGATATTACTGAATTATCTGCAACAACAGAATATCTTCAAACTGAAATAGATGCATTAAATGTTGAAGCTACAATTACTGGAATAACTGAAAATAGTCTTATATTACCTATAAATAATAAAGTAGTTAATATAATAAATACCTTCATTACTGGAGGAACTTATTCAGCTGGTACAATATCATTAAATGATAATCAAAGTGGTCAGGTTAACGTCTCAGGCTTATATACAGGTACTACTGGCGTTTATGTCCCATATAGTGGTGCAACATCAGACTTAGTTTTAGGTAAAAATCATTTACTGGTGGGTGATGAGGGTTATGAAGGTTCAGGTGTTGATGTGAATGGTGTTATTTATGATGCTGAGGTTAAAATCAGTGATATTGGAGGTACATATGCAGCACAGGTTTTACTTCATCGTCATAGTACTTCAACCCAAGCAATAATTGGCGGAACAAGGAGTAATAGTGATGATGATACACATATAGATTTAACCAATGGTCAAATTGTGTTATCATTAATGGCGGCAGGATATGCTGGAACAAGTTATAAATTATTAGGTAGTATTGATTTTGGTATGGATAATTCAGGTACAATATCCGACACATCCTCACCAAGTATGATTGTCTTTAATGTCACACAGGATGGTTCAGTTGACCCAACTAATTTTGCCACATTTAATAATGATTTAACGTCAACATTCAACGGACAAATAAATGCCCCATCATTCAACGCTGGGGGTACTTCTATTCAATTTTTAAAAGGTGATGGTAGTATTGATTCAACCGTTTATCTTACAGGATACACATATACAACTGGGGGGACATATAACAATGGTCTTTTAAGATTGATTGATAATGAAGGGAACACAATTCTAATTAATGGGTTTTATACAGGTTCATCAATTAACTATTTAACTGGTATTACTTCAAGTAATGTAACTACAGCATTGGGTTATGTGCCATTATCTGCTTATACTGATACAAATAATATACTTACTGGTGGAACATACAATAATGGTTCTATTTCTTTGGTTGATAATAGTGGTAACACTGTTACAGTTAATGGGTTAACCGTAGGTTCAAATTATTTACCTTTATCTGGTGGAACGCTTTCTGGTGTAATTTCTTCAGCTGGTGTTAATTCTAATAGTGTTAATGAATATTATGGTTTTGGAACACCAGTAACTGTTACTGGTGTTATACAAAATACCGCTTTGGGTGCTTACGCAATGTTTACTTTAACTGGTGGTTCAAATTATAATACTGCTGTAGGTTATGGTGCAATGACATACATTGGTTCTGGTGCAACATATAATACTGCTGTAGGTAATGGTGCAATGTATTCTGCATTAGCTAATCCAATTACAGGTACAAAAAATACTGCTTTGGGTTATTTGGCTTTAACCAAATTATCAAGTGGTACATTTAATACTGGTTTAGGTTATAATGCTTTGGCTGCTGTAACAACAGGTATAACAAATACTGCTGTAGGTGGTAACGCTGGTCTATCAATAACTAGTGGTCAAGGTAATACACTTGTGGGTTATACTGCATTACAAACAGTTACAAGTGGTAACTATAATGTTGCAATTGGTAGGAATCAAACTGGTATCATTACTGGTTCATATAATACATTAATTGGTAGCCAAATAACAGGTCTTGCTGATATAAGTAACACAATAATCCTTGCTGATGGACAGGGTAACCAACGTATAACAGTTCCAAGTACTGGTAATGTAATTATTGGTAATGGTTTAACTGATGCTGGATATAAATTAGATGTAAATGGTACTACACGTTTAAATGGTAATACAACTATTGGTGGTTCATCAACGATACAATATAATTCAAGTATTTATACAGCATTAAATACAAGTTCTGGGGGTAATTTCACAGTTCAACCAACTGGTGCATATATGTCGGTTGTTGGCGCAGGAATTTCAGCATCATACGATATTCAAGGTAGAAGTTTAATAACAACTGGTGGTGTAAATAGTTCGGCTGGTGTTGGTAGATTAATTTATGGTAACGGTGCAATTTCAGCGACAAGTAATAATGATATATTGATTGGGGTTGACATCAATCCTACATTTAATAATGGTCCATTTACAGGTGTAACAAACTATGCAGCTAGATTAGGTGGTGACCAACAATTTACTTATATAGCTGGTACAAGAAATATAAGTGTTGCAACCCCTGCTGCAAGTTCAACAGGAACTTCTTTAACCATTCAAGCTGGTAATGCTAACGGTGTAAATAATAATAATGGTAATCTATATTTATTTGCGGGTAGTGCAATTACTAATCCAGGGATTGGATGGGTTCAAATTGGAAATACAACAGGAAATGGTACCAGTATAAAAATGCTTGGTATGACTAGATTAACTGCTGGTGGAGCTGCCGCTCAGAATATATTTTACTTTAATAGTACATTTAGTGATTTTTTAACAATAGGGTATGACTATACAAATTCTTGTTCTAAATTTATTTACCCATCAACATACCAAGCACAACATCTATCAGCTTATTCTTACTATTTTGATAACACAACATATATTGGTACTGGTACAACTTCTGGTCAAACTACAAGTAAATTATATGTGAATGGTCAAACAAGAACAACCAAATTAAATCTTATTACAGGTTCAACAGGTTCTTGTGATATTGTAGTATTAACTGGTGGGACAGCTACCGTATCAAATTCTTTGGTTACAGCAAATTCAATAATAAATTTAACGCATCAAAATACCAGTGGTACATTAGGACATTTATATATCAGTTCAAAAACTGCTGGTACATCATTTACAATAACATCAACATCAAATACTGATACTTCAACCGTGTCATATTTGATAATAAATTGATAATATTTATATTTTTAATTATTTCAGAATATTTATATAGAAATAGAAATTATGGCATTAACAGTCAATATTAATCAAGTACAAGTTATTCAAAACTCTGGTACAACTCTTTCAGCTTATGTAATCCATTATGACTTATCAGGGCAAAATTGTACTTTATATTGGGCATTATTAGATGATAATGGTAATACGATTTATGACGGTAATTATGATGTACCATCAGATGTATTGGTTAATTGGGGTTCTGATGATATGGTTATTATGACTTCGTTAGCTAATAGTATGGGATTTGTAATCATACCACCAATCGTGGATGTACCACCTATTATTGATACACCTACAAGCTAATATCAACTAATTTTGAATTATTTGTCTGGGGAAATTAATTTTCCGTTTTTTTTGAATATTTATTATAAACAAACAATAAAACAATTTTAAAAAAGACAATATGGCAAATCAAGTATTCGTTAGTCCAGGTGTTTACACTTCAGAAAAAGACCTTACTTACGTAACTCGTCAAGTAGGGGTTACTACTTTAGGGTTAGTAGGTGAAACAACTCAAGGACCTGCTTTCCAACCTATCTTCGTGAGTAATTATGGTGAGTTCCAATCATTTTTCGGTGGTTTGAACAACACTTTGGTTAATGGACCAGATGGTAATGGAGCACCATTGTATGAATTACCATACATCGCTAAATCTTACCTTTCACAATCTAACCAATTATTCGTAACAAGAGTATTAGGTCTTTCAGGTTATGATGCTGGTAAGGCTTGGGCAATCACTTTAGAAGCTAATATTGACCCTTCTACAGCTATTACAACTCAAACAAACATTAATCCAATTGTAATATATACTGCTACAACTGGTGGTCAATTTGTTGGTGCGACTATCAATGACCCTTATTTGGCTGCAAATAGTTCACTTGTTAGTACTAATACATTCTTCACACAATCTGTTGCTGGTAACTCAACTTCATTTGGTTCAGCTCCAGTTAGAAATGATGATGTATTTAGCGGTATTACTTGGAATTTCCTTACAACAAATGCTGGAACAACTCCAGTTGTTATGGATTCAACAACAACTGCTGTAACATCTACAGTATCTTATTCTGCTAACTACATTACATATACTGCGAGTACTGGTTCAACTTCATTTGTAACTCCAACAATTGCTGATAGCAATCTTAATGCTTTCTATACTGCTAATTTATTTACATTACAGAATTTATCAACATTATCAATTGGTGCTACTGGTTCAATTGCTCCAGTGTTTATGCCTAATGGTAATACTTATAATGGTGTTTCAGCAACATATAAGGTATTAGGTACAGGTACTACAATTCAATTAAGTGCTTCTACTACTGGTACATCAAGAACTGTAACTAATAATCCATTTATATCATTTACTGCTGATACCAATCATAATTTGAGTGCTGTAACAATCACTGAATCTTTAATAAACACTCTTTATACAGGTGGAAAATTCAGTCTTGCTGGATTACCATACTTAACAAGTGGTGCTACTGGTTCAATTCCACTTACATTTACAAATACAGGTACTGTTTACACTGGTGCTTCATCAAATTATGTTGTAACTAGTATGGGTTATACTCCAGTAACAATAACTTCAAGTACTTGGAATGGTAATTACTTTATCGCCCCAGAACCATTTATATCATTTACTGCAACTACTGGCGGTACATTATTATCATATGCTGTTGTTTCAGTTGGTTCACAATTTGATGTTCTTAGAGCTATGATTGCTGCTAGAGGTGTTGGTACTGTAGGTAACTTTACTTCTATTGAACCACAATTATTAATGGCTCCTAACAATAATGGTTATTATACTTCACCAAGTGCTTATACTGCTATTACAGGTACTCAATATGCAGGTGCATATTTTGGATATTGGGTTGTATCGACTGGTACAACAGCTACAAATGGTGTATATTCTGGTACAACAAGAGGTTATGTTCAAAACTTAACAGCTGTCGGTAACCAACAATATATCACAGGTACTACTTCAGGTGTAACTACCGAATATTCTGGTACTGGTGTTAATTATCTTACAGGTACTACTTCAGGTGTAACTACAAACTATACTGCCGCTCAAGCTAATGTATTTGTTACAGGTACTACTTCAGGTAATACACAAATCTATACAGCATCAGGTTATGCTGATGTTGATAATAAGGTTGTTGCTTTATTACGTTCAAGAGGTACTGTAAATGCTTCAACACAATTACATACATTCCAAGTTACTGGCGGTTCAAATAACGTTATGTTTGACCCAACTATAACTGGTGCAACTATTGACCCATTAGGTGCTTTCTCATTATCTGGTAACTCAACTACTCAAGGATTATTTGATTACTCAGTATCTTTCGATAATACGCAAAAGAATTTCATTTCTAGGGTTCTTGGTAGAGGAGCACAAGATGGTAAAACCGCTTTATTCCTTGAAGAATTCTATGAGAATATGTTTGACATATACAATGCGGAAGGCAAGATATTAGGTATTGATTTTGATTTGGTTGAATACGGTAGAAACACTTATTCAAACTACTTACAACAATATCAACAAGCTGTGACCCCATTCGTTGTTTCTGAATTAAGAGGTAACAAGGTTCTTAGATTGTTTAGATTATTCACTATCTCTGATGGTAATGCTGCTAACCAACAATTTAAAATCTCAATTGTTAATATTAAGCCAGATGTTAAAGAATTTGATTTACATATTAGGTCATTCTATGATACTGATGCTGCTCCACAAGTTCTTGAATCTTATAGCAGATTAAGTATGAACCCAGCTTCTGGTAATTACATTGCTAAAAGAATCGGTACAACTGATGGTAATTATGCTTCAATGTCATCTTACGTATTGGTTGAAATGGATGACGCTTCAGATACTAGTGATGCATTCCCAGCTGGTTTTGTTGGTTATCCTGTAAGAAATTACGGTTTAGGTACTGACACTTCAGTAAATGCTCCAAGTATTCAATACAAACAATCATATTCACCTACAGATAATGTACGTAAGGTTTACTTAGGTTTATCTGATACAACAGGTATTGATGTAGATTTCTTTGATTACAAGGGTTTAACTAATACCAAAGCACCTTGGACTGGTTTAACTGATGGTTTCCACATGGATATTAATGCAAGTGGTGTAACTATTGATGATGTTAAAACACCTAATGGTAACGGTGGTTACTACTACCCTATCTTTACATTTGATACTGGTGATGTAACATTCACTACAGATGCTGGATTAGTTGGTGGTCCATACGAAAAGATTTACTCACGTAAATTTACATTTACTCCTTACGGTGGTTTTGATGGTTGGGATATTTACAGAACTAGAAGAAGTAATTTAGATGGTTACCAAAAGAATGGTGTACAAGGTAAAGCTGGTACAACTGTTAGTACCTTCACAAGTAGGCCTCTTTCAACTGGTGATTTAGGTATAAACTCAGATTATTACGCATTCTTAGAAGGTATTTATTCATTTAGTAATCCAGAAGCTGTTAATATCAACATATTTGCAACTCCAGGTATTGATACCTTTGATAATACTGAATTAGTTAACTCAGCAATAGAAATGATTGAAACTCAAAGAGCCGATTCATTATATATTGTAACAACGCCAGACACTGATGCATCAGGAACACCATTATTACCTAGTGATGTAACTGACGCTATTAACGGGTATTTTGATAGTAGCTACACAGCAACATACTGGCCTTGGGTTCAAATCCTTGATGCTGAAAATAATGTATATATTTACGTACCACCTACAAGAGATGTGGTAAGAAACATAGCGTTGACTGATAATATTGCATTCCCATGGTTTGCTGTAGCAGGTGTTCAGAG
>Ga0214246_1000589_pt1 | contig 9383 bp, 11 predicted proteins | sample TroBogypolimnion_41_FD_153084 | JGI IMG/M metagenome (GOLD analysis project Ga0214246, IMG submission 153084) | Freshwater microbial communities from Trout Bog Lake, WI - 29MAY2009 hypolimnion | ecosystem: Environmental > Aquatic > Freshwater > Lake > Hypolimnion/Profundal zone | place: Trout...
GGTCATCTAACCCTAAAGTTCCACCATTGATACGTTTAGTCATCGTTTCATAATCTTGGGTATCTGCCAAGTCATTTAGACCTTTCTTGTTCCAAACCCAGCCAGCACTTAAAGCCGCATATTGAGGATCAAGTAACCTATCAGGATCCCCAATAAGATCCATACCCAAACCAGATCCGCAGTTTGCATACGCTTCCTTCCCAGTCATTTGTATAAGACCTCTTCCTCTGTAGGCGTAACCCTCACCAGATTCTTCATTGCCGTTACCCATACGACCACCATAGACTTTGTTGGCTAATTTTTGAGGATTATTCGCATATTGATTAGCCACATCCAAACTAGGAAATCTACTGGGCCAAACAGCCATAAGTCTACTAGCTGAGTAATTAAGTCCTTCTTCGAGCTTCGTAAAATTTTCGGATTCATGTTGGCACTGTCCTATAAAACAAGCCTGTCTTTGGGTGGTAGAAATATTGTATTTAATGAATGTGTCCATCAATGGCTTGTACCATTTTTCATCAATACCTAAAGCTGTTAACTGTTTTGGACTCATTTGCTTTTATTCCACATATCAAATAGCGTTTTAACTTTTTCTTCTAGTACACCAATGCGAACATCCATTTTTGCCAAGGCGATGACTAAAGCAACAAAGCCAACAACCATAGGCCATATCTTTGCTAAAATATCTACCATATCCATCATTTAGTGGGTGTGGCGTTATAAATTAATTTGTCTTTAGCCTGAGACCCAGCAGAAGAACCAAAATAAAAACTAATGATTGATACCCAAGCAGTGCCAAGACTTCCTAACATAATCATTAAAGCTTGATTAGTTGAATCCACTTTGCCAGTCATTAGACCAAACAAAATACCAAAGAACCCTAAAGTAACGCCAAAAGCCAATATAGGAGGAACAATAGATTTAGTCTGAGATTGCATATCACGAGCAGAAGCACGGTCTTGAACAGCTAACTGTTCAAAGTTTAACCCTAATTCTTGAGCTGATTTTTGTAGTTCAATTTCAGCTTGTTTAATAGATGCTATCTGGTCAGAATTTAATTTGCCACTATCTATAGTGTCTTGTACTTGAGATTCATCTATTCCCAAGGCTTTTGATACCGCTGATACAGCCAAACCAGCAAGAGGACCACCAAGGCAAGTAGCAATAGTAGGTGCAATTTGTTTAAGCCATTCCATATCATTTTCCTATTTGGGTTTCGTTACTACCTTTACGAACCGTAACCTTTTCACCATCTACGTTTACTGACATAGGGTCACGATCAGCCATGCTATCTAATCTGGAGATAAGCTCTTTCATAATCTCAAACTCAGGCTTTTCTTCTTTGTCATTAGCCCCAGCTACATTGTTTAGCATAGAAATTAACGCTGTTAAAGAAGCACCTAGTAAACCCATGACAGCAGCCATTTTTGATTCTTCTAAAACAATTGAAGCACCAACACCAACAATAACAATAATGGTGATATAGATTAAGCCATGTTTTCCAATAGCTTTACCAGCTACCTCTTTTGCGGTTTCAATATAAGTTTGATTAGTCATAGTGGTTATCTTTACCTGTGAGAAGTTGGTTTAAAAACTCTTTCATTAGTACAATTCCCACCAACTACTTCCAGCGGATGATGAATTTGTAGAATATGTAGCACCAGGAGGGACAATTGCTGAACATACTGCATCCATACCACCAGTCCAACCACCCCCGTTAACGTTTGCTACTGCATTACCGTTAACATATAGATAAGATGGGTTAGTTCCAGATGAACCAGAGTGCAATTGAATATTTACCATGATTGGGTATGAACGGCTATTTGTATAGGTTTGGTTAGCTACGTTTGTGCCAGTTAAATTATGCCAAGTTTCACCTGTAATACCTAACCCTAACTTAACGCCAGAAGAAGCTAAAGATGCAGAAGTCCAAGTAGTACCATTTGAAACAAGTAAATTTCCAGAAGTACTGGGGGCTACTGTTTGAAGCGCAGAAGTGCCATTACCTAATAACACATTATTAGCAGTTAAAGTACTAGCCCCTGTACCACCTGAGGCTATGGCTAATGGTGTGGCTAATCCAGATAAAGTACCACCTGTACGAGTTAATCCTGATTCAGTTCCACCAGTAATATTAACGTTATTAGCATTCTGCGTAGCCATTGTGCCAAGAGTACCTGTTGCTGCTGTAACAAATGCTGTAGTTGCAATTTTGGTAGAGTTGTCTCCAGGAGCAGGAGTAGTAGAAGTACCCCCACCATTAAGAGAAGCTGCGCCAGTAACCCCTAGCGTTCCACCTATAGACATATTGCCTACATCTACTTGGCTACCTGTTACGCTTAAATTACCATTAACTAAGAAGTTTCCAGCTGAACCAGTTTGGGCGCTATAAAAGTTAGACCCATCACAATAAACTTGGGCTGTCACTCCGCTAGGGATAGTAATAACCGCACCAGAAGAAGCACCAATATTGACTGAATAGCCATCAGAAGTGTTGTTGTAGACAATATAAAACTTTTGAACTAGTGGAGCAATAATCTGTTTACCAGCACCGCCAGTCGTGCCTGTGGCAATAATCACCATGTTACGGGCTTCATCAGATACACCGTTTAGGTTAGTTAAAGTGTAGTTGGCGTTTGCCATGACGATGGTATCTACTCCAGTCACAGCTTGTTCCATTAGGTTCCAGTTAGTATTGGTGATGGTTCCCCATGTGCCAGAGTCCTCACCGTTAGCCATTAACTGGATTTTTAAACTATTTGAATATGACGATGCCATAATTTATCCTTAACACTTTTGTGTATTATCTACTACCGCCCAATTTGAGCTTTCATTTGTATTTACATCGCTCCAAACAACAGCTGGAGTTAATCCTACAGGCAGACTTTCATTGCGAGTACTTTTCATACTGCCAGCAAAATCAATACCACCAAAAGTTGAACCACCAAAAACTGCTATTTCTTCAATAACTACACTTACACCGCCCCATTGTGGGTTCTGGTTATCATTAATTTTAAACCAGCCAAATACACAGTTATTATCTAATACTCCAATGTTTTCGGCAATGGATTCAAGGAACGCTGCTTGGATTGAATTTTGGTCTGCGAGGTTAATATTTTCTGCAATATTTTCTGCAAACCCTGCTTGAATAAGCTGTGTGTTGGCTACTCCAGAGTTTTCGGTAACTACAAAGAAATAGGCTGAACCAATTGAAATAACATCTAGTAAACTTATATTTTCGGCAATAGACTCGGCAAACTGCGCTACGATAGCCTCAGTCTCGGCTACATTTAGAGCCTCTGCAATGCTTTCTTTAAACTGGGCCGTAATTGTTATCAGGTCTAATAGGGTTGTATTTTCGGTTATGTTTTGTAAAAAACTTGAGTTTTGGGTTGAGCTATCAGCTTGCGTGGTGTTTTCAGTCTGGCTTTCCAAAAATGCACTTTGCTGCGCACTGGAATCGGCTATGGTTGTTGGCTCAGTTTGGGTTTCTTTAAATTGAGCTAGGATTGCTAATACATCTGCAAGGGTTACGTTTTCAGTCTGGGTTTCACCAAAAGCTGATGTTTGAGTGCTGGAGTCAGCCTGACCTAAGTTTTCTACAATACCTTCAAAGAAGTTATCCTGCTCACTTTGAATATCATTTAAATTGATTGTTGATTCTGTGATGTTATCTATATAAGCACTTTGTTGGGTGCTTGAATCAAGGATGGTGGAGTTTTCACTTAGCGATACTATATAAGAGGTCCAAAGACCATCAAACGCTAACTGAGCAAAGGCTTCTCCACCATACATATTTTAGGCAGCTGCTGGTGCAGTTTCCTGTGGTGTTTCTGGTGGGTTTGCGCCCAATGAAGCAGTCAGTTTACCCAAAAACGCATCTTTACCAACTTGAAGCTGCGAAAGATTGAATTGGGTTGAAGCAATTTTACGGTCTAGGTCGACACAGTTTTCAAACAAATACTGCTGTTCTGGGGTCATGTCTTCGTAGACGTAGTTGTTACCGTTGATTGTAATAGGCGTTGTTTTTTTCTCAGCCATGTCATTCTCCTAGTTGTACTACGGTTAAAAATTACTTAGCGATTGCTGCTGTGAATGGCGTCAAATCGTTAGAACCGTAATAAGCCGCACCTTTAGCAATTTGAATTTCAAGGTGTTCTTTATTGCGCTTAACTGTATCTGCCCAATCAGCATCAGTCATATCAGCAGGTTTTCCTGCGTTGATAAGGTTTACAGAATCCATAGCTGCTTTATAGTCTTGTGCTACTTGTTGTTCTTTAGTTAGTTCCATTTTTATGCCTTTTTGTATCGTTTAATAATATTAAAAATGTGCATTAAAAATACTGCAACAAACCCAAGCCAAAATAAATATTCCATTTTTTTATGCTCCTAATTTAGCTTTGAGTTCAGTTACTTCTGCGGATAGTTCTTGAATTGCTTTAATCATTGCTGGCACTAAAACAGAAGAATCTACTTGCCAAGGCTTATCAATAGAACCATCATCTTTATCTACACCAACAACAACAGCTTCGGGTGCAACTTCATTAAGTTCTTGTGCAACTAAACCAAAATCTGTTTTTTCTTGATTTGTTTTCCAATCAAAACTGCGAACTTTTACATTAGATAATTTAGCAAGACCTGAACCAGCATCAACAATGTTTTCTTTTAATCTTTGGTCAGATAAAGATGTAAACAATGTTACAGAACCAGTAGATGTAATTTGACCTGTTGCACTTCCGTTGTAAATAAAATAAGCATAATAAGCTGTTCCGCTTGTAATGCTTGTATTCGCTACAAACATAGAAGTTCCAGAATTGCTTGCTTTAGCTGTTATGGTGTTTCCACTTCCTGCTGGTGGTGGCAATATTAACTGACCATTGTTATCCCAATAACCCCTAGGATTACCAGCACCATCAGATAACACAATGTAGTTACTTGCTGTGCGGATGTCTAGACCGCCTTGGTTGCCTGTGTAAGCGCCAAGAATGGTATTGTTTGCGCCAGTAGTTACATAATATCCTGCTCCATAACCATTGCTAGAACCACTAGAACCAAAGAATGAATTTCCAGAACCAGTTGTAAGGCTATAACCAGCGCCAAATCCTACAACGGCATTATATTGCCCTGTTGTTGCAGAATAGCCAGCATTTCCACCAACATAAACAGAACTTGAGCCTGTTGTTGTGTTGTTTCCAGCTTGGAATCCTATTGCAGTATTGCTAGAGCCTGAAGTGTTTGCAAAAAGCGCAGAATTTCCTACTGCCACATTGTTTGTGCCTGATGCAGAACTATTTTGTGCATAAGCAGCATTACCGATAGCGGTATTGTTATTGCCAGCGGCATAATAACCAGCATAAGTTCCAAAGAAGTTATTGCCACTTATTGCGCTACCAGCATAACCAGCTTGGAAACCGACAACAGTATTTTGGTTTCCTGTGGTATTTGTGTATAACGCCTGAATTCCTAAACCAACATTATTAGAGCCCGTAGTGTTGGTATTCATTGCATTTAAACCCATTGCAATGTTGTATGAGCCAGTTGTATTAGCTGGCATTGCTCCAGCACCAAAAGCAGAGTTTTGTGTTCCGCTAGTGTTTGCTTTTAAAGCCGTGTAACCAAAAGCGGTATTATAGTTTCCAGTATTTGCATAAAGAGCTTGATAACCAAAAGCATCAACAGATGAGCCAGTTGTATTACTATATCCAGCTTGATAACCTACTGCGGTGTTATTAGATGCGGTGGTGTTGGAGTTTAAAGCATATGGCCCAACCCCAACATTATAAGAACCTGTGGTATTTGCTGGTAATGAATTCCAGCCTAAGCCTGTATTAAACTGACCGCTAGTATTAGCGTATAAAGCTGATACACCAAGTCCTGTATTGTAGCTTCCTGTATTTGTATATAAAGCATTAATACCAATACCTGTATTGTCTGTACCAATTGCGTTTGAATAACCTGACCTGTAACCAAAATATGTGTTTGGTGCGCCTGTAGTATTACTATACCCAGCTTGATAACCTACTGCTGTGTTGTTAGATGCGGTGGTGTTTGAACCCAATGCTCCACCACCTATTGCAATGTTATATGAACCTGTAGTGTTTGTATAAAATGCGTAACCTAATACGGTGTTATCAATACCAGTAGTGGTGGCTGAACCAGCAGAATGACCTACAAAAGTAGATGCGTAGTTATCAGAAGCGGTGTTAAAAGACCTACCAGCAACATAACCAATAGCTGTTAAATTACCGCCTGTAGTATTTACAAACCCAGCTTGATAACCGACAACAGTTAATCTAGTTCCAGTTGTAGTTGATTGACCCGCACCACTACCAACGGCAGTATTTGTAGAGCCTGTTGTGTTTGAGGCAAGTGCGCTATTGCCTAACGCTGTATTTGTACTTACACTACCACCACCCTTACCAACAGTAAGACCTGATATAGAAGCATCATTAGCTAAAGTTAATGTAGTGCCGTTAAAGGTCATGTTGGCAGAACCAGCCAATGAGCCGCTAGAGTTGTACTGGACTTGGGTGTTTGAACCGCCAGCACCACCAATTACAGAAGAGGCTAATACCCATGTCGGAGCAGAACCATTGGACTGCAAAATATAGCCATTAGTACCAATTGCTAATTTAGATAATGCAGTGCCTGTACTGTAATACGGTAAATCACCAGCAGTAAATGAAGTTAATCCAGTACCGCCATAAGAAGTAGTAAGCGCATTAGTTAAATTTAATGTATTTGCAGTTAATGTAGTGCCGTTAAACGTAAGATTAGCAGAATCTTGCAATAGACCGCCTGTACCAGCGTAAGTGACACGACCAGAGGTTAAGCCTGAATCTGTTAACGAAGATACTGTTAAAGGACCTACAGAAGAAGGCGTGATGTTGCCACTTCCATCCAAATAAACTGCTTTTTCAGAAGGCTGGGTTACAAATACATCTTTAGTACCAGCAGTAAAGTTAACTAGTGAGCCAGAGTTAGATGAAGAAAGAACAGTAGTACGAGCAAGAGTACCGCTTGAGTAAGTCCCAAGACCTACTTCCCAATTTGGGCCACCTTGGTCAGCAATTGTGTAGTATGTGGTGTTACCGTTGCCAATCGTTGAAAAACTTTGATAGCCTGTAACAGCGCCAAGTAGAGTGGCCGATCCAGTTCCCGTAACTGCGGTAGTCTCTCTGACACGATCATTTAAAATTAATGCCATGACTTATCTTCCCATTTTTCTTTAGACCACGCATATCCTTTGTGGGACTTACGAGTTCCGTTAATGCATTTTATAATGTTAGCGTGTTGAAAACCAGCTTCTTTTAAGGCTTTTTCACCGACCAATCGGATTACTTCACCAGTCTTAATATTAGTGCCAACCCAGACCCATTTGCGTTGGTATGTATTTCCTGCAGCGTAGGTGTTGCCTTTAAAAATAACGCTGGCAGTTGCTTTTTGTTTAGCTGAAGCAGGTCTACCTACATTGTACTTATTACCTTTATGAGTTTGACGAATTTTTTCTTTAAATTCTTCTGAATGTTTTAATCCAGACGATATACCTTTATTCCAAGGAATAGAACCTAATTTAGCTAGTCTATTTTTTTCTATTTGCTCTTGGGTATGTTTATATCCAGAAGTGCCTTCACCACCCTCTGTTAAATTGGCTAGGTCATAACCCATATCTTTAAAACAAGATATAAGCAACATTTCATGGTCAAGAGCCTCGGCTTCTGTTTTCCAATGGGCTAATATTTGTACAGTCGGTTGGCCATACTTTGCAACAAATTTTTTCCACTTATCGTTTCTGTATTTTAATTGATGTGCACGCTTCCCTTGACCTTTACCTATGTAGAATAAACGGCCTTGCGGGGTAGCGTGACTATAAGTATAAAACACAAAAATGCCTTATAAATCAAGGGCTAAGAAGTGGCCGTAGTACTGTAGGTACAAGAAATCGTATCACCAGATGTCGTTGTTTTTGCTACGCTAAAGTTTCCTTCAGAATACAAAGTTCCACCAGTATTACTCTGTGTGCTTGATGCACCAGAACCCAATACCAAGAAGCAACCATAAACAGTACCGCCAGCACCAGTAATGGTGTAAGTAATTGCAGATGCAGTTGAAGAGGTTACGTTTGACGGTGTAGCACCAGTAGAAGTAGAAGAAGCAAACACGGCTGTACCACGCACTGCAGAACCGCCAACAGTGTAAGCAGTAAATTCTTTGCTAGGCACAATAGTGCTCATTACATCTGTTGCAGCTGGAGTCAATGAAGCATTAGTCAAACCAAGGTAAGGACCAGTAACACTGTAAGAGCTACCTTTTAATAAGGTATCGAGCATTAACTGTTTGCCTACGGCTACGACTAGGTTAGGAAACTCTTCAGTCCACTTAAGGTTACCTTGAGCATCACGGCACTCAACGTGCCAATAACCTTCAATACCCATAGTTTCGTTTGTGCCAGCATTGGCTTGTAATGTTGCTACAGCGCTATCGCCACAGCTTCCAATTTCTTTATGCATAATTAATCTCCAGAACTTACTACATTAGCAGCCGTATAGCTACTGATTGTCAAAATAGCAGACGAATAAGTCGCTGCTGGGAACTGCACTGTAAAGCTACTGTTGCACGTCTTATCTGAACCAAAATTCAGGACAAAACAAGCTGCTTTTGTTATGTAATTGTAGACCAAAGCACCTCTACAAGTAAACGATGCTGGACTCCAAACAGCGTTAGCAAAAGACACATAAGTGGTGTTGTATTGCTGGTTAATTGTGGGAGCCGTTGAAATAACCAAAGGAATACCACCAGCCGTATAACCATTTCCAGTTACTTCGTTCACACTGGTGTAAGCAGCAGTCGTAGGGTTTAAATTGGCATTGGCGTTATACAGGGCAATGTAATAAGTACCAGTTGTAAAGTTCTCATTACCGTTTAACAGGTTCTGAGAAAATACGTTACAAGATCCTTGAACGATCATTGTTTCACCATAATACGAGCTTGACCGTTACGATAAGCATCACCACGTTCAAGACCAGTTCCAAGACGATTAAGCTGTGCAAGAGCTTCTTCATACATTTTTTGGTAGTAAGCAACCATGTCTTGCTCACCTTTCATGAAGATCATAGCTTCACGCATAGCCCCGTAAAACAATACTGGGTCATAGTTATCACCTAACCAACTAGTACCAGTTGCGTTTGAAACCGCATTTACTGGGACTGAAAAACCGCTACCAGTAGACCCCAAAGAAGAACAAGACAATATATCTCCAGCAACATAAAAATTACCGCCAAACTTAAGGTTGCAGGAGACCACTGCACCTGAGGCAACAAGGATATCAGCAGTTGCATTAGCACCTGAACCTCCTGTTAAAGATACGTTTTGGTATATACCAT
>Ga0214246_1000592_pt1 | contig 9347 bp, 15 predicted proteins | sample TroBogypolimnion_41_FD_153084 | JGI IMG/M metagenome (GOLD analysis project Ga0214246, IMG submission 153084) | Freshwater microbial communities from Trout Bog Lake, WI - 29MAY2009 hypolimnion | ecosystem: Environmental > Aquatic > Freshwater > Lake > Hypolimnion/Profundal zone | place: Trout...
AGATACTTTTGAATATGGGATGACAGTTAAAAATAATGTTTATTCACCGATTCATTCTAATAAATTAACTGAAAGCTTTTGGAAAGATATTATTAATAGTCTGGGTAAGGACCTTCAAAGAGATATTTTAATTAAAGAAATTTTGGTTTTCAAATAAAATTAAAAAATGGATTCTAAAAATCAAAAAGTAGTATTTTTAGATTATTTTTGGATTATTTTAATAAAAATTAGTATATTTGTAATATGAATAAAAAGTCAGAAGAAAAAAAGAAAAGAAAAATTTCATTTTCAGTCAATAGAAAATTATTATCTAAATTGGACGAACACCTTGAAAATGAAGATTTGGGTAAAAGATCTAAATATATTGAAAAACTCATAAGAGAAGATATGGAAAAAAGAGGTAAAGATATATCCAAAAATTTTTAAATTATATAGTATGATGATAGATAAAATAGTTAATATGTTGGAGGAAGCAAACAAAAAATATAGAGAAGGTGACCCTATAATGTCCGACTATGAATATGACCGCCTACTTCAAAAACTTTTTGAATTGGATCCGGAAAATACCTACTTCGATAAAGTTGGAGTTCAAATAACGGGTGATAGAAAAAGAAAACTAGACCACCCAATGGCATCTATTAATAAAGTAAAATCAATAGATGATATTAAAGATTGGTTAAGGACCAAAAATATAGACACAAAAAGTGAAATCATATGCACTCCAAAATATGATGGATTATCACTTCTAGTCAATGAATATAATAATACAGCTACAACAAGAGGAGATGGTGAATACGGTCAAAAATCTGATGATCACTATAAATTAATACAGAATCACTTATCTCTAGATATTAACACATTCTCTCACACTTACGGTGAAATTATTATACCCAAGAAAGTTTTTTTAGAAAAATATAAAAATGATTTTGCGAATCCAAGGAATTTAGTTGCTGGCTTAATCAATTCAAAAGAAACAACAGAAATTTTAACTGATGTACAATATATCAAATATGGTGCTATACCAAATAAGGAATTTAGCTTCAAAACTAAATTAGAAATTTTAGATATGTTAAATTCAGGTCAAAAAATTAAAGTTGATTACCACTTAATTCTTGCAAAAGATATCACTGAAGAAATTCTAATTGAACTATTCAAAAAATGGTCTATAGATTATGAAATTGATGGTATAGTTCTTGAATTGAATAGCATTGAAAAACAAATTTCAATAGGAAGAGAAAAGTCTACAAATAATCCAATATATTCAGTCGCTTTCAAACATCCAAGTTTTGAACAATCAGCACAAACCGAAATTATCGGTATTACTTGGAATATCTCTAAGCAAGGTTATCTTAAACCAACACTTCACGTTAATCCAATTAGATTAGACGGTGTTACTGTTTCTAACGTAACTGGTAATAATGCTCGTTTCGTAAAAGATTTAGGGCTGGGAGTAGGTGCAATTGTAGTTGTTAAGCGTTCAGGAATGGTTATTCCTATCATCGCTGATGTAACTAAGCCAGTTGATTTTGTAATGCCTGATGTTCCTAACATTGATTGGAACGATAATGGAGTTGAATTGATTACCTTAAGCGAAACCGATGATCAGAAATTAAAAAAATTGGTGGCTTTCTTTGAAATTCTTGAAGCTAAGAATGTATCAGAAGGTGTAATTACTCAACTTTGGGAAGCAGGATATCAAAGTGTTAAAGATATCTTGAATCTTAAAACATCTGATTTGGAAAAAATTGATAGGTTCGGTAAAAGAAAGTCAACTATTGTATATAATTCAATTCAAGCTTGTGTTAAAGATGTTACTTTATCTAAATTACAACACGCAACTGGGATATTTAATGGGCTGGGTAGTAAAAAATTAGCACTCTTAGAACATTTCACAACCAAGCCTACTGTTGAGGAAGTTATGAATATTGAAGGGTTTGCTGAAATTTCAGCTAAATCTTATGTAAATAATTATGATAAGTTCTTTGACTTTATTAAAGATTTACCTATCAACATTCAACAAAAAACTGAAATGGTTACAGTAGGTAATGATTTAGAAGGAGCTTCATTTGTATTCACAGGAATTAGAGTTCCTGAATATGAAAAATTCATAGTGGAAAATGGTGGGAAGATAGGATCTAGTATATCAAGAAGTACAACACATTTAGTAATGAAAACTAAAGGTAGTGGCAGCAATAAAGAGAAAAAAGCAATTGATTTAGGAATTAACATATTAGAAATAAAGGACCTTGAAAAAATTATATATACTATAAGAAATAAAAAATAGTATATGAAAAAGTTGTTAAATATTGATTTTATAAATAGGTGTATAAGTATTCATAATGATAGATATGATTACTCACTTGTTGAATATAAAGGGAGTCATAAAAAAATAAAAATAATATGTAAAATACACGGTATATTTGAGCAAACTCCATCTAATCACTTATTAGGTAAAGGATGTAGTGTATGTAATCCTAAATTTGGTGATAGGTTATCATTGGAAAATTTTATAGAAAAAAGTAATAAAATACACAATTTTGAATATGATTACTCACTTGTTAACTATATTAATAATAAAACTAAGGTAGAAATAATATGTAAAAAACATGGTATTTTCAAGCAGGAACCAAGGGGCCATTTATCTGGACTAAAGTGTTCTATCTGCCAAGGAAATAAAAAAATAACAAAGTCTGATTTTATAGAAAGGTCTTTAATCATATTCAATAATAAATATGATTACTCAATTTCAGAAATAGATGGTACAAAAAGTAAAACTATTATTATTTGTCCAATACATGGTAACTTTACACAATCTGTTTATTCGCATCTAAGAGGCCATGGGTGTCCTAAGTGCAAAGACTCAAAAGGAGAAAAGATTATATCTTGGTTTTTAAATAAAAGAGGAATTATATATGAAACTCAAAAAATGTTTGATGGATGTAAGGACATTAGAAAATTAAGATTTGACTTCTATATACCTAGTATTAACACTTGTATAGAATTTGATGGAAGACATCATTTTGAGTTAATTGAATTTGGTGAAGAGAAATTAAAAGATACAATTAGAAAAGATAAAATAAAAAATAAATTTTGTGAGGAAAATAAAATCAAATTATTGAGAATATCATACGAACAAAATATAACTGATGAATTAGAAAAATTATTAAAATAAATTATAAAAATATGGAAACCAAAATTAAATCGTCAAAGTATGATAAAAAATTAAGCAAATCTGGTAAACAATAATTTACTAAATTAAAGTTATATATAGTAAAACTTTTATATTTATACTGAATATAAATTATTTATATAACGGTAATAATAAGCGATTTGAGAAATCAAAATAAAAAAAAATAAGACGGAATTATGTTAAATTTGACGGCAATTAAATCCTTTTCAGAGCATGAAAAACTCTTTAAAGAAAGAACGGGAAATGACTTCACACACTTTTACAACAAGTACTACCCTAAACTAATCTATTACACTTCTAAAATGTGTAAAAACGATGTTCAAAAAGCAGAAGATGTTACTACAGAATCTTTTATGACAGCTTTTGAAAAAATCGACAAATATGAGAAAGAAAAATCTCAATTTTCAACCTGGTTATTTACCATCGCTCGAAACATTATGTTACAAGAAATTAAAAATCAAAAGAAGACTGTATCAATTGATGTTGAAGTAGATGAAGAAGGAACTACACTTAAAGATTTTATTAAAGAAGAAGAAAGTAATGACCATATTAATAGTCTAACTACTAAAAAGGCAGAAATTATGAAAGGTCATATTTCAAAATTAAAAGATCCTTATAAAAAAGTCATTGAAATGAGAGAGATTAATAAGATGGCTTATAAAGATATAGCTGAAGATCTTAATAAAAATCTAAGTACTATCAAGTCACAAATAAGAAATGGTAGAGCAATTTTAATATCTCAATCTAAAAAAGAATTTGATATATTAGATGATATGTATCTTTAAACTTATACTAAAAGAGAGACAAATGTCTCTCTTTTTTATTTGAACCTGAATATTCTTCCTTTAATATTTTTAAGTTTATGATGACAAACTCTACTAAGATTACCATTATCAATTCTCGTATCTCTAGAGCAATCCATTATTGATTTCCACTCGTTAATTATATTTCCATTATTATCAATTTCAATTACTGATTTTTTTACAGCATTTGGATTTGAAACTTTTTCAATTTTAGACAACCTCTGATAGGTATAGATATAACCACCAGTATGCTTAAGAATTTTGTTACAACATCTTGAAATATGTGAATGTAGAGTGTTCATCTTTCTAGCAGCGTCTCTCGTAGATTCAAATTCTTGGATATAATTTCCATCTAAATCAAATTGATAAACTTTTTTACTTATTTTCTTGGCCGCATTATAAATTATTTCTCTTTTTCTACCAGTACTACCTTGACCTGTTTCATCAGAATTTGTTAATTTATCTGATTTATACATTTGAATATACTTTGACTCATAATAAATAAAATCAGATAGAGGACATATTTCCAAAACTTTAAAAATAGGTCTTATATCATTTTCTATTAGATTTCGCATCCATTTGGCCCTATGATGAGTAAATTTTTTTGATTCCGTAATATGACCTGATAATCTATTTTTTGGATTTACTGTTTTACCAATATACCTAACTATTTGATCTCTTGGATCAATTAACGCGTAAATATAAGCTATGTCTGTTTTCATAAAATATATATTAAAAAGTGGTGCTTCCCTTGTATTTTAAACTTTTCAATCTACTTAAAATATAAAAATAAAAAATATCAATATGATAGCATACGTAAGTGAATTAACAGACACAAATTATAAAGACTTTACAAGCAAAGGCTTGGTATTAGTAGATGTAAAAGCTGTATGGTGCGGACCTTGCAAGCAACTTGAGCCTATTATTGACGAAATCTCAAGCGATTTCGCGGGTAGATTATCCGTTGGTAAATTAGATGCAGATAAAAATCCAGAAACAGTAACCGAGTTAGGAGTAAGAAGCATTCCAACTTTAATTTTATATAAAGATGGTGAAATTCTAGAAAGAATGACCGGAATGATAAGTAAGAAAAAATTGGCTGATCTATTAGATCAGTATCTATGAACTTCTGAACACAGACTTGAGAATCAAAAAATAACCACAGAAATGTGGTTATTTTTTTGTATATTTGTGAAATGAATAAGGTTTATTGGGTTTATGTATTGCATCATTATGATGAAAACATAGAGGAAAATAATGTTTCTGGACAATATTTAACGAGAAATGCAGCAGACAAACAAGAAGAATTTGGTAGTTGGGTAGCGGATAGATATCGTTCAGATATTGAATCAATATTAAAAAATATCTGGGATAAAGAAGATGTTTCTGAATTTGTTAAAGAGAATCCCGAAAACATTTCAGAAACATTCATAGTTCATAAAACAAATTATCATTGGAAAAAAGGTGAGAAAAATTATTACTATTTTTGTCCATTAAAAGAACAAAGAGAAAAATTATTAAATCAGATTTTATGATATCAAATAGAAAGGCATATTACGAATATTTTATCTTAAAAGAATTCACAGCTGGTATACAACTTGTTGGATCAGAAGTGAAATCTTTGAGAAATGGAGACGGAAATCTTCAAGACTCATTTTGCTATTCTATGGATGGTGAAATGTTTTTAAAAGGTCTACACATATCAAGAAATAAAATGTCTTCTTATAATAATCACGAAGAAAAACGTGATAGAAAACTTCTTTTAACCAAAAAAGAAATTAGAAACATCGTCAATGAAGTAAAGTTTAATAATGGTATGACGGTTGTTGCCTTAGAAATATTTGAATTAAAGGGTAAATTTAAGGTTAAAATAGGTATAGCTAAGGGAAAAAAATTATGGAACAAAAAAGCATCTATAAAAGAAAAAGATATTAAAAGAGAAATCAGAAATGAGTACTAAATTTGAAATAGGTGATAGGGTTAGATGTATTGCTAACACTTGTAAAGAGTATAATGATGATGAACGATTAATTGTTGGTGAAACTTATACTATTGAAGACATTGACTTCCATTTTCCTAATAAAATTGTTGTTAAATTAAAAGGACCTTATTATTTTCACAGTGAATTTGTACCAGAAGAATTGTTTGATAAGGTTTCTTTGATAAGAGAAAAGAAAATAAATATTATTTTAAAATAAACTTTTTTGTATCTTTGTATAGAAAAACTAACCAAGTAAGTGAGACTAATTAATAGAAATAAAGTCGGTAATTTACTTTGGTCTTATGGTGGTAAGTAGTGACGGAATAGGTCGTACCTCTTGGCTAAAAATTCATGAACCACCCAAATGTAAATTTCATATAATAGATAAATGAATTAGAGGTTAAGTTAGAAATGATTTATTGATGTCGTTATTTCTTTCTGAATTAAATTAAGATTGACATCAAGCCCCCAAAAGAAATTTTGGGGTTTTATTTTTTTGTCATATCTTTGCCAAATGGAAAGTATTAAAATAGATAAGGATAAAATACAAATTGAGCTTGAAGAAAAGTATCAAAAGAAATGGAATTCTAAATCTTTAACAGATGATGAATTAAAAACCATTGCTAAAGACCTTTATAACGGTGATATTTATACTGATAGACATTGTATGGATCATGAATTAACACAAAGATTCATGCCCTTACTTTTCATGGGTCCTGGTACAAATAGTTCAGATGATACATCTGAAAAAAGAGATAATTTAATCTATAAATTACTTGAACAAGAAATTGAAACTAAATATTATCAAGAATATGTATCTAATATAGGACTTGTCTTTGAATATTTAGATAAAAGAGGTCCAATGGCTTTAAATGGTGGTCCAATGTTTATGAGTTGTCGCTTTTTAACAAGGGATGACACTAAGAAAATGTTTGAATATTACGAAAAATATAAAGAGCTAAGAGAATCTGTTGATAATTTTTAAAAATATGCATAGAGACGACAAATCAAACTATCTTCTTTATATAGAGCCTAAAAAAGAAGATAGGTTAAAAAATCCAATTGATGATGAATACACTCAATTGATGGAAATGGCTTTATCCAAAGCTAAAAAAGGGGGATCACGATATTCTGATCCAGCTGATGATGGTATTAGTTTTGAATTTAGAGGTAAGACTTTACCTTCTTTTAGAGAAAAAACTGCTTATAGGGGATTTCATCAAACAGAATGTGGTGAAATTTCATCCGTTCGTGATTATCTTTTAGAAAACGGTATGATTACCAACTCACTAGCCCCATTTTATCTAAGATGGTATCGTTACTCAATCCCAGAGAATGATATGTTGAAGATGTTAGAACTTGAAAAATTTTATAAAAATAAATAATATGGAAAAACAATACTATTCAATTAAATCATTAGATGAATTTGAGTTCTCTGAAATAGACATGGATTTAATGAATACTTTATTTGGTAAAGATTGGTATAATGATGAAGAAAAGGAATATCCTAATTCAGTAGGATCTTATTATAAAGACGGTTATCCAATTTTAATTGATAGACTTATTGATAAGTTGAATGAGTTTAAACAAAAAGGTGCTAACTATGTTTCATTAGAATATCATTGTGATCATATTGGATACCCAATTGAAGCCTTATTAATAGAAAGAATGAGTGATTCTGATATTGAAGATCACGAACAAAAGATTCTTAAAAAGAAAGAAGAAGAAAAACAAAAGAAGATAGAAGAATTACAAAAACAAATTAAACAAATAGAAAATAACTAAATTATGGCAAAAACGTATAGTATCTTTAAAGTGTATAATTACAAAGGTGGTCACCTTAGTTCAATGGTTAACCTAAGTCACAAATCATTTATTGGTGAATTAGCAGAACTCTTTGAAGGAATTGATTTTGATAGTCTATCAGAAAAACGTGACGAAAAGATTAAAAAAGTTTTAGACGAAGATGGTGATAAGTCAACAAATCTTGATGAGATTAAAAAGAAACTAGAATCCTATATGAAAGATGAAGACTTTTGTTCTACATATGCTGGTGGTGATGGATTTTGTGGTGAAATTTATGAAGTTGAAGGTGGTCGTATGAAAGGAGTTGATATAGGAGATTATTTAGATGATATTGCCAAATACATTGATGAAAATTGGAAATAAAAAATAAACAAAAGAGAGTTTTAAAATATAATATATACTTTTAAGAAAAAAGATTTGGTGATTTAAAAATGTCGCCGTATCTTTGTGAAACAAAACAATAAAAAACTAATTATATGTCAGTAGTAATGAAACATAAACATTTTAGCAAATTTTCTAAACATTGGTTTAAAACCAAGCGTTCAGGTAATCTGTTTTCTAAAATGTCCGATGATAACTGGGGATAAACTAGAAAAATATTAAGATTGAGAAACCTGAACTGAAAAGTTTGGGTTTTTTTATTGCTAAAAATTTAATTATGACAACGATTAGAAAAATATTAATTACAAAAAAGAGGATAAAAAGAGCAATAGAGCTGAAGGATTGGACTATGATTGAAGTTGAAAAAGGATATTTAAAGTGTTTGAGAGAGATTTTAAGTGAAGAAAAAGGTATTAGAAACATTGAAGTACCTCTTATGTAATATGGTGCAGTAGCTGAGATGGTTTAGCGGCGGGTTGAAGCCCCGCGACAGGAAAGGACGTGGATTCGATTTCCACCTGTACCACTGTGACTAGAACCCGTGTTGGTCTTCGGGACATGACTGTGAATCATGGTAAACACGGATTCGAATTCCGTTAGTCACCAAAAATACAGGGAGTGTGATTTTCAATATATACTATTAAAAATCACACTCCCTATGAAACCTAAATTTGATATAAATAATTATGAAAATCTAAATAATAGAGATATAATACTAGAATGTGAATTTTGTGAAAAGGAATTCAACTCTACAAAAAAGTATATTAAAAGAGCATTATCCGGAAATAGTAGAAATGCTGTTAAGTATTGTTCTAGAGTTTGTTCAAATAAAGGTAGTATGACTGGAAAATATGTTAATTGTTCAGTATGTAATAAGGAAATTTATAGAAATAAAAAGGAAATAAATAAAAATGGAATTTTCTATTGTTCTGGTATCTGTAGGGGGATTGATTTCAATAGAAATAAAAATTGGGGAGGAAATAGAAGCAAAATAGAATTATTTATAGAGGAAGAACTTATAAATAGGTATAATTTTGAAATGTTATTCAACGATAGAAAAATATTAACTAGTAATTATGAATTAGATATTTATATTCCAATGCTTAAATTGGCCTTTGAACTAAATGGTATATTTCATTATGATCCAATATTTGGAAATGATAAATTAAAAATAATAAAAGAGAAA
>Ga0214246_1000594_pt1 | contig 9305 bp, 12 predicted proteins | sample TroBogypolimnion_41_FD_153084 | JGI IMG/M metagenome (GOLD analysis project Ga0214246, IMG submission 153084) | Freshwater microbial communities from Trout Bog Lake, WI - 29MAY2009 hypolimnion | ecosystem: Environmental > Aquatic > Freshwater > Lake > Hypolimnion/Profundal zone | place: Trout...
TCGATACAGTTTTTCCTTGACGGATATATTTAATATCTACTTTGGTGTTTTTGGCTCCTTTTAAAAGTTGTGAAGCATCGTCTTTAAAATCAGCTAGCGAGACGTCTCCAATTTGAATGATGGCATCTCCCGCTTTTAGTCCCGCTTTATCCGCTGGGAAGCCTTTATACGGTTCTTTAATGATAAGTTGATCATCTCTGCGGGTCACTAATGCCCCAATTCCTGTATATTCTCCGGTGTTGTTGATTTTAAATTTCACAACATCCTGCTCGTTAAAATAGTTGGTGTAGGGATCTAAATCAGCCAGCATGCTTTTAATGGCTTTATCCATCAATTCGGCGGGGTTAATCTCATCAACATAATTTTGATTAACGGTTTTGAACAATGTAGTAAAGATTTCTATTTGTTTTGCAATTTCAAAAAAATCATCTTTGAAACTTGCCGTAACAAATAGCAAACCAGAAGCCAGAACGGCTATTACATATCTTTTTTTAATGAATTGAATCATGGTTTTATCTTTTCTTGAATTTTAATCGACGAATTTAACAAACAAAATTTAATATACTACATAAACGTTAAAAAATTGATTTCTATATCTTAGTAATACATTTTAAATACTAGGCTTGACTTCATCGTTTTTAGCAACAATCCATTTTTCAAACAACTGAATTGTTTTTTCGTTAATCTCTTGGTAGGTCAATCGTTCTTTGGTTTGGTAAAAAAACATGAAGGCATAAGGCTGATCTAAATGATCGTGAAGTAATTTCTTATTCAAACGATAGCACTCTCTTAAAATGCGTTTAAAATAATTTCTATCGACCGCTCTTTTAAAATGTTTTTTAGAAACAGAAACACCAAACTTTAATTTTTCTTCTGAATCTGAAAGAGGAACATAAACCAACCGCAAAGGATATTTAGAAACGGATTTCCCTTCAGAGAACATCAAGTCAATGGTCTTGCTACTTTTTAGTTTCTCGTTTTTTGGATAAGTAAAATCCATAATCAAGTCTTAATTATAGATGTTGTAAACAAACTTTACTTCAGAATAATTGATGTACATCTGCATTCTATTGCCTTCGTCTTTTCTTGTAATTACTAGTATCTTGCATTTTGAACCATTGTTGTCCACGCAATCAAAAGGGACTATTTTACTCGTATCGGTTTCAATTTTGTCACCATACGATTTTATAGAAAAAACTTGAGTTTCGGGCGAGTTGACTACAATTCTATTTTTTTTACCATCAATAGTCACCAGCAATTCTGCCTTGACAAAATCAGACCATTGACCCCATTCGTTTTTGTTGTTCTTTTCAATATAGCTTACGCTGCTTGTTTTCATCTTAATAGTTTGACCCAAAGAAGTCGTGCTAAACCCTAAAGTTATAAAAAGAAAAAGGAGTTGAAAATGTTTCATGTAACGATTAATATTTGCGGTAAAAATACAAATTCTATTTTAAAAATAGAGTTCTTTTGAAGAAGGGGTACATTTAGAAATTTGCCATAACATTTTATACTTTTCAATGTAGTTTAGAATAGCATTTTAATACTAAAAGCATCAAATTAGATACTAAAAGGGTGGTTTTTGATGCTTTTAGTATCTTAAACCATACTTTTAGGGTTGTTTTTAATGCTAAAAGTATGAAAATAGATATATAAAGCATCTTTTTTGACCCTTTTAGTGTTGCATTCGATGCTAAAAGGGTGGAATTTTATCCTAAAAGGGTGAAATTTGAATTTAGATTTTGTAATTTTGAATTTTATAAAACAACTACGATGAATAAAAGTAACTACAACATCAATACTGGCAAGCTTTTGGAAAAAGTGATTGCCGAAAAGAAAATTACTAAGACTGATTTGGGAGTGGCCATCAATCGAAATGCTTTAGCAGTGTTGAAATATACCCGAAATGAAAGCGTTCAAACAGGTATTTTGATTGAACTTTGTTATGCGCTGGAGCACAATTTTTTTAAAGATATTGCCAATCAATTGCCCGATGGTTTCACTACAACCAATGTAACAGACCAGCATTTAATATCTGAAAAAGACCAATTAATTGCACAATTGTTAGAAGAAAATAAGGTGCTAAAAATTAAAAACGAAACCCTTTTAACTGTTTTAGGGAATAAGTAGTAATTTGAAAGAAACGAAAGTGGTGCGCTATAGGAATTGATTTCAACTAGTGGCATAATTTCTATTCTAAAAAAAGACTTAGTAATTTTTGATAATGAAAAAATAAAGTATATTCGTTCATTATATAATTCATGATGATAAAAATGAAAAAAACACTCTTACTGATGCTGTTGTTTCCCATATTATTATTGGGACAAAAAAAGGAAGCAGTTTATAAAAAATTAGCTAATCTTACATGTGATTGTGCTGCAAAAAAAGCGCAAGAAAAGAATTTAACAAGCTATGATTTAGGAATCTGTATCTTTGACGCTTTGGACCAATTGGATGTAAAAGATCGAAAAACAATTAGTTACAATCCAGACAAAAAGATTGAAACGGGTATGGATATAGCCAAAAACGTTGGTGTTGAAATGGCTATTATTTGTCCCAACTATATCAAAATCACAAAAGATGAAGATCCCCCAGTAGTTGATTCTACTCAAGCAATAGAAATCAAAACCATCAAAGGCAGTATTGACTCTATGGTTTCTAATGGGTTAAAGTTTATTTATATTATCGACGATAACCATCTTAAAAAAGAATTCCTATGGTTGGATGCTTTTGAGGGCGATTCATTATTTATTAAAGGAAAAGCAGCAATTGGCGACTCCATAGAAATACAGTATATCGAAACCAATTATTTTGACCCTAAAGAAAATACTTATAGAAAATACAATGTAATTAGCAGTATTAAATTGTTGTAAAAAGAACGATATAAATTAAAAAAGTCCCGATAATTCGGGACTTTCTATCTATATTATATTCTCTTTTTTCTATTCTCTCAAGAATTACAAATCAAATTTTATTCCTTGTGCTAATGGCAATTGATCCGAATAGTTAACGGTATTGGTTTGTCTTCTCATATACACTTTCCAAGCATCAGAACCTGATTCTCTTCCGCCTCCAGTTTCTTTTTCACCACCAAAAGCACCACCTATTTCAGCACCTGAAGTTCCAATGTTTACATTGGCAATGCCGCAATCGGAACCAGCAAACGACAAGAACTTTTCAGCTTCTTTCATTTCGTTAGTCATAATAGCAGACGATAAACCTTGAGCTACACCATTTTGTAATGCAATAGCATTTTCAACTTCACCACTGTATTTCATTAAATATAAAATAGGCGCAAACGTTTCGTGTTGTACAATTTCAAAAGAGTTTTTAGCTTCAATTATCGCAGGTTTTACATAACAACCCGATTCATAACCTTGACCTGAAAGAACTCCACCTTCAACCAATACTTTTCCACCTTCCGCTTTTGCTTTTTCAATAGCCGCTAGATAAGTGTTTACCGCATCGGTATCAATTAAGGGTCCGATATGATTTTTTTGATCCAATGGATTGCCAATAGTCAATTGACCATAAGCCCCAACAATGGCATCTCTTACTTTATCATAAACCGACTCATGAATAATCAATCGTCTAGTAGAAGTACAACGTTGACCTGCCGTTCCAACCGCACCAAAAACCGCACCAGGAACCACCACTTTTAAATCGGCCGTTGGCGTAATGATAATCGCATTGTTTCCCCCCAGCTCTAATAATGATTTCCCAAAACGTTGAGCTACGGTGGTACCAACAATTCTTCCCATTCGTGTTGAACCTGTAGCAGAAATCAAAGGAATTCTAACATCAGTAGTCATCATTTCTCCTACTTTATAATCACCGTTGATGATGCAAGAAATACCTTCTGGTAAGTTATTGGCTTTTAAAACACTCGCAATGATATTTTGACAAGCTATAGAACATAAAGGGGCTTTTTCAGAAGCTTTCCACACACAAACATCACCACAAATCCAAGCTAATGCCGTGTTCCAAGACCAAACCGCTACCGGAAAGTTGAAAGCCGAGATAATACCAACCACACCAATAGGGTGCCATTGCTCTCTCATCACGTGACCTGGACGTTCCGATGGAATAGTTTGTCCGTTCAATTGACGTGATAAACCTACTGCAAAGTCACAGATATCAATCATTTCTTGAACCTCACCATAACCTTCTTGCAACGATTTTCCCATTTCATAAGAAACTAATTTTCCCAGTGGTTCTTTCAATTCTCTTAATTTATTTCCAAATTGACGAACAATTTCGCCACGCTGAGGGGCAGGCATGGCTCTAAAAGTTAGAAAAGCAGCCGTAGCGGTTTGCATTACTTTTTCATAATCAGCAGCGGTGGTAGTTCTTACTTTTCCGATAAGTTGACCATCAACGGGCGAATAACTTTCTATAAGTTCTCCGTTTGAAAAATGATTGTTTCCTGTTGAAGTTCCTTCATTGATGGCTTTTACACCTAGAATTTCAAGTGCTTCGGTCATGCCGAATTGTTGAGCAATTGTTGACATTGTATATTTTATATGATTAATGTTTAAAATTTTAGCAAAAGTAATAGATTATTTTGAATATCTAGTCCTTCAATACGAGGGAGAAATGACCAAAAAAATTATTTTTTATCCACAAATTTCTCATGGGTTTCCATCAAAGTACCGCAGTTGGTGCAGGTTCTTTTTTCTTCCGAATTGTAAAATTCTTTAAAGTGAGGCAAGAAATCTTTTTCAATATCGTGCAACTCAAAGTAAGCTTCGTGCAGTTTATGATTACAGTGCTCACAAAACCAAAGCAAGCCATCCGTAAATCCTTTTCCAGCGCGTTTTCGTTCAATCACTAACCCAATAGAGTTTGCTGTTCTACTAGGCGAATGCGGAACTTTAGCAGGCAACAGAAACAGATCTCCTGCCGAAAGCGTCATCGCTTTTTTCTGTCCGTCTTCTTGAATATATACCGTGATAGAACCTTCTAGCTGATAGAATAATTCTTCGGTTTCATTATAGTGATAATCTTTTCGAGCATTTGGCCCCGCCACAATCATCACAATATAGTCCCCGGAATCCACATAAATGTTTTTATTCCCAACCGGTGGCACCAGCAAGTGGCGGTTCTCTTCTATCCACTGGTTTAAATTGAATGGTTTTTGAACAGACATAGCAAGTTTATTTTTTTACGAAATTACTAAAAATAAAAAAGGTAAACGAGATTGCTTACCTTTTCTAGTTTAATTTTTAATGTGTTTTCGTTTTCAAATGATTGAATTGAATACTTTAGTTCATTAGTAACTTTGAAATCGTAATCATTTACCATAAATGCAAATTATTTAATATATATATTATTCCCCATATTATAAAACCTATTCCACCGGTATATCCTTGGAAATTATTAATAGAAGATAAAACATCTTTTTTAGAGTTTTTAGAAGTATACCAGAGAATTAGTATACCAATGAGAATTAATATAAATCCTATTCCTATGGTTTTCATTTCATTCATTTTTTTCGGTTTACTTTGTCAAAGTTCAAAACTTTGATGAAGTTGTATTATGACTTTTAAACTATAATTTTAAATTTGTGTATCACTTACTTTGAAATATTACCGCTATCATTTTACCTTAATAAGGTTAATTACTTTAGCATTTTTCTCATCATACTTTTGCATATATCTCTGCTTTACAAGAGTTTCATAACGCTGTTTATTTGAATAATATATTAATTTTATAGTGTCATTTAATAATTCTTTACGCCTTATTCGCATCCAAATCATACCGCCAGCACAACTATTGGTATAATCTGCAATATGTGAAACTATTAGAGAGGGTTCGTCTTTGAATGTTACATTTAACCATTCATGTTTTGGCAATTTTTTAATTTTTCCAAAATAATTTGAATATTCCCATCCATTATCTGTCCAAACTTCGTCTATAGTAATCTTATGACCTTCTATGCATAGATAATCAGGATTAGGTTTATATTTATTAATAAATAAATCATGTTGTTTTGAGAATATAAGTGATGAAGAAGGTCTCTCTCTATGAGGATCACGAGAACAATTTATAAATAGAATTAGTAAACAAAAAACACCAATTATTTTTTTTAGTCTATAAACCAAAACATCATTAGATAATTTCATTTTAATATTTTTAATTTATTTTAACTGCCCTGATCCTGCTCTCGCTTTGTCAAAGTTTTGACCTTTGTCAAAGGTGCCTAAATTACTAAAAATAAAAAAGGTAAACGTGATTGCTTACCTTTTTGGGTTTGATTTTCTATTTTTTAATTTTATCCAAGTAGGCTAATATTTCATCCCTATCATCTCTATCTTCATGTTTGTCAAACTTCATCCCTAAATTTTTATCTTCAAAGTCTATTAACTCAAAATCTTTAGACCTTAAAATTTCTTTTAAACTATAAACTCTTTGTCCTTTTTCATTTCTTGCGACTGTTGTTAATGTGTCGGGAATCTTAATTTGCTTTTGTATGACAAAGTATTTCAACGCTTTCATATTTTGGTGCAGCAAACATTCATCTATTACTCCTATATAACGATTTGAAAAACCTTGTTTATAATGACAATTAATATCAGCTCCATTATCTACTAAAAGCTGAATTAATTTCAAACAATTTATATCTTGGTAAATAGATAAAATTAAGGGAAGATGACTCTCAAAAAAATAACCAGGAGTTGGGTTTTTAATTTCAAGGTTAGGGTTGGCTCCATATTTTAATAAATTATCTACATAATATAAATCACAATCTGTAGTCGTATTAATGGCATAGGTTAAAGCGGTTTCATCTTTTAATTTTCCTAAAAAAATGTTAGGGTCAGCTCCTGCTAAAAGAAGTTCTATAAAAGCCTCTGGTTTTTTATTCTGTATAGACAACGCCAGTAAGGTTTGTTGGAATTTGGAGTCTTTAAAATCAACATCTATTTTTTTTGATTTTAAAATCAGTTTAACTTCCTTTCCATCGTTAGTTCTCACTGCTTGAGCCAATGCCCAAAGTGGGGTTCCTTTAAAATTATCAAAATCATATCTTTCTTGTTCAAAATTAGCTAAACAAGCATTATAATATAGGCTTGCTATAAGTAGTAAAAGAATCTTTTTCATAATATATATTTCCTCAAATATAAATAAATCTCACATAGGCAGAAGACTTTTAATTAGCATTTGCAATTTTTGAATAGAGTAGTCTCTATAATTTACAAGCTTTCAAAAGAAGGAATAAGTTGTTAAAAGGTTTAAATATAATTACATAATAAAAACAACAACAATCGATCAATCAACAAAATGAATAGGTTTGAAAGAGTTGCAAGGTTTTGAAAGCAAAGCGCGTAAAAAAGGGGGTTTTGTTCGTAGCATGTTCGTGCTTTGTTCGTAGCATGTTCGCAAAAGGGGGTGTTTTTGCGAACATGCTGCGAACAAAGTAGGAACAAAGTAGGAACAAAGTACGAAGAAGTTAGTAATATACTGGTCAGAAAAAAACTCAAGCGAAAGTGCTTTGTAGTATACTCCAACAAAATCTTTTGTGCCTTTTGTGGTTAAAAAAAATCTTCTAGTTTTCCAAACGAAGCGCCTTTGTGCCATACCAACACAAAACCTTTTATATTCGTAGCGATTGTACTCAGCGCCATTACGGCAAAAAAATCTTTTGTGGCTTTTGTGTTTAAAAAATCTATCTTCCAGTTTTCCAAGCAAAGCGCCTTTCACAAAAAAACCGCCTCGGTTATTGAGACGGTTTCATGTATTTTAATTTCTTTCCTTAATCAGATATATATAAACCGGGAAGTGGTCACTAAAGCCAACTTCGTTAGCAGAATGTCGCAGCGGATAGCCTTTATATTGTCCTAAAGTTTGAATCATATAGGGTTGATTCCAAACACCTGCTTTCCAATATTTATAGGAAGCATCGCCGGGTTGTACAACCTTTTCAGACACCATAATCTGGTCAAAAATATCACCAGCATCTTTATAGAATAAAGTAGCATTGCCATCTTTAGCCATTTGCTCAAAAGGATTGTAAATATCACCTGATTTTTTTAATTCTGTTTTTTTAAGTTTAGCACCAATGCCTTCTTTAACGCTTTTATTATAGGTGCCATCATTCAAATCACCCATAGTAATAATCTTGGCATTTGGGTTAATTTTTATTAACGAATCTATAATTCTTCTATTCAAAGCCCCTGCTGCTTCTCGAAAAGGAGAACTTTTCTTTTCTCCACCCGCCCGCGATGGCCAATGATTGACAATGATGTTAATTTCTTCTCCATCAAGAAATCCAGTGACCAACAATTGATCACGGGTATAAACTCGATTATTTTTTTTATCGGCTACAGCTTTGTCATGTGTTAACTCATCTCCATTATCTTTACTATCTTCTTTTCCTTCTTGATTTTTATAAATCAATAACGGAATATTAATAGAGCTAGTTACTCTAAAATGTTTTTTCTGATACAATAAAGCAACATCAATACCTCTTCGATCAGGAGAATCATAGTGAACAATGCCATAATCGTAGTTGATTAATTTGGGCTGCTTAATTAAATCTTCTAATACCCCTCTGTTTTCAATTTCTGCACCGCCAATAAAAGTTGGAGCATTTTTGTTTTCACCGGTTCCAATTTCTGAAAGAACTCTAGATATATTCTCCAATTTCTGATGGTATTTTTTAGAGGTCCAATTTTGAGCTCCAGAGGGTAACCACTCTTCATCAAAGGTTTTAGGATCGTTTATGGTGTCATAACAGTTTTCAAAATTGTAAAATGCGACAGTATGCACAAAATATTTTTTAGCTTGCGCATTTACCACAATTGTTGCGAATAATCCAACAAAAAGAACGATAAGGGGTTTAATTTTCATAATTTGTATATTAAATTAATGTCAAGTTTTTTAAACTTCAGGGTCAAAATTAGTAATATTATTAAAATAATGTACCTTTGTAGGCTGTTAAGTTTTTATTAAGACTTCAGTTGTAAGAAAAATTAATTTAAATCAATTTATGAAAAAGCTTGTCATTAGTATGTTGTTTGTGATGCAAGTGTGTTTTGTATTTGCTCAATCAGAGACTGGTTTCTCGGGTAAAGTGGTAGATTCAAAAACGCAAAAACCATTGCAAGATGTTATCGCTTCTGTTCAAAACACTAGTTTAACAGAAATTACAGATTCTCAGGGGAGATTTGTTTTCAAAAGTGCTCCAGTTGGGAGTCAATTAGTATTAGTAAAAAGTGCGGGTTATAAAGACCAGCTGCTTACAATTGAAGTTGTAAGAGGGAAAATGTTAGATTTAGGAACAATTGTTTTAGAGGTAGACATTA